>JACCDO010802712.1_pt1 | contig 38197 bp, 51 predicted proteins | sample 7446101 | NCBI WGS metagenome assembly JACCDO01 (sample SAMN15323440, study PRJNA562643) | freshwater metagenome | isolation source: river surface water | place: USA:Blue River Watershed | collected 2017-08-16 | reverse complement strand
GATTGGGTTGTTAATGTTTCTTACAGCCGGAGCACTATTGCACGATGTTCCGTTCTTGAGATTTATTCCTGCAATGCTGTTGGTTTCAGTTGGAACTATATTTGCAATTCTTGGAAGAACGCCATGAACGATGATCGAGTTTTCTTTGGAACTATCCTAGCGATGTTTGCCTTAATGACTGGCAATCCGTTTATTGCGCTGTTTATTTTCATTCTAGCAATAATGTAAGGAGAATATTATGCCCTGCAGACATTATGAAAGTGACGATTGGGGAGTCAGCAGTTCTGCTCCTAAACTCAAAGCAGAGCTAGACAAGATGGCTAGAATCGCTTGTGCGGCTATGGAAGAACTCGTTCGCCAAGGTAAAGCAGATTTCCTTGTTCTTAAAAACGAAGAAGTCCGTGATTGGTGGGAGAAACATGTCGAAGCCGACCGCAGAGAAAAGGCTCGCGTAGCTGAAGAAGAACGAAAGGCTAGGGTGAAAGCAGAAGCACTGGCTCGTCTCACCGATGAAGAAAAAGAACTTCTAGGACTTAAAAAGCCTACAGTTAAGAAACACAAAAAGTTTCAGCTGAGTAAAGAAATAGCCAAAGAATTTGATGAGTCAGAAAAGCTGATTAAAATTCTAGAAGAAGAATATTCAAAACTTGAAAAAGGAATTTAAAATGAATCCGTGGATCCAAAATGTAGCACTTAGCGACATCCGCAAAGGGTTTCACATCGATGCTGGCATTAACTCTATGTTGATCCAAATCTGTGATCCCCCTGGCGATTTTCCTACTCCAAAGCATCAGTTCCGCGAAGTTCATCAGTTCCAGTTTTTGGACGTTGAAGAAAAGGACGAAGTGTTGGATGAGGCAATGCGTTGCAGTCAAGAGCAGGCCAATGAGCTTGTTCGATTGCTACAACACGCATTTGAGAATCGTATGAACGTTGTTGTTCATTGCCACGCTGGTGTTTGCCGTAGTGGTGCTGTTTGCGAAATTGGTGTTATGTTGGGCTTCCGTGATACAGAAGTTTTTCGTAGCCCCAATCTATTAGTCAAGCATCGCATGATGAAGGCCTTGGGATGGACTTACGATGAGAACGAACCTCACACTATTAACGGAGTAACACTACCTTCGGGTATTGTTATTCCTACTAAGGCAGTTGATTGGGATAACGACAACGAAAAGGTCTTTATTTTAGCCGCTGAACGCAGAGCACGTAGAGAACACGAGGGAGATATATGATTTTAATTCGTAAAGACATTGAAAAGATTCTAGACATTTTGGATAAGTTTCCAGAGGTTAATGGGTTTGAATTACATCAAGAAGGATCTAGCGGCATTGGCAAAATCACTACAATGTCCTTTGCACACGAGCATAACAGTGTAAAGGGTTGTCTTGAAGTAGAAATCTCCGGCGTTTCTGACTGGTAAAAGTGTGGCTTTTTAGCCACTTGACATTTGGACTGTTTGGTAGTATAATATACATATACTGAAACAAACAGGAGCTGAAAATGAAACAAGAATGGATTATGCGTATCTACAAAGCAGACAAACGCCTTACTCGTGTTTCTAAGTACGGCAGTCGCAATCAAATTGGTTGGAGATGTGTTGGTACTTACGAGTTTGCGGGTCGAGACGAAGCAGGTATGGAACGTGAAGTTCGAGAACTCAAACATCTATATCCTACACCTCAGTTCAAATTTGAATGTACTCCAAAGTACAAAACCGTTAAAAACTTAATGACCGGTAAAGACATCCAAATTGACGCAGACACTCCTCGGTGTTGCGACCCAAGTTCGGAGGCATACTGGTCGATGTAAAGGACTAGTATGAAGTTGATAAAATTAGACCGCAGACATAATCTGTATCACAAAGGCTATACTTATGCTTTTAAGTTAAATCGGTGGACTTCTGATTCTAACAAGATCGAACGAGCTGTAAAAGAGTTAGAAGGGTTTCGGTGGGATAACACTTTTTGGGGCAAGGCTACTCGCAATGATAGTCGTCCTTATTATATAGGTGTTAGAAATGAATCTACAGCAACAATGGTGCTGTTAAAAATTTAAGAAAGGAGGGCACTATGCCTAGCGTATTTTTAGTGAGTGATACGCACTTCGGCCACGCTGGCGTGTGTCGTTTCACTCGAGATGATGGTAGTAAGTTAAGACCGTGGGACGATCCTGCTGAAATGGATGAAGCAATGATCAAGGCTTGGAACGAACGTGTCAAGCCCACTGACAAAGTTTATCACTTAGGAGATGTTGTTATTAACCGCAAAGCCTTAGCAACATTAGGTAGGTTAAACGGCGATAAGGTCTTAATCCGCGGAAACCACGATATTTTTCGTGATGAGGAATACCGTATGTATTTCCGTGAATTACGTGCTTATCACGTTATGAACGGAATGATATTAAGCCATATTCCTTTACACGAAGCAAGTTTAGGTCGATTTGGTGTTAATATTCATGGTCACTTACACTCTAACAGAGTTAAGAAGGCTCGTGGTGTTGATGCTAGAACAGGAGAAGTGTTATACAGCGATGACATTGATACTCGTTATCATTGCGTTTGCGTAGAACAAACACCAGACTTTGCGCCTATATTGTTTGAAGATGTATTAAAGCGCATCGCAGAAGAAGGCGGTACCGTTGGTTTTAAGAACGGAAACGGGCCTACAATGTAATAAACTGCGTAGTTAATAGGACTCTTCGGAGTCCTATTTTTTTGAGCGGCATAAATATAATGAGTTAGGAAATTTCCAGGAGTTAATAATATGCCCTTACAGATTCGCAGAGGCACAAATGCTGAAAGATTAGCGATGACCCAAGCACTTGCCCAGGGCGAGTTGCTGTATGTCACTGATGATCAAAGATTATATATTGGTAATGGTACAACCGTAGGTGGTGTGCAGATTACTGGTTACACTGACGGCGATGCCAAGGATGCGGCAGCGGCAGCATTTACAGGTGGAAGTCATAGTGGCATTAATTTTTCGTATAATACAGCAACAGATATAATTACAGCTACCGTTGATCTATCAAGCTATAACGGTTCTATTAATGCAGCTTCCTTAAAAGGAACACTTGTTGCTGATGATTCAACTTTATTAGTCGATGCAGTTGATGGAAAAATTAATTTAGATGGTACTGTTAAAGGCAATATCACTCCTAATAGTAACGAAGCATATGACCTTGGTTCGGCATCCTACAGATTTAGAGATATTTACTTAAGCAGTTCCGGTATTAAACTTGGCAGTGCCACAATTACATCAGCTGGTTCTACTATAAATCTACCGGCTGGTTCTACAATTGATGGTGCAGCTATCACTAGTTTTAATGAAGGGGAAAATCTCAGAATTAATATTGTTGGTGACGACAGTACTGTTCTTGTAAATACCGCTTCAAACACTTTAAGAGGTAGATTCATTGGCGATATGAACGGCTCTGTTTTTGCTGACGATTCATCAATTTTAGTTGATGCGGTTGATAGTAAATTCTACGGTTCTTTTGTTGCAGGAAATTCTACTCTTGCGTCTGATGCAATAACTGGATTAGGTTTTAGTTTAGGAACCGCAGCTTCGCCGTTACCATTAACTTTAAATCTAGATAATAATTTGGAGATTAGACAAGTTATAGGAGTAACAGGAAAATACCTTAGCGTAACACAATGTCGAGGAACACTTGCTTCCCCAACAGCAGTTCAGGCCGATGACGAGTTAGGCGGTTTATTAATTAGTGGTTACACAAACTCAGCAACACCCGGTGTTGCAGGATTGATAGGTGTAGTGGTAGATTCAACAGCGGTAATTGCTGGAGGATCTTATATAAAATCAAAGATTATTATTTCAGCATCAACTGATACTGCTCAAGACGCGGCCAACGCATTTGTATTAGATTCAGCAGGCACAGCAACTTCAAATGCGTTCGAAGCTTCTAAATATCATAAACTTGCTGTTTATGCGAATGACGCTGCTAGAACTACTGCAATTTCATCTCCATCTGCAGGAATGATGGTGTTTATGACTTCAGGAACATCGCCTTCTGTAACAAATAAAGCAGTCGTGTACGATGGAAGTGCCTGGGTAGCTTTACATTAATTTTAAACAAATTTAAAAAATCCACGATTTTCGTGGATTTTTTTTGATTAAAAAATCTTGACCTATAAGTAGTAATATAAATATTCCACATGGACAATAACTTTTATCATCGATATCTCGATCTTCCTTTCAATTTTCCAAAACCGTCTGCATTTGATAAACCAATTGAAGGCTACTCGGCCTTAATTAATAGAGATCAAATTTATCCTCCTTTTGAAGAATGGATCAATAGTCTAGGATTAAAAATTTCAAATGTACTTGAAGCATTTTATACAGCACCAAATGGCGGAAGAGTGCCGTTACATTCCGACACCAGCTTTGTGCCAGGCACACACGATATATGTAAATTAAACTTTACTTGGGGGCCTCCAAATAGTACTACGCAATGGTTTAAAATCAAAGACGAATCTAAATTGCAAAAATACCACTTTGGTGAAGGCGGTGCAAATAAAAAATTTTATGAAGCAGGGATAGTTCCTGACATAGATATCGAGTATGTTTTATTTGCTGATTGGAATGATGCCGAATTGGTGTATGAAGCAGTCATTGATCGTCCTAGCTTACTTAATATCAGCCAACTGCATTCTACATGGAATCCTTCCCCTACAGAACATCGATGGACATTATGTTTTACTCTTTTAGAAAACGGAGAACTGTTAACAGTTAAACGAGCCGCAGAAATATTTAAAGATTATATTATAAAATGAAATATCACGGATTAATACCAAACCTGCAACAACAAGAAGTTTCGCTTCCTCTGCCTCGATGGAAGTACGGAGAAGTTCGTAACGGAATGAAAATAATCGATCCTATCCTGCATTATGGGTGTTTTGTATTAGGCTACGAAAATAACGAAATCATAGACTTTGTTATGGACGTTGTTAAAAATAATAAGCCAGAAATTGGCGAACCATTTATGCCAAAGACTTATGATATTAGATTAAATCATATTAGTTTTGATTTTTCAGAACGGATTTATAAACTTACAGGCATGAAGCAATTTTTCTCTCTTAGCGGATCAGATGCAAATGAAGGGGCCATTAAATTAGCAAGTGCTTATCAATATCAAAAAGGCAACCATCATAAGAAAACTATTGTAGGTTTTGAAAAGAGTTATCACGGTAGTACATGGATGACTATGAGCGTCGGACATGACAACTTCATGGACAAGCCTTTTTATACTTTAGATCCATATCAATCAGTAAAGCGCATACCACGAAGCTTTGAAGAAGATTCTGTCGATTGGAATTCAGTAGCCGCTATCATGATTGAAACGTGTGCTTACGGTCCTGATTGTATGATACCAGAAACTCCTGAGTTTTGGGAAAAGCTAGACCGCATTAGACAGAAGTATGATGTACTAATAATCATCGACGACATATTCATGGGTGCTGGCAAAACAGGAGACTATGTAGGTTGGAAGAAATTTAACATTGTACCTGATATTTCTACAATGGGTAAAGCCATTACAGCAGGCTTCTTTCCATTGAGCATGGTGCTATATAGCAAGAAAGTTGAAGATGTTCTTCCTAAGGATTTTAAATGGGAACACGGATTTACTTATAGTTTTAGTTTAGCAGGTATTGCTAGTGCTATGAAGTACCTAGATATTTTAGAAAGAGAAAATTTGTTGGCCAATCACGACAAGTTAGTAGAACGTGCTACTGCTGTATTTGAAGCTAGTGAGTATAAAATCGTACATAAATTTGGCCTACACTTCAAAGTTTCTAATGGGCGTGAAAAGATTTTTTATATTATTCCGGTAAATGCCGACGATGAATATTTTGAAGTACTAAAGGAGAACTTAAATTGGTTTACACAGAATACGATCCTTTAGAAGAAGTTATCGTAGCAGATTCGTATCTGCCGGGAGATTTAGATCATTTATTTCCGGACAAGTCGCTGTCTTCTTTTAATAAAATACTAGAAGAAACCAAAGAAGATTTTGACAAACTATCAGACTTTTTAACACAGGGCGGTGTTAAAGTACATAGGCCTGAAGTAATGAAATATCCTAATCATATTTCTATGAGTGGGTTTGATGTTCAATTCCCAATGGGTCCTACAGTGCCTAGAGATCAATATAAGGTGCAGGGGAAAACTATTCTACAGACATATACTAGTCTAACTGATAGATATTTTGACGGGTTGAGTTACTACAAAATATTTGCAGATTTATTCAAACAAGGATACAATTGGATCAGCCAACCTTCACCTGTTCTAGTACCAGTCACTCCGTCAGATTTATGGTATGTGTGGAATGAGGATGGATCTATATATGACACAAAATTAAAAGATCGACTTTTATTCCATACCGCCACTATGTTTTCAGCTGGGGATAAAATTATCATCAATGCCAAGGGGCCTGGAAACGCATTAGGTTACGAATGGTTAAAAAGAAATCTTCCAGAGTTTAAGTTTGTAGAAAATACAAATTGCCATGCCGATAACTACGGGCATATCGATCACGGGTTTATAATGATTGACGATGAGACAGTTATACACGCAGGAATCGAATGGGTACCTCATGCCCTTCGACACCTTAAACTAATTGACGCTGAACAATATATTCCTAAACCAAATACGGCTCAATACAAACAGGATTATATAAATGCGGGTGGAAGATATAATCTAGCATGGATTGATCAGTACCTAGACAATTGGCGAGGTTACAATCAGGATGTATGCTTTGATCTTAATGTGCTAATCATTGACAGGCATAATATTATATTTGGAAGAGAACTTCCTGACTTATTTCGATATCTTAAAACATTTGGCATCGAATGCCATGTCTGCGAACAACGTCATATGCTGTTTTGGGAAGGCGGTGTTCATTGTTCTACGCTAGACGTTAAACGTCGAGGTAGTCTCAGATCTATTATCTAATCAAAACTGCGTATTTCAGCTAGATAAGACGGATCCCAATGTGTGTAGTAATCTGTCTTTTCTAAATTTTTTCTAGCTGTTAAAAGTTCTTCTTTAGTTTGTACAATAATGCAGGGAAATACCCCGTTACCTGTTTCTTGTCCGTTGATGTAGTTTGACTTATGCGGATGGTCTGGTAAAAATATGTAATTAGGATTAAGGCTTTTTAATTTCCTACATAAATCTTCTAATTCTTCATACGTGCTAAAAATTCCGTCCTCCATATAAATTGTGATTTGATTGTCAAGTCCAACAAACTTACCTATAGATAGTTTATCTACGGGAACAACACGAGGCATTTTAGCAAAAGGACAAATCCTATGTCCGTTTAATTTAGGATTTTTTTCAGATATTCTTGCCACCCATTTTTCTACCACACGTTCTGGCGAAGGGGCCATTTCTGTAAATCCGTGTTCTCTATCTAAAAATTTATAATCTAATTTTAATGGTTGAAAAATTGATAATGCTTTAACTACTAGATCTACTTCTAATTCTGAACAGGTATAAACATCTAACTGTAAAGTTGCAGGTGTATCCTCGTCCCAGGTGTGCAACACTATATGACTAGTTTCAATTATAGCAAATGCTGTAATACCACGATTACCAAGTTTGTTACAATAAACAGAAACAGGACCATGTAAAATTTTCATTTGTATAGTATCTACCAGATTAGAAATCCAATTCGAAATCTGCTTGGTATCCGTTATTGGATTTGAAATAGTTGCTCTAATTAACAGGTGTTTGTGTTGAATCATATTGGAACCCAATGATTTAAAAAATTGCCTGTGTGCTCTGCCGGAACAATGTCAAATGCTATAGTTATTCTATCACGATCACTATATTCCCAAGGCCATGTTCGGTGTCGATCACCATTGCTTTTACTTATTACTAATAAATTGTTTTCGCTTACTATATCAATTGAAGTAGATAAATTAGGTAGCTGGTACGTAGTATTACTAGGCTCACAATCTACGCAGAAGAAACCGTGCCACGAATCAGCTTTAGCAGGATAGTGATCATGCCAATCGACAAATGACCCCTGCTCATATATGTTAAGCCAGCACTGGATGTAATATTTTTTGTCAGTAGGATTGACCTGATGAAATAATTTTTGTATTTCAAAATACAAAGAATGGAACCCTTCAAAGCCGTACATCAATAAATTATAATGTTCAAAAACTTTCGTGGTCGTTGGGGCTAGTTTTCCTTCATCTTCTGCATATTCAGACGAACTAATCTTTCCTCCAAAATGCTGGTCTATGATATCTTTCATTCGATAGCAGCTATTTTTTATTTCAGCTAAGTCTAAGTTCAGCCTAGAAGTGATTATGTAATTGTTATAGATCTTCATAACACTACTTATCGTAAAAATTATACAATAAATATCTTTATGATACAGACTATTTTTGGTTCCCCGGTTGTGATTCTCAAATCCAATGAAGTTGAAAAACTATTTCCAAACGAAGTATATGAAGAAATGGTAGATCACCTCATGTCTCCGGGAAACAAATTTGTTGATCACCCCTATGCCAGAGGTGGCAAAATTTGTACTACTGATCTTAATCTTACGATCAACGAAGATAAAATCAATCGATTAAAACCGTTGTTAGATTTTTTACAGCAAATGGGTCTAGAATATTCTCATCTATTCACAGACAAAAAAGTTAAAGATTTAAAATTTGATAATACATGGATGAATCTAACCTTTGAAGGATGTGAGATTAAAAATCATTACGACAAATACCAAGACACTGATTTTAAATCTTTGATCGCTTTATTTTACCCCAAAGCCGCAGTAGGGGGATCCAATCTAGTTTTTATACACGATAGTAGATACGGTCAATGGGCCAGCGAGTGTTTCGAATCAGACATGGTTAAGATAGCTGTAGAAGAAGGTGATATTATTATTTTCGATAACTCTATCTTACACGCAGTTGATACTCATAAAGTATCAGAACCTAGAATGTGTATAGCCGCCGAATTTAAGTTGGATACAGAATGAGAATTATCGCTTTCGGATGTAGCTATACATACGGTCATGGATTACCAGACTGTTTAGAAGAAGATAAAATAACTCAAGGTCCTAGTCCTAGTGAGTTAGCGTTTCCTTCGTTGTTAGCAAAACGATTAAACTGCGAATGTATCAATCTAGGAAAGTCTGGGAACAGCAACAAAGAGATATGGAATGATATTTTAAATTTTAAGTTCCAAGAAGGGGACCTAGCTGTAATCACCTGGACTTACTTCAGTAGATTCTGTGTTATAAAATCTGATTCTATAAGAAGAATAAATCCTTGGAAGGAAGAAGAAAAAGTTTTTTATATGAACTACAGTGATAGACATGATATGGTCTTAGACTTTTACGGTCGATTAAATCACATAGGTTCTTATCTTGATAACACAGGTATAAAAAATTACAACTTTGTAATAGAATATTCCGATGCAAAAATACCACAGTGGAGTCAAACTAGTATTTTAGGCAAATTTGAAATGCATGACAAGGCTGGCGATAATTGTCATCCAGGCACAATTTCTCATAATATATTTTCAGAAAATATTTATAAAATTATTCAATCCCAGATAAGCACTTAAAATAATCTTGGAATTCATCATCATTTTTTATCCAATCGCGGATTAACTGTTGCTTATCTTTATCTAGTTCTGAAAGATTTTTTCTAAAACAAGCAGACTGGTAGCGAATAGCTGCGCTAATATCATTAGATAACCAAAAGGCTTTAGCCTGATGATTAGCATCTTCATTTAGTAATCCTAATAAATTCCATGCCTGCTCTAGTGTCATGGAATTATTTATTAACAAATATTAGAATAATAAATATTTTATATGAAAATTATAATAGTTGGCGGTGGGACCGCAGGATGGTTGGCTGCTCTAATATTAAGTAAATTTTACAAACATTCTGTCACAGTCATTGAATCTAGCAAAATAGGTATTATAGGTGTTGGAGAAGGCGGGACTCACGTTGTAGGATCTTTAATTAACAGCAATAGTGACCTAGGTTTTAATCCTAGAGATTTCATGGAAGAAACACAGGGTAGCATGAAGATTGCTGTCCAACACAAAGGATGGCCAAATACTTACTACCTACCGCTCGACGTTCTCCCAAATACAGATAGAGAAGATTTTCTACCTTTGTTAATTTCACAAAATAAAAACATCCACGAAGTATCTGCATTAGGTATGTTTATAAGCGAAGGAAAAGTACCCATACGAAAAGACGAATCTGGTGTGTGGACAGAAACTGAGTGGAGTTACCACTTTGACGGACACATGGTTGGAAAATGGTTAAAGAGCAAATGTGAAAATGTTGAAGTAATAGACAGCGTAGTTACAACCGTCAATATAGACGAAAACGGCATAACAGACCTAATACTAGAAGAAGGTGAAACAGTAACTGGTGACTTGTACATTGACTGCACTGGTTTTAAAAAGTTACTAATGACTCGTTTAGAAAACAAATGGATTTCATACAACGATTATTTGCTTATGAATAGTGCAATACCTTTTAGAATTCCTTACAGGAGACCTGTGGGGATTTTCACTGGAGCAGAATCGCGAGCTGCTGGTTGGACTTGGAACATACCATTATTTGACAAAGTGGGAGTGGGATATGTTTATTGTGACAAGTTTATCAGCTACGACAATGCTATTAAAGAATTAGAAAATCGTTATCCAGACTTTGAAATAAATCCGGGTAAGCATATAACATTTGAAGCAGGCAGATTAGAAAACCTGTGGCATAAGAATTGTGTAGCATTAGGACTAGCAGGTGCATTTGTAGAACCATTAGAAGCTACAAGCATTCATGCTACAAAAATTCAAATAGATGCGTTAGGTGAATCTTTAAAGAACCAAACCTCTCAAGATCTTTATAACACAGACATGTCTAAGTTGTACGACGACATAAAAGATTTCATTGTATTACATTACAAAGGTGGAAGGGATGACAACGAGTTCTGGAAACACGTTAATACTATTTCAACACCGCGTGTGGATGAGATTTTAGAAATTGCTAAAACAAGAATGCTAACAGAAGAAGATATTCCAAATCCATATAATAATTTAAGTTATAGAGCATGGAATCATGTATTAGCTGGTCTTGGGAAGTTTAGTAAAGAAGTAGCAGAGAAATCAATAACTGAAGGCATGGCCAAACGGTATGAGCTATGGAAAAAAGCAACGGTTAGCAAACTTCAAAATTATAAAGATCTTGAAGATGCGTTAACCCACGGTGATTGGACTACTTAACTGGAAAAATTTTAATTTTCTTTTCTGTTCCTACAAACGTATGTTTGATGTAATTAGTAGGACAAAATTTACATTGTGGTATTGGGTCGTTTATAGAATTAACAAAGTCTATAACGTTGTCGTTAGCAGTTAGTGGCTTATAAGAATATGCCAATGTTTTATCTTCATCAGATATAGCAACATCAAACTGATTTAAAAAATCTGGCAGGACGCTAACTAGTGGGCACTTGTATAACCTTCCTTTGTTTATTTGATGGCATGTTTTAAATCCACAAATATCATGTGCCTGTACAGGATCGTTATTAAATTTCATTGCTAGACGTTGATCATCTAGTATGTCTATAACGCTTGGCACAAACGCTTGTGACCAATCTAGTATCACTTCAACACCGTTGTCATCGGCTAATGTTCTAGATGCTGTTTTTAATTCTACCGTTGGATCTGTTTTAGACTTCTCGAACGCACTTTTAAAGTCATAGTTATCGAGCGTATCCGATACAATGTTACTAAGAAATGTTTTAGCAAAGTCCAAGAATCCGTCATACAACTGTATGTCGTGGCACGTTATCCACAATGTGCCTTTGTGTTTTAATAATACTTTATAAATCTCTTTTGTAAGTTTATCGAGCCTAGTTCCATTAGTAGCAATTTGTAACTTAGATTGCGGCCATAATTTAGAAATTTCGTCAACCCATATTTCAAACTCAGGATTTAATGTTGGCTCGCCGCCAATAATTTGAATTTGGTCAATGTCGATTTGATTACTTAGATTGCTGTACTCAGTTTGATAGTCTGCCCAACGCTGATGCCCTTTAAATGCAAAATTGTTTAAACTTTGACAGTTAGTGCAACTGTAATTACATACATTTGTAATATATATTTCTGAGTATTTTAACCGAGGTTTCATATACTATATTTAAAAAAGTCTATGTCACGTTCGTGTAATTTTGCTATGGCTTTGATGCTAACGTCGTTGAAGTATTGTTTAAACTCCCAATGATCGTACCCAGACAGGTTAGGTAATGACTTATCACATTCTAAGTATTCTTGTACTGGTTTAAATCCTGTTTCAAGTTCTTCTGCTTTGATAATAAAATCTACCCAGTTACCGTCATAGTTAAGAAAATCTATTTGATTTGTAGATTTATTAAACCATCGAGGAAATTCAAAAGGAACATCCGGATTACAATAATCTAGCACCCATTCGTTAATTGGTTTCAAATCCAAGAGTGTTTTACCATTCCAGTCTAACCAATAACCTTCAGTACTTACTTTGCGATATAAACTATACACACGTTGCCATGGATTACGAACAACACTCATAGTCTTGCCTGTAGAGATTTTTTCTCTAACCATTTTTAAATTAGGATGATCTATCATCCATGGATCAGTATCATTAACAACAAAGTTAGGTTTTAACCAATTGGAAATAATTTTCTTCATGGCCATCCCTGTCCTTGGAACATGAACATAACTCAATTCGGGAGAAGGTATATAAAATGTTCCCATTATTTTTTAATTAATTGAATAACTCGGCCCATTAAATCCCATTCCCACCATTTTTCTCCAGAATAATATTTTCCACTGTGAGCATGATGGTTGTTATGCCAGCCATCTCCGAGACTGACAATATTAGCAATCCAGCTATTAGTACTCTTGTCATTAGTCTCATAATTTCTGTATCCATGAGAATGCCCTAATACGTTCACTAGTCCTATCAGATGCACGGTCATACTAGCAGGTACAACATATATAAACAACCATAACACCGGATTGATCAAAATTAAGATTAAAGAAAATATAAAAATAATTTTAAAATAGTTATTAAGAATAAATCTATGGGTAGGACTGCGTATTAGATCCTTAACATAGGAAATTGGTATATTAGGAATTTGCCATTCGTACACTAACCAAACTTTAACTGCCTGAGCAATTTTAAATCTATTGTCAATATAAGGACTATGAGGATCGCCAATTCTATCAGACGCAGCGTGGTGCTGCCGATGCACTGCTACCCAATTAATTGTAGGTCCCACGGTTGAAAATACACTAATATAACTTAAAACTTTTTCTAACCAATCATATGTTTTGAAACTTCGATGTGTTAGTAATCGATGTAGAGTAATAACACTGCTAATAGGACCTATGATCACCCACGATAAAAACGCAATTCCAAGTAAAAAATATTGTTGTGTATAAATTGCATAAGCAACCGCAGGAATCATTGCTATATGATTAAATGTTTGTAATAATCTAATTTTAGTATTTAAATTCATACACCCACCGGCAACTTGGACCATTCCTCATCACTAATAATTTTTGGATTCCAATTAGCAAATGAACCTAATTTAGTTTCATAATAAACATAATTTTGCCAACATTTTTGTACCTGTGCCGGACATGTCTGGATATACCCTGTACCTAATATCCATTTTCCGTTACTGGCCATCTCCATCTGATTAACCCAAATATCCCACCAACGCTTACCGCCTCTTGGCCTGTTTTGCATAGTGATTAGATATATTTCATAGTCATTTACTTTTTCTAGAGCATCAATTAATGCGCAGGCAACCCTAAAGCCATCTGTCATGTTAGTGTGAGTTGTACGGAATTCTGGAAAGGTATATAATCTGTTAATTTGTTTGGCTACATTTTTTGGATAGCGGCTATCATTAAACACTCCTCCCATAATTATAGGTTTGCCTGTAGATTTTTGGTACACCACACCATACCCTGTGTGTTTCTCTATCACTAGATTTTCTTTAGTATAATTATTACGCAACCAGTTGTCTTCTTCTAAACATATCTTTCGTACGTCTTCAAACTCCGGACATGACTCGTAGTATATTTTAATTTCAATATTGGATAAATCGTATCTGTACATTTTTTTATAGTAGCATATATTTAATGTAAATACAAGATGCCGGAAAATATTCTTACTAAATTAAATTTCTCAATTAATATACAAGAATTAAGGGATTATTACGATATCCTTAAAACAAAATACAACCACTTAGATTGGAGTTGGGAACATTGCGGCAACACAATTATCAAACAATGGAAGGATGCTGCTTATGCTGATCCTGCAAATTTACTAACACACGGCTGGGCTATACAAAGTAATTTAAAAGATTTAACTATTCCTTGTCCGCCTTGGAATATCAGCACATTAGAAACCGCCGAATACCGTAATACAGAACTGGCATTTGGTGTTATAGAAAGATTGCAAAAAATATTTCCTTATGCGTATAGATGGTCAGTAAGTGTTCAACCGCAGGGCGGTAAGGTTAGCCTACACAGCGACCAAGAGGATGAGAGTACTGTTTGGATTCCTATATATACCAGCGGAATTTCTATCACGTTTGTTACAGATAACAATAATAACGAATATGAGTTGGAAAGTAATGGCGGTGCTTATTTGCTAGATACTACCATTCCACATTTTACCTATAACAATTCTGCGCAGGATCGTGTTACAATTATTTTTAGACTGAATAAAAAATATGTCAATAAACTGTTATCTACCGTTGGAGTTATATGAGTCTGGCATACCTACCAATTGATATTCCCATGCCTATCCTTAATGAGAAAAAATTATTGGATTGGTTTGAAAATCATAAATTATTAGATACTGATTATTGGGAATATCAATCAAATCGACATACATGGGCTTTAGTATCTACCTGCAATCAACCATCAAATTGGCGCAGATTTGATCCAGTTATGTGGGAAAATAGAAGAGTTGAAAGTGACAATTCTGGAATATTGTTCCATCCTGGGTTTGAAGAAGCATTTCCAGAAATAGCCAACTGTATTCGAGCGTTGCCATTTAAACAACTAACAGTCAGCGGAATGTTATATCAGATGGGCGAAATACCAACTCACCAAGATACTATAGATCCACATGATCCTACAGAACCAAGACGCTATACAATCTATCTAACTGATCCAAAATATAATACTTTTTATGTTTCTAAGACCGAAGATAGTGAAAAAATCTTAGTCAATATTGATCCCGAATATTCCTGTTTTGTTTTTAACAATACAGATGTATGGCATGGAGCATTTAAAAACGATCGTCCAAAGATTATTCTAACTACAGCAGGCATTATTGATAACGAGAAGCATAATGAATTATTAGAAAAAAGTTTAAAGAAATTTAAAGACAAGGCATTGTATCTATGAACAAACCTATAGCAATTGGCGGAATTAATCAATTTACAGTCTCTGCGGTTGAATCCATCCTTAGCAAAATTTCATCCTTACAAGGCACATTATTGTTGCCTACAGTTAGCCTATGTCATCAGTGCCATAGCCATGTACCGGCATGGAGATATCATAGAGACGGTAAAGTTTATATGGCTAAACATTGTAGATTACATGGCATCAGCCATCACATGATCGAAAGTGACTATGAATTCTATTCTAATATACGCTATACTCAAGATAACCCGCAGTATAATTTTAATGGCGGCGTATTGATAGAGGTAACTGATCGATGTAATCTAACATGTCCCCATTGTTACCACGAACCTGATAACACACTAACAGATCAACCCATTGAAACAATTTTAACATCTATTAAAGAATGGCCGTTAGGGCAAGATGCTGTGCATAGAGTTATTCTCAGTGGGGCGGAACCTACACTAAGAAAAGACTTTAATCAACTGGTCAGCGAAATTACTGGGTTGAATTCAGATATAACTGTATCAGTGATGACTAACGGAATATGTTTTGCAGATCTGCATTATGTAAAAGAAGCAAAGGCTAGTGGATTAAGCAGCGTTAATATAGGTTTAAATCATCCTAGTTATAATGACCATAAGGTCATCAGAAGAAAACAATTAGCTGCTATTAATAACGCTCATACCGAAGGATTGTCTATTAGTTATATCAGTTATACTATGATGAGTTTAGACGAAGTTGATTTTATTATGAATGAAATTTGCAGTAATGAGTGGCGTAGTAAGAATTTTAGAATAAGATACGGCAGCGATATAGGTCGAAATCCAGGTCAAGAAAGAAAATTTGTTAGCGACATTTATAAGTCAATTGAGCAATGGTGTAGAGATAACGACAAATCGTTTGAAAGAATCATCGAAGCAGATAATAATATCTATCATATTATGGCCAAGGTCGAAGACAAAGACATACGCATTATACAATGGTGTGATGAAACTGATATTGACATGGAAGAATTACGTTCTGGCCCGTGGTGTAATTTTGTACCAGACGGTATTACAAATTTCTTACATCAGATTATACGTAGAGATGTATGGAAAAACCAAGGCCTAATATTGCCAGACTCTCCTCCAGAACGATATAAATTCAATAGAACTCCGGACAAGAGTCCGTTGGACCTTTTAAAACTCTATGATTAAAAAATTAAAAAAATACATAGCGCAAGGAACTTTAGTCCACGAGCTTACAACAAGAAAGCTGAATAGAAGTGGAATGTTCCCTAATCCAGATAATGCCATTTGGTTCTTTGGTGACAGCTTTGTGTTTGGCTGCGGTGTAGGTTTAGAAGAAACAGCACCGTGGTTGCTTGAAGAGACCATGAATAAGCCTGTTATTAATTATGGAGTTCCAGGGTCAGGACCCATGATGGTCGAACAACGTTTGGATAAATTACTTAAAAAATATAAACCACTAGCCGTAGTGATTGCTTGGCCAAGTTTTAATAGATGGCAGTGTGGCACCATGTTAGGGTTTCCGTTATTGTGGATGCCTAGTTGTTTAGATGAAAACTATACTCCAGGCCGCGTTGATCACTTTGGATGCAAAAATGTTTGGCCAGACAGATGGAAAGAATACCGAGATCTTGTACTATCAGGGAAGCTAGAAAAAGATAACCTTGAACTGGTGCACCGAGTTAGAGAAAAACTAAAAAACTATCCTTTAATTGAATTTCAATATATTCCAGATAGTTATACAATGGAATTTCCAACACCTGGATATCCTTTTTTAGACATAGGAACAGACGGAATGCATTGTGGTCCGGCTACTCAGAATAAAGTAACCAAATGGGTGAAAGATGAATTACAGTTATTATTATAATCATGTTCCTGGAGAGGCTCCTAGCCGAAATAATCTTATCTATACGAGCCTAATGTCTGAAGATCAAAAAACATTTGTGCAATGGTATTATAATGATACGGAATATCATAAAGGTCAAAATGAAATAGTTGATCCTGATAAGATGAACGAAAAGTGGTTACGCGAAGTCAATTACCTAACTCATATGCGTAATAATTTTCCAGACCTGGTTCCAAAAATAATTAATATAGATCTAGATAAAAGAAAATTATACTTAGAAGTTGACGGATTAGATTTTTGGAATCGTGCCGAATGCAGTATAGAAAACTATGATAAAGTTTTACCTGATTGGCAGGAACAAATGCTTGAAATAATTAAAGCTCATAAAACTCTAGGGCTCTATAAATTTAGTATGCATCCTAGCAGTTATTTTGTTGTTGACGGTCGATTAAAAAGTATTAACTACTTTTTTGCCTATAGAGAAATTGAAGGTCCTATTAGCATTGCAGATCATGCTAGTCATATATACAGTGCAAGACAAGAAATAATGCGCAAACAAGTTGAACAAATGAAATTAGATTGGGACAAACCTCAACCTTTAAAAAGTTTACAACTATTATGCTTTGAAAGTTTTAGAACAAACTATCCAGCAAATTTTATCGAAAAGGCTAAGGCGATTTATGATTAAAGGAATTAATAACATGCCCTATATCGATATGACCCCTTACATCGATATAGAAACTTTTGATAAATTACAGCCTGAGATATTTAGAGGGTTTGCTGATGCAAGAGAATTTGCTAAAGAAGGAACATGGATGAAGCCAGCTTTTCGGATAGAGGACATGAGCTACATACCAAATTGGAAACCCATATATAAAGCCATAGAAGAGTTCCTAGCATTACCTGACGACAATCCTATCAAACAAGGTGGTATAGATTTATACAGAGACTTTGATGACTTTCGTGTGCGCAACCGTTTCACCCGTTATATAAAGATGGCCATGGGTGCATATGATCCCTATATCTACTACTTCCTTTGGGAACAAGGGTCATGGGATGATCGTACTGCACCACGTAAGCTAACACCAGAAGCAGCTCATTTCCCTAACGTGGTTAAATGGGTTGAATCTATGGTAGGTACAATTTTTGAAGATGTTGGACGTGTCATATTTTTCCACTGCGAGGCCGACGGTGTTCCTTTCGAGCACAGAGATTTAGATGGCAGTAAAGGAATACAAGATTATACTCCGCATCGAAATGAGTTTATACACATACGTCCTAATTTACGCAAACCTTTTTATTTGTGGGATCCAGAAAAACAAAATAGAGTTTATATAAATTCGAGAGCTGCATTCTGGAATGATCAAGACTGGCATGGTGGGGATGCTGTAATGCAACAGAGCTATGGCCTAAGAATAGATGGAAAATTTACAAAAGATTTCCGTAACCGTCTAGGCATATCGCATCTGGAGAATTATTGATGTACGATGTAATTTTATTTGGCGACATGCCTGACCTAACAACATATGCTAGGTCATCAGGTTCCCATCGAATTGCAACAGAAATACGCGAACACGGCTATAGTGTGCTTGTGGTGGATTTTGCCAACTACATCAACTACGATAGATTTAAACAAATTGTAGAATTAGCAATAGGCACTAATACCCTTGCTGTTGGGTTTAGCACAACATGGTTTCCATTTGTATTGCCCGATGGTAGCTCAGTCCAACGTGAGCCAAGCAAGCCTAGTATAAGGTTCAATCTTGAATCAAATAATTCAGAAGAATGTTTGCCAGCGGAATTTTCTACTTCAGAAATTAAAAAATATGTAGATCTAATCAAACAGCTTAATTCAAAGACTAAAGTTATTTTAGGAGGTTCAAAAGTATTCATGTATCTTCACACTCCTGTCGATGCCTGTTTTATTGGACATGCCGAGACTATGATCATTGATTACTTAGATAGTATAAGTGGTAAAGGTCCTAAACGAATTTTTAATAAAATTATAGACTACGATAAGAAAGCACAGAATAAGACCTGGGACTTTCGCAAATCAAAAATAGCATATGAGCCTGAAAGTTTTATTTTATCTAGTGAAACTTTGATATTAGAAGTGGGCCGTGGTTGCCGCTTTAATTGCAAATTCTGTTCATATCCATTAATAGGACAAAAGAATGTCAAAGATTATCTCAAGTTTGAATTATGGTTATATAACGAACTTATGGACAATTATAATCGTTGGGGTACTACACGATATATTATAGTTGATGATACCTTTAACGACAGCACAGAAAAATTAGAAATGATGAAACAGGTAATTGACCGATTACCTTTTACTCCGGCATTTTGGTGCTACATGAGATTAGATTTAATCGTTGCAGATCCTAGACAGATACAACTTGCCAAGGACATAGGAGTTCGTGAAGTTTACTTTGGCATAGAAACATTAAATCGAGAAGCAGGAAAAGTCATAGGCAAAGGATTAGATCCTAAGCGTATAACAGATACACTAGAACTATGCGCTAAAGAATGGGGTCCCGAGGTATGGATTGAAACCGGACTTATATGCGGGCTACCTAAAGATTCTGTAGAAACATTTGAAGCAAGTTGTAGTTACTTTGATCGTGTTGATAGACCTGTAGGAAATGTTAATGTCACTCCACTTCGTATTATTAAACATTTTGATTATACAAAATATAGATTCAATGCCGAGTTTGAGTTAAATGCAGACAAGTATGGATACGCATTTCCTAATGATAGTGTTCCGTGGGCATGGACAAAAGATGACGGCACTGATATCAATACATTCGAAAAGGCCACAGAGGTCGCTGTTAAATGGCATAAAAAATTAACCAGCCATATAAAGTTATATAAAAGTTTCTTCTATGTCAGCTGCTTAGAAGGTATAGAGTATAATGATTTGATGAAGTTATCTACTCAGGAAGAATATAATGAATATATAGGTGGCCGAGATATTAAACAGGCCATGCATGAACAAATTGAAAGTAAGTATTTTGTTCCTCTATTAAACTTTCTTATATCCCGTAAGAGTTAAAAGAAACTTAGGTTTCAATCCTACATTAGAGCCAGCATGCCAACTGTGCAGGTCTGCATACTGATATACAGATCCTTGCGGTTCGTTATAGTATGCATCGTGTTCCGTAACAAAGACATGACCAGGTGCAGGCGCACTTAAAAAACAAAAGTATCTAACAAGTTGTCCTAACTGCTTATGTTCTCTTTCCCAAGGATTTATATCCCAATGCCAAGGAGTGCATTTGCCTGGACGTATTTCACTTATCCAGCACATCAGCGGAGTGCATCCAACTGCGTCAGCTATCATATTTTCATATTTTCTATCAAAATGTTTCCCAGCCTGATAGTGTCGATACTCTACAGTATGTTCGTTATACCCGGCAGCTGATAACATCTGAGTTTGATTGACACTTTCTTCGTAGAAAGGATTATCTTTGTCTAAGGCCATATGACCGTGACTCGGATCAACGACGTGATGACTTATTTCAGAGATAAGTTGATTACATATGTCAGTAGAAATATTAGCTATAGGTAGTTTCATTCTATTCTAAGTTCAGACGGTAATATATTTTTTAAAAATTCAATCTCTGATCGCTCACAGTCAAAAATAACGGCACCGTTAATATAATTAAAATTATCAATTTTTCCTTGTTTAATAGCCTTGTTTATCCAAGGACTAACAGAATCATCAAACTGGTATCTTGCTTCTTCTAAATCTATGATAGTAGAGACTATCTTGATATTAACACTGTCTTTTAGTTTATTATGAGGTAAGAGTTTTCTAACTACTAACTGATATCTGTCACGGTTTCCAAAGTTTGCAGCAGTATGTCGGTGGCCTGCGGACATCTCATACCATGCACCGTCGCAGATTGTAGGATACATTTTTAATAGATCTAAGTCTATTAAAAAACTTTTATCACCCGTTAAATTTAAATGGTATCTATCATCAGCATCTGCGTGACTAAAATACGATTCATTACCTTTTAATCGTATTACTCTTGCTTCACCTATCGGAACAGGTAGTGAGCTTAGTAGTGTCTGCCAAATTGTATTTGTAAATTCTTTTTTAATTACCCACGGATCATAAAAAAAATCTCCAGCTGGGTCGTTTAATGTAGTTTTAAAATCAAATGTCCGCACTGATTCTAAAGCATTTTTGATTAAATCCAAATTTATTGAATAGGATGTTTTAACAATCATAACTCTATTTACATAATAAACTACACACTAAATATTTTCATGGATGTTATAGAACAGGCAACAGAAATTTTACGAAAACCAATAGGATGGATTGAACTCGATATAGATTTTGATCTTGTTGCCTGGCAGGAAGAATCCAAATTAGTCAAAGAATACTTTGTCGATCACCGAGAAGATGGTGGTCACAAAGGGTGGAGAAGCTGTTGTATCCACGGTATTGATGTTGATAAAACCGGTCACTGGTTAAAATATGCCAAATCTGAAAATGAAGTAACATATCAATGGACCAACCTGTCACACATTACTCCAACTATAACTAATTTTTGGAAGCAATTCCCTTGCGAAAAATTTGCAAGGTTAAGGTTTATGGAACTAGAGCCGGGTGGATATGTATTACCCCATTGTGATGCGCCCGGCGGCATTAAAAATACAGAGTTTAATATGATGGATCATATGATTCCTATCAACGTAGCCATCACACATCCAGATGGTTGTTATATGGATGTTGGCGATTATGGACAAGTACCTTGGCAGGAAGGCAAAGCATTTATAGTGAATATAACTAACACCCATGCAGTATATAATCCTACACCATTTTTTCGAACACACTTAATTGCACATTGTATCATAGGAAATAAGAAAAAAGAATTTGCAGAATTGGTTGTAAAAAGTTATAATAAACAGTATGAACATAGTTGAATATAAAGTTTCCAAAAATCCTATAGCATTTTGTATGGTTGATGATTCTCACACCTATCAAAGTTCTTGGACAGTTGAGCTTATTAAAAACATAGCAGACTTTACCATAACTAATGTTTATTCGAAAGGCTACGATATACTCCAGGGACAGGATGAAGATGTGTTATTAACCCACGCTACTGATAGAGGTTATAAATTTGCTGTCGTATTTTCTATCGGAACTGATTTTATTAATGGAAATAAATTCTTCGACGAAATAGAAAAACTTAGCCGCAGTGATTTATTTTTAGCAGGTCATGTCTTAGATAGAAAAGACGCTTACTATGAACTGCATCATCAATGTTATTTTATCAACCTAAAGACATATAAAAAACTAGGCAATCCACCTATCGGCAAACAGGAACTAGGGGCCATGCACACACAGGACATTCCCTGGCGCAGTGCAGATAACTGGCACGACGACTATACTCCAAAGACTATCAGTGGCGGAGATATGAGCAAAGACTATCAGCATAAATGTCATGGATGGAATATTCTTAAGACAGCATTTGACAAAGATTTAACCGTGCTAGTGTTTGATGAAAATATAAGAAACAACAAAAAACATTATTATCCGGAAAATCAAACAGAGTTTTTAAAACATTCTCAATGGGCCTACCTGCGACATAACTATTGCAACGACGAATTCGTACATACTGGCAACACCGAGTACGGAATATTTGATCGCAACGACTTCGAACAAGTGTTTGTACCAGCCAGCGGGTTATGGTGGACTGGGGCAATTAGCAAAACAAAACCAGTTAAAGTAGTAATGTATGATTATAATCAAAAAGCATTAGATTACTGGAAAAATGTTGCTCCTAAAATCAACAACGTATCTTACGAATTTGTTAAAATAGATCTATTAACACAGTCATACGACTTTGGTCATTTTGATAAATCATTGCCAACGATAATCATTTTATCAAACATATTTGTTTATGAAGGTACTACATTTTTATACAGCCTTGAATATCGGCTTGCAAAAGAAAACGAAATATTAAAAATAATAGAAGATAAATTCAAAGACTATTATATCTCAACTTCGGCTAGAGCAGCTACAGGGTTTGTTGATGCACAGTTAGCAGGTAAATTGACCCCAGTCAATCTAAAAAATTTAAAAAAACCTACCTGGCATATCAAGGATTGGTTATGAGTTATAATTTATATAACATTGACGGTGTTAATATTCCGTTTAACATTAATTGGAAAAACATAGCCATCGGCGTTAGTGGCGGTGCTGATTCTGCATTGTTAGCATATCTTCTCTGCGACATTGCTAAAGAAAATAACACCACTATACATATTGTTAATCATGTTCGAATGTGGAAGACAAAACCATGGCAACAATACGATGCCGACAGGGTATATAACTGGTTGTTTCAACAGTTTTATCATACAAAGTTTATTCGTCATACTAATTTTATAGCACCCGAGTTAGAATACGGCAACCTTGGACCAACCCTAACTGACGAATACAGTAAGAAGGTTAGCGGTGACAACATCCAACAACGTGCTTACGCTGAATTTATCTGTAACAAATATAACATTGATGCATATTATAATGCTGTTACCCGAAACCCACGCAGTATCGATCTAGATGGAATGAAAGAACGAGATATCGAATTAACTAACGAAACCAGTCATCTACAAATAATGAAACATATGGACACATGGGCTGTACATCCATTTCGCTTTGTAGAAAAGAGTTGGGTAGTAAAGCAATATAGACGTTTAAATATACAAGATTTATTTGACCTTACTCGTAGCTGTGAGGGCGAGTTTGGAGATATAGATTACAAAACATACACACCAGGACAATTTGTTCCACAATGCGGGAAATGTTTCTGGTGTAAAGAAAGGGCTTGGGCAATTGAACAATCAAAGTAAAACATTTTGTATGCATCCTTTTACAGGGCTAGCAACTAGAGAAGACGGCGCAGTCAAAGTCTGCTGTCGCAGCCATCCTATCGGGTTTATTCAAGAGGATACTCTAGAAGATATCTGGAATAACGATACAATGTGTCGTATAAGAAAGCAGGTATTAAACAATGAACGTCCTTCAGAATGTGCACCTTGTTTTAATTTAGAAGATCAAGGGGTAGAAAGTCTGCGACAACGACATATCGCAGGTGTTATTCCTGAAGCACGTATTAACTTATATCCAAATGCTGTTAGTACTGTTCGCAAAGATTATACCATGCCGTTTGAAATTCCTACAATAGAAATTAAGATGAATAATCTATGTAATCTTAAATGTAGAATGTGTAATCCTATGGATAGTACGAGTTGGAATGATTGGAACGAGATCGAATCATATTATAAAAAAGAAGATAACTTCTTAGTACAAAAAATTATCGATCTGAATCTTAAGAATAAACCGTTCTTAGACAGCTTTGTTGATACTTCTAATTGGTGGGAATCATTTGAAAAACTCTTACCTTACTTTAGGCGTGTAGAGTTTGCTGGCGGAGAGCCACTAATGGATCCTACACATTATAAAATATTAGACATGCTTGCTCCGTATGGCAATAATATTGAAATCAAGTACGCTACTAACTTAACAATTCTTGGAAAAAGTAATAGAACTGTTTGGCAATATTGGCCTAAATTTAAAAGCGTAGCAGTCAATGTAAGCATTGACGGTATTGGTGCAAGTTATGAGTATGTTCGAGGTAACGCTAGTTGGGCGGAACTTGTTAATAATATTAAACAGATACAAACTATTCCCAACGTTAGCCGAATAGTTGGAGCCGTTGCTGTTCAGGTAAGCAATATTCTTATACTTGATAAGATGATAGAATTATTTTTAGATGATCTCGGTATTGTATTTTATACAAATATGGTCAACTATCCTAATGTTTTGTCAGCACAAGTTTTGCCTGGACAGTTAAAGAATCTTGCAATTACTCGATTACTTAATGTACAAGATAGATTATCAGATTTTAAAATGGTGCAACAACATCCTATGTTACTTAATCTAACTAGAGGACAAATTACTGGGGTTATTAACTATCTCAAATCCAATGATCAAAGCGACAAATGGCAAGAGTGCATAGAATTTAATCGTAAATTAGACGAAACTCGTAATCAAAGTTTTATAGATGTTACTCCGGAATTTAAACCATATCTATGAAATTGATCAAGGTTGAGAACGGATGGAATGATAAGGTGTTAGGAATTGACCTAAGCCTTGGCAATGTCTGTAATTACAAATGTTGGTATTGTTTTCCAGGGGCTAATGAAGGAGATCAAAAATTCCCGGACTACGAAACATTTAAAACAAATATCACACATCTTTTAAACTATTATAAAGACAATGGTAAAGAAATCTTTGACATATCCTATGTTGGCGGCGAGCCCACTCATTGGCCTAAGCTGATAGATTTTACAAAGTATCTAAAAGAAAACTTTAATTGTCTTATATCTATGACTACTAATGGTTCTAAAAAGATGGACTATTGGAAACAGATTGCACCGTATTTTGATAGAATACACATGAGCTGCCACCATCAATATGTAAATTTAGAAAAGTTTCGAGATGTTTGTGATTATCTATACACCCAAAACGTTATTGTTAGCGTTTCAGTTATGATGGATCCGACTTGTTGGGACACATGCATGTATATGGTCGAACAACTAAAGAAAAGCAAGAAGCGTTGGACAATACGTTATGTAGAACTACTAGGACATAACATAACCTATATCGACGATCAAATTAAAATATTAAATAAACATCGGGCAAGGGGTCCTAACTTATTTTGGTTCTGGAAAAATAACAAATATTTTAAAAGCAAAGTCATTGCTACTAGTGATAATGGCAATCTCATTAAATTAAAAGACAACGGAATCTTATTGAATCGTTGGAATACCTTTTACGGCTGGGAATGTAGCGTAGGATCTAACTGGATTCACGTAGGAACTACTGGGCACATATCTGGGACCTGCGGAGAAAAACTGTATAATGATACTAAGATATATAACTTAAGAGACAAGAATTTTGTATCAACGTTTAATCCAACCATTGGTCCTACAACTTGCAAACAAATTTCATGTAATTGTATGGCCGAAACAAATATGCCTAAACATAAAAAAATAATTCCTATATGCACAAAATAACCAGTAGCTGGCCACATCAAGATCAAATAAAGATCGAATGGAATTTAGGAAAGAGGTGCAACTATGATTGCAGCTATTGTCCTGCGGCTATTCACGACAACTTTAGCCCGCATACAGATATAAACATTTTAGAATCAGCTGTAGATAAATTGTGCGAGTTAGGAAAACCTTTACGTATTAGTCTAACTGGAGGGGAACCTTGCGTTCATCCTGATATAGAAGATTTTTTAGATTATTTAAAACGTAAAAATATATTCTGGGTCAACTTAACTACTAACGGAACTAGAGGTTATCGCTGGTATTTAGAAAATGAGATGTTCTTTAATCACCTTGTATTCAGCCTGCATTTTGAAAAACTAGACCAATGGGTCCGAGTGTTTGATACTATTTTAAAATTTTACGACGAAACTGATAGAGACTTTTTTGTCAATGTTATGGCCCACCACGATCATATGGACCATGTTAGAACCGTTGTAAAAAAGTTTGATGAAATAGGAATCAAATATGCTATAAGACGAATTAGGTGGACTGAGGGGGACCATAATATATTTGATGATTTAAAATACGAAGGTAAAGACTTAGAATGGATACTATCTAAAGATGCTACCGTTAAACCTAATTGTAGAATAGACGACGAACAAATTATTCATGCTAATGATATCATCAAAAGCCATCTAAATCAATTCAAAGGATGGACCTGTAATGCTGGTCTTGAGAGTCTTATGATAAATTGGGACGGTGAGGTTCATCGTGCCACTTGCAGAGTGGGAGGTAGTTTAGGAAATATCTATAACGGAACATTTGTTATACCCACTGAACCTGTTGTATGTACTCGAGACTGGTGCACTTGTGCTGCCGATATACCACTAACAAAATACAATTAGACTTTTTGTTTAGAAATATGCGTATCAGGTTGGCAAATACAATCAACCCTAGGACAAATAACAGGATTAGTTCCTTCGAGATCAACACCGCAAGAACTGACAATTAGTCCGTCGTGAGTTATAACAATCGACTCTGTCCCTATCATGCACTTCCATCCCTGGAAATTATTCCATTTGTTTAAAATAATACTGTGAGGTTTTGAAAGTTGTGCCGTGCCATCTTCAAATAATACAGCACTTTGATGAATCTTAATATCATCTATCTGTTCTAATAATCTGTCGCTGGTTGGAATTCGTTTTATACTAGAATCCATGTACTTTATTTGCTCGTTAGTATATACATCCATGCCGTATCCAGGAGCATCAACTATTTCTTTAGTTTGTATGTACCAAGGATATTGACTAGATAGCATAATATTCACTGACTCTACACATTTCTCCCAGTTTTTAAAATCCATTAACACTAACGTAGTTACTTTAAGTTTTTTCTCGTAAAGGAAATCTGCAACATTGCAGTGATGTTTTATATCAGCAAATTCGTGATGAAAGCTCAATGTTACATCGTCAAAATATCTGTAATTATTTTTCCACCATTCTAAGGTTCTAGATCCGTTAGATACTAAAGTAATAAAAACATCATGGGTTTCTTTTAACTCTTTGCAAAAATCTTCTAACCTTGGCCATAGTGTGGGTTCGCCTCCTCCAGAAATAGTTAAATGAAATTTTGTTTTTCCTATTTTTTTATACTGATCAAAAACATTTCTAAAATTAGTTAATGTTGCATCAAAGTCTTTAGGATATCTAAACTGATTTACATTACCGCTTCCAGGAAAACAATATGAACAATTAAAATTACAGATATCTGTAGGGAAGAATCTTACCTGTAACAGCTCTGTTTCTTGAGTAGAAATTATTCTAATAGGAATAGTTTTCATAATGTTAATTCAGGAAACGTTTCTCTAAAATTTAATCCTCTAGTGTTGTCACAGACTTCGAGATATTCTAATAGTGCAGGCATTTTATTAGACCAGTCTTCGTAATTTAGATATTTTATAAAACCTTCCCATCGTTGCTTACCCATAGGATCAGTTAAAAATCTTTTATCGGTGTTATTGTTTATAAAAGATGTTAATTTATTAGTCACTAAATCTTTTAAATGTTTTGGTAATACACGCACATTTAGGTAGCTAGGTAGATAAACTAAATGAAGACCTATCATTCCAGCACCGTTGTCTTTGTTTATCTTTTTAAAATTCTGTTGCCGCTTCCACTCTATAAGTTCAGGCAGATACAATACGTTTAATATTTGTACCGCACATGCAATATTAACAATTACATGGTCCGGAGTATTATCTAATCTATGAAGATTTTCTACAACAGTTTCCCATTTACTAGGATACCGGATATAATAGTTTTTATCTCCTACTGCATCTATACTAAAATTAAACTTAACCTGTTTAAAATGATTCCATAGCTCAAGCAGCCTATCCGGAATCTCTAATCCATTAGAATTATATCTTAGCACACAATTTTTGGCAGCACCACTAGCCACCATAAACTCTAATATCTTATAATGTTCTGGTATTAGCAGAGGTTCTCCGCCTGCAAAATAAAGTTCTTTGATACTGTCTGCTTGATCTTGCATATCATTTAAAAAATTTCCTTTTTGATACCAAGTATAATCTCTATTACGATCGTCCCAATGTTGATCTTGTCTCAGTTCAAATGTTTTATATTTGGAATATTGCATCTTCCAATCTTTGATCCATGAGCTAGAATCGTGAGGACTACACATGATACATTTTAGCTGACACAAATTTCCCAATCTTAAATCAAAATAAGGAATATCAACAGGTAACGATCCGTCAGCACCAGTCTTTGCAACGACAGAATCTATATCTATTCTCTCTTTCCAAACAATAGTTTCCCATTGTCTTTTGCTAACAATTCCTTTTGATTCTTCTGAGAAACATTTTGTGCAACTTGATGGCACTTGATTGTTTAACATCTGCAATCTAGTTTCTTTCATGAAGGATGAATTCCATACATCACTTATAGAATGATCTCTTAGATTCATAATAGCGCCATCTTGCATAACTAGACCGGCTTCCTTGGAATCAACTAGATCCGCACCACTGGCGTTGGCTGTACAACAGACCCTAACATCACCGTTTGGTCTGGTAGCAAGATGTATCCAAGGTAAAGGACAGAATGTATTAGACATTAAACTCTGTGTATTCTTGAAATTGATCTGTGTTTTTACTAATTTTCGCCTCGGGATGACGACCACAGGTACGAGCACAAACTATAGATTTGTCTTTGTGCCACATATCGTCCCACATATCTTGGTAAGCATCAGAGTCAATGATGTCCTCTATAGAACGATTAAGAAGATTTATTTCTCCTAATCTTCCTATCATTTTATGATGCTGTTCTAGCATCTTTTCTCTTATGTCCATTACTGCATCTTCTGAAATATGAGAATACGGAATATTAGCTAACCAACAACACGCATAAAAATCTTTATGAGCATCTATATAAATTTCTTTATCCTGTAATACCTTACACTCTACAACAGCATCATCTAATATCTTTCGCCAGTTTTCTATAACTTTTCTGTCTATAAATTTAATAGGAGTGAAGCTTGCTGGTTCAATGTAGTGTGTTGTTTTACCATCTCGATCAACTACCGGACTTCTTGGCTCTATTAAAAATCTTGAACTATTTTTAGTTGTAAAATATCTAAATCCCAGTTCTTTAGCTCGGTGCCGTGCTTCATCTACCTGGTGTTCGTTGTGTAAGAACTGTATAAATGCCCATTCAGCTATGCCTCCTGCAGACATAAATGCCTGTGCATTGCGTATAACTGTTTCATATTTTGTCCCTACTCTATACAGATGATGCGTATCTTCTAATCCATCTAATGCAAATATCACTCTATGCTTAGCCGGCAATGACGCTGCCAGTTCTTTCCACCATTCGACCTTCCTCGCACCGCCGTTGGTATGTATATGGATGTATATATTAGGATTTGTTTCTTTAGCGTAACGACACATCTCGATGAGGTCATTGTTCATCATAGGATCGCCAAATGTTCCGCAGAGATAGAACGTTTCGATTTGATTTAATACCGTTGGATTCATTATAATTTTAAATTCGTCCAGAGTCCAATCGTTGATTTTGATCAAAGGATTGTCTAATCCGCCATTAATATTCCTACTACACATAGGACAACTAGCCTGACAATTATTGGAAATTTCTAAATGAATCGTTTTTAAATCTTTAAATTTAAACATAGTAGGATATTTAGTAGGTATTATAGTATGCTATAAATATCTTCATGCATTACATAGGAAATTATAAAGATTGGATCGATCCAAAATGGGTCGATGAAGTTCTCAGTTCTAGAGGTTATGGCCGACCGGCCGAAGGTCAAAAGCCTAATAGTTTAGAAATGGAGAAAGAATATGCTAGAGCAAGATCGGCTGGATATAAAGATACTGACATTTATTTTTGGATGTTTGACAAAGAAAATCTAAGTTTTGATATACCTAGACCTCCATGGATAGAAGGTTCATTCCACTGGTGGATAACTAAAATGCTTCCAGGAAATTTTATGCCTATGCACATTGATCCACATACCGTGTATCAAAATAATAGCAAAAGATACTGGATGCCGTTACAAGACTGGGAACCTGGACATATTTTTATGTACGAAGATCAGGTTATCACTAATTATGTTGCCGGAGATGTGTGGTCGTATAAAGATAGTACCGCTCTTCATGGGGCTTCAAATATTGGTTTCACTCCTAGGTTAGTTTTACAAATCAGCACTTACCAATAATCATAAATCTTTTATATAAAGGCAATTCTAATTCGCCTGCCCATAATACATTACTCAATCCACATTGTGTTTTAAACTCTTCTAAGTCTGTTGCAGTACGAACATGTTCAGGAATGCTATAATTGTTGCTTTGTAAAACTAACAAGCTGTTATGCGGCATTCCACTAAGCCAAAGTTCATATTGATCTTGTGTAATATGTTCGCAACTTGTATTAATAATTACATCTGCATCGCTGCGAATAGCACACATGTCTCCAGTAACAGCACGGAACCTTCCGGCCATTTCTTCCTTCTTGTTCATCATTGTGGCAATAGGCTCGCACGTTGGATCAATATCTATGCTGCGAATATTAGTTGTGTAGATATCGCTTTGGAATATCATACTTGCTAATACTCCAACCCATCCGCCATGAATATCAATAGAAACTACCTTATCAATATTTTTTCTTAGATTAGTAATTAACCATTCTTTACTTTTAAGTTGCCCTGACCAAAAAGCATCCATGGTACGCATAGGATCAGGACTTTGTCTAATGGCCTGCATCCAATAATGTAAGTGTTCTGTATCTATTTGCATTTTGGTATTTTACTATCAGCTGAACTAACACAACTAGGAGTAATGCATTTAATTGGTTCTTTAAACAATTTAAAATTATCAAGTGTTCCTAGCGGAACATCGTGACAACTGTAACTGCGTTTGACTTCATTGCCTCTTATTATAACACTTTGATATCCACTATTACAACTCCAATTTTGAAATTTGTTAAAGCCAAACGCATTAAATCTTTCTGCTTGGTCAAATAGATATTCTTGACCGTTGTTGTCGTATAATGCTATTTGATAAATGTCTTCTCCTCGGTCTTGTTGCGGAAATCCTGTTTGCATCTTGTGTATCATATCTTCAGTATATCCATCAACTACGTGACTAGCTGTTGGATCACTCTGAGGTTTAAGCGTTACATTAATTCCTTTTTTATAAAACCGTTCCATTCTTTCGTATAATTCATAAAATTTTTCAGGCACCATTACTTGATTAATTGTAACATGAACACGTTCGTAAATTAATTGTAAGCACTTATCACCAAATTCTTGTTCTTTGGCAAACTCTGAATGGTAACTGGCTGTAATGCTTCTACGTTGTAACAACGATGTGTTATCACACCAGGTATTCCACCACTTACTTCCCGGGCTTAGGTTAGTGGTCATATGGATACTTTGATAGCTAGGTACTGCATCGCTTTGAATATGTTTGACTAAATCATTTAATTGTTTATAGGCAGTAGGTTCGCCTCCACTGAAGCTCCAATGGAACTGATTAAATCCGTTTTGATTCGCTTGCCTTTTGATTTCATTAATTGCTGAAGTATAGGTTTCAAAAGTTTGGTAATCAAGTTTGTCTGACCTAGCGTATGGCCAGCAATAAGAACAATTATAATTACAAAATCTTCCTAGGATCCAACTTGTTGAGAACAACGGACGAGATAACATTGTGCGTTGTCCAAACCTAACTATATTTTGAAATGGTATATTTTGAAATTGATTTGTCATAAACTGACATTATTTAACCTATAATCTATTGCTCTCTAAGTTTTAAGGTTATATAATATACTTGTGGTCGTGAGTGGAATAGGCAGACCTCCCGCTAGTCCCATAGGCTAGAAAGGGGACGGGGCGCTGACGTAGTTCGCAGCCTTTGTAGGTTCGAAACCTACCGACCACACCAAATTCTATAATAAGTAGAATTACATAACTAAAAGGAAAAAATTATGTCAAACACAGTAGAACAATTAAAAGCAGACTTCGAAACATTCCTAGCAGAGGATGCAAAATTTACAGCAGGTAATGGGGCAGCAGGTACTCGTGCTCGCAAGGCCTTACAAGAAGTAGCCAAGGGTGTTAAAGCTCGTCGCAATGAAATCACAGAAGAAAAGAACGCCCGCAAAGAAGCCAAGGCAGCGTAAAGTGACTGACCAAGACGATAACACAATCGTTCTTGACCTTGGAAGTAGTTACGGAGCCGGCACTAGTTATATTTCAAGTGGTGCTGGCTGCGATACTATTACTATCGATCCGACTTGGGCTACTGGTTCTATTACAGTACCTAATGGCGGTTACACTATTAGCACTGGAACCTCTACTTCATATAATTGGGCACCATCTTATACACAAACGCCGGCTGTTAATATTACATCAGATGGTATCACTATGCAAGAAGGAAGTGATATTAAGATCGGTAGCAAAAGTTTAACAGACGCTATAGAAAAGATTGAAGAACGATTAGGGATACTTAATCCCAATCCCGAATTAGAGGATCGTTGGGAACAATTAAAAACATTGCGACAGCAATATATAGATCTTGAAAAAGAACTTCTTGAAAAAGAAAAAATGTGGAAAATATTAAAGGAAAAATAAATGGATGTTAAGTTACTCAGTTACAGCCAGCCAACACAAGAGTTTGCTTCTATGGGCATTGATGATGCGCAGGAACTTATTGCGTATTGCGCCCGTGTGTCCAACCCTTCCAACCAGCTTAACACTGAAACATCAGAAAAACTCATCCGATACCTTGTCAAACACCAACACTGGTCGCCCCTTGAAATGGTATCAGCCTGTCTTGAAATCACAACCACCAGAGACATTGCCCGACAAATCTTGCGACACAGAAGTTTCTCATTCCAAGAGTTCAGCCAACGTTACGCTGATCCAACAAAGGATCTTAACTTCGTATTGCGCGAAGCTAGACTTCAAGACCCCAAGAATAGACAAAACAGCGTAGCACTGGAGATGAATACTCCAGAAGATCGTGTTCTTGCTATAGAGTGGGAGGAAGCTCAACAACGTGTTAAACTTGCTGCTCTAGAAGCATACAACTTTGCTATCAGCAAAGGCATTGCTAAAGAACAAGCTCGTGCTGTACTACCAGAAGGTATGATTGAAAGTAGATTGTATATGAACGGAACATTGCGTTCTTGGATTCACTTTATCGAACTACGATCAGGGCATGGAACACAGAAAGAACATCAGGAAGTAGCCATTGCTTGTGCAAAAGCTATCGCAGCAATCTTTCCTATGTCGGATAGTTTGGTAACCAATGTCTAAAGAACTAGATAAATTCTGCGAGAACTACGAAGTTCGTGTTCTCAATGATCAAAAGAGGAGGGCAAGATACCGTCCTCCTCAGTTCTTCACAGACCCCTTACGGGCTGATATTATTAGAAACGATTTTATAGAACACGAATCCGAACGTGTTTTTACTGTTGAGATTCCAGAAGGTAGATTACGTGCTTTAGTAGAATTGGAACAGCGTTTCTTCAAATGGCATCATCATACACAAGGTGAAATTGATATGTTCCAAATGCTAATGGACAAGGAACGCGAAGAATCGTTTATGCGCCAAACCAATCCTGCTGTCCAAAAAGCCTATGAGCAGTATTCGATTATGCTTAATTTGGCTGGTTATCAAAGAAAAATTTGAATCGTTTTTGAATGATCTTGACAGGTTTTTAAATTTCTTGTATAATTAAAGTGTTCGACAGAGAAAAAATATTATGAGAAATTACTGGACTTGTTCAAAATTTGCTGACTGGCTTCGAGGCACAGACAAACTTCACGCTGGCACAGGCAAAGAATGGCGTGAATGGAAAAAGGCTAGCAAGGAAGCACACCCTTTCCGCTATTGGTTGGCCGAAGAAGGCCTTGATTACATTCAAGATATTTGGATGTGGATCCCAGATAGGATTAACGATGTACGCTATTATATTAACAATCGTTGGGTTACCAAAACCCACGCTCTTACTGCTCATCCCGGTGATATTCCCCGTGGCACTTGGCGCGATGTTGGAAATCGTTTTCTACCTTGTCTAATGAACGAGCTTGTAGATTTCGTTGAAGTTGAACAAGCATGGCATCACGTTCTATGGGACGAGGCTGCTCGTAAAGAATTTAGCACTCCCTGGACTCGTAAGTTTTTCCGCTTCCGCACTTGGCGTTGCCCAGAAGCAGGTGTTGCTCACTTAAAATGGGCAACGACTCTAACTAACATTGACTTTATCGAAGAAGGCGAAACTCCGGAGCCTACATATCAAGCCAAGGCCGCTCAGGAAATCCTGGAAATCTACACTTGGTGGAAAGAAGTGTATCCAAAGCGTCCAGATGTTCATGATGCAAGTGGTTGGACTGCTTACTGCGAAATGCGCCGACAACGAGGCTACGACTTTCTTGATTTGGATGACAAAACTCCAGAAGAAGCAGAACAATGCAAAACTGCTCTAGACAAAAGTCAAGAAATTGAAAAAGCATATAACGACGAAGATGAAGCAATGATGATTCGTCTTATTAAAATTCGAGAAAGTCTATGGACCTAAATGGTAGATGGTGCCGAGATTGTGGCAGTGAAGTGCAGTATAATAATCAGTACGATGCTTATTACTGCGAACTTTGTAACAAATGGTTAGAAAGGAAATGCGATGACCCAGAATGCGAATACTGCGGAGAACGTCCAGAAAAGCCGAGTCAGTGCCTTTAGGTTCTGGGTTCAACATCTTTGGATAGATAATTGTGAAGAACGATTGATTTATGGGCAGGAACCTGCTACAATAAAACAATACTGGGACAATTATAAATGGTGGATAAAACGTGAATACAGATATCAACGATCAAGAGCTGAATGAGCTGTATCAGGCATATTGGAAAGTACATTCTCAGATGTTAGAGGAGCATAGTTCGGTGGCTGTTGCTGGAGTATTAATTGCGCAGGCATTGACCATTTATAAAACAGTTCTTGATGAAACAGAGTTTAATAAAATGCTAGACAGTATTTCAGAAAGTCGAGATCGTGTTCAAGCGTTAGACATTAGCAAAGGACTATTACATTGAAAGTTCAACCCCCAGCAGAAGGTATTTTGAAAAAAGGCGACTTTGGTGACAGCAAGTGGTATCAAGTTGTTTGTGGTTGTGGCCAAGAATATCACGATCATATTTTTGAAGTTGAAGCAGACGAAACCGGTGTTAATGCAAATCTTTATATTACAGTCAAAACTGATTACTGGTCCGAGCTAGTCGAAAAACGTTATGACATCGACAGCCCCTGGCTACAAGAAGTAGATTGGTTCTTTAAAGATTTACTCAACGGAGTATGGACTCGTTTAAAAGTTACTTGGGAAATATGGACTACCGGTGCAGTCACCGCTCAATCTACTATCTCAATGTCTAAACAACAGGCCCTTAATTATGCAGAAACTTTAAAATCTGCAATCACTGATGTAGAAAATTTTGAGCAATCATATAAAACTAAAGCAGAAAATAAATCAACAGTTAAACAGGCAAACGAAGGAGATTGTGTATAATGGCTACTAAGAAACAGAAACAAGAATTAATCGATATTCTTAAATTCACTCCTATCAAAGTTACAATGACTATGCAGGGCTACGGTGGCGAATCATATGCTGGTCGTGTGGATCGTAAGATCTACGAATACTTTAAGGAACGCAAACTAGATATCGAACAATATGCCGGAGACTGGGATAACGAAATGAACGTCCCGGACGATATGCAGCCATTTCCTGCAGGTAGTGCTTATGAATGTGATGGCATGTTCCATGCATCTGGTGCTGAACTCACAGACTTAAATCAGATCACAATTACCGACGAAGCCGGCAATACTATTTGGGAACACAGCATGGGCTGGAGCGACCTTGAAGATAGCGGAGTCACTGTAGAAGAATTTAGCAATGTTGATTTTGATGATTTAGAACCAGGCGAAGTTGTGTTCTGGGGCGGGCAAGGTGAAAAGGGCTGTTTCTTTGATGCAGAATTTACCCTTACTCAACCATTTGATCCAAAGAAACTTGTTATTAAATTTGAATCCTGCGACGGTTGGCAAATTGTTAATTACGTAGAATACGATGGTGAAGACCTAGACGGCAGTGGCGGCTATTCTACTACAGGCAAGTGGGCTGAAAACAAATGGGTGTTAGGTGGCGACGAAGAAGTTTATGAGCCTGAAGAGTTTGATCCAGACGCTGAAGTTAATGACAATTGGGATCCTGCCGCAGAATTAGATAAAATTAAACCGCCCGAAGGTTTCGATTGGGCTCCTCTTGACGAAGCACCTACAGTAACAGATTGGTTTAACAAAGACATTAACCCTGCTTACAAAGGCGAGTATGAAGTTGTATATGATGCAGTTTGGCCTAACAGTGGCATAGGTAGGGCAGAATGGACTGGTCGTAGTTGGAAACAGGATGGTAAGAAACTTGCTATTCTAAAGTGGCGGGGTCTTGCAGAAAACCCAGAGGCTTAACATGGCGCACTATACAATTACTCCGCTTGAAAAGAAAAGCATTTCTATTACCTATGAAATGTATCGTGAAAACGATGACGGTACAATTAGTTGGTTTAATATCGAAGACCATTATCGTTGGGGTAAAGGCTTTATTGCCGAGGACATGGAATGTAACTTAGAACACGATCAGACTCGTAGCCAACATTGTAAAGCCGAAGACGGTGAATACGATGGTTGCGATTTTGAGGACGGTGTTGCTTGTTGGTTTGAATTTAGCGAAGACATTACCGAAGCAGAACAAGAAGCAATTAAAGAAGCATACTACGACAGGGGTGCTGGTTGGTTGTTTGATGATCCAGATCATAACTGGCAGGAAGAAGATAGTTATGTAATTGTATTACCTCCATACAAGGTAGAATTTTGCGAACAAGATGGAACACCTATACGTGAAGTTAAAACACGGTCACTACAAGAGTGTATTGATTTACGAGAAAAACTTGGAGACGGTTGGGTAGTACCAACTGATGCCGCAATTGAACCCTACCAGTGGAAATGACAAAAGTATCAAAGAGTCCGGAACGACATACCTTTCAACGCGAAGGATATGTTAAACGTCAGCTTGAAAAAGGCGAACCTTTAAACGAAGCTTATCTCAAAATGTTTGAAGAGAATATTCACAATCACGATCATAAGTTTGATAATCCGGAATCACGCCAGCACAATTTAGAATACGATCTTCTAACTACCGATTGGATTTTGGAAAAGGTTCGTGCT
>JACCDO011637265.1_pt1 | contig 38247 bp, 40 predicted proteins | sample 7446101 | NCBI WGS metagenome assembly JACCDO01 (sample SAMN15323440, study PRJNA562643) | freshwater metagenome | isolation source: river surface water | place: USA:Blue River Watershed | collected 2017-08-16 | reverse complement strand
CCAAGTTGGATCACTATAACTTCCTGTAGTATAAACTCCGTTAGTAACAGTACCTGCGTTACCATCAATGCTAATACCTGTTAGTGATTGAGTACCACTTGCTCTGTTTACTGCAATCGATGTGGTTCCTAAGTTAAACGAACTTGATGTGTAGAATCCGTTAGTAACAGTTCCAGCATTGCCGTCGATGCTTACACCAGTTAATGTTTGACTAGCACTTGCTCTGTTATATGTAATAGATGTTGTACCAATGTAGTGTGTGCTAGTAGACAACGCTGTATTTTCTACGTTGCCTAAACCTACTTTACTCTTGCTTAATGTTAACCAAGTAGGATCACTATAACTTCCTGTAGTATAAACTCCGTTAGTAACTGTGTCAGCATTACCAGTTAAATTAGCTGTAATTGTGCCTGCGGCAAAGTTACCGCTTGCATCTCTAAACACAATAGTTTCTGCTGTGTTTAATGCTGTAGCATTTGAGCTAACAGTAAACGTAGCACCTTCTGAACTTGTGCTACCGCTTAAACCGTTGCCGCTTGTTGCGCCTGTAGCGACATAATTACCAGTAGTATCTGTGCCTAGTGCTACAGTATCACTTGCTACAGTTAATGCTACACCTGAAACATCTCCACTACCGTCAATACTAAATGAACCAGTGACGTCGCCGCCACTGAAAGTAACCGTACGAGCAGTATGCCATTTACTCGCAGTAGCCGCTCTTAAGTTAGCAACTTCTGTTGTTGATGTTACTGTTAATGGTGCTGTGCCTGTAGCAACAGTCGATGTTAATGTGTTGCCGCTTACGTATCCGCCGGCATTAATGTTTTCAAATACACATAATCCGCCTGCTGTTAGTTTTAAAGCACCAGTAATTGTGCTAGAGCTACCAGTAGCGTTGCTAATTGTAATAGCGTTTGTAGAGCTTGCTCCACGTCCTGTAACTGTTTCTAGTGTAGAAGTAACTGCTAAATCTATGTTGTCCGACGCAACAGGAGTGCCAGTAACCGATGTTAATGTTAAAATTGCACCAAATCCGTCAACTGACCCTACAGTAATTGTTGCATCGTTAGCAGGGCTCGCTCCAGTTGGCCATTGGGTACCGTAAACTGTTATAGTGTTGCCTGCGGCATAACCGGACCCTGCGTTGTTTACAGAAGCAACATACGTATTGTTAATAATAGATATATTAAACATAGCATTAATGCCCGAGCCACTAGTTAAATCTTGTGTAAACACAGCAGGGTTAACTGTACTATCTTGATATGTTACTGTTATCTCAGTATGCGTACCATTAGTCAATAACGAAGCTGATAAGTCTTCAATTTGTTCTTGACTGAACGGTAGCGATGGTGAATTTGAACCTATTGTAATTTGGTCCGAACCGGTTCTTGTAATAAGAATAGGACTAGTAGGATCTGGTATAAGTTCGATTTCACTGTTAGTAAAGACTCCATTCAAGTCCTTTTCCAAACGTAATTTGGTTGTGCCCAACGGAACATAAGTGCTAAAGTCTGCACCTATAATTGTTACTTGGTCAGTAGTATTTGGCGCACTAATAACGGCGTCATCAATAGAAAACTCTATGTTAGTTCCTGCAACAAACGTTGCTGTATCTGTAGTCGAATCTGCCTCAATGTTAACATTGTTAGGCATTAATTTAATTTTTCTAAAAAAATCGTAAAAAGCTGGCATGCTAATAGTCCTGTTATACCAATATTTAGCAGTTTTTTCACAGTATCTTATAGAGCACTATTCTATATAAATACTGTACTATGAACCAAAACATCGACAAAATTCTTCAAGATTTGGGCACAGCCCTTAAAACTTCCAACAGCGGAATAACTTCTCGCGGTATTGTTGATACTGCTACTAGAGAACAGTTAATTGTTAGCGACGCAGGTGTTGAAACCGGCAAACTAAAAATTGAACGTGTTGTAGGTAACTTAAAAGTAGACGGAACCGTGCAGTCCGAAACAGGTAACTTTGAACTAGTCAAAGCAGAAGCAATCGAAGCAGATGTTTTACGAGTTCAAAAGATTGTTTCCGACCAATCCGAAGATAGTTACTCTAAGTCAATTACGTTTAGTGATAACTTAGACGGCAAAGGATTGTTATGGAATGATGGCGATTTAACTCGTCAACTTATTTTCAAAGCAGAGCCAAGAAGAATTTTTTCAACAGAATCAATCGATTTGTACAAGAATTCACGTTACTTAATCGACGGTGTTGACGTGCTAGAAAAGACACGTTTAGGTAACAGCGTATTACATTCAAGTTTAAAAACTGTAGGCGTTTTAGAAGACTTAGAAGTATCTGGCAATGCAAGAATTGGCGATGCAGTTTATGTTAACTCAGGTAGTGGACGTTTAGGTATTAACACAGACGAGCCAGTATCGGCGATTAACATTTTAGAGTTTGACACTAATATTGTAATCGGTGCAGACGACGAAGGCAACGCATACGCAGGTACTTGGAGCAATCACGCTTTTAGTATTATAACTGATAATACAACTCGCATTACTCAAAAGGGTAAAGTAACTGAGTTTGGGTCTGCGACAGGTGCAGACGCTGTAGTTAAAATTTACGGTACACTAGAAGTAGATAAGATTGTAGCAGACACCAGAGTAGAACGTACAACACCAATCGAATTTACAGTAGATGCAGATAACAACATTTACGGAAAAGGTCTTGTATGGACAGGTAAAGGAATTAATAAGCATTTATTCTTGATGCCAAACCCTGATAGACTTCATTCTACAGAAAACATTGACCTTGCTATCGATCATTCATATTTTATTAACAGACAATTAGTAGTATCATTAAGCGAGTTAGGCCCAACAGTTAAGAAAAGTTCTTTAGAAGAAGTAGGTAGTCTAACTAGTTTAACAGTTGCAGGCAACGTAAATCTTTCAAACTCAATTTTAATTGAAAACAATGTAGTAACATTTAACAACTCTGCCTTTATTAAAGATGGCACAGGCGTTACTCGTTTAACAGGCACAGGCGTTAGCGCCACAGACGTGTATAACGTTTTAGTTAACGATACACAAGAATTAAGTATCTCTCAAGATGCAATCCAAATTGGTAATCGAGACAATACATCTCGCACATTAAACGCATACGGACAAGTAGCAATCAATATTACAACACCAACACCGGGTGTTGCATTTAGCGTAGCAGGTAAAGTCGAACTAGACGGTAAAAAGTTCGGTAATGGAACAGCCGCTCCAACAACAGGAGCATGGAACAAAGGCGACATTATGTGGAATACGAATCCACAAGAAACAAGTTACGTTGGTTGGGTATGTGTTATGTCTGGTAGCCCAGGCGAGTGGAAACCATTTGGATACATCGGAGCGAGATGACCTTAAAAGCTTCAAACAAAAAACAAACAACAGATACAGAATACTTTGCTAAAAAGACTTATAAAGAAGTAAAACTTTGGGACTGGTTAGCTAGAATACTACCGTTATCTGTGTTAGCAGTCGTGTCTGTGCTGTATTTTTTTAAATGGCACGATGCTGTTGGGCTAATTCTTGAAATTTCGGCCATTGCATTCTTAATAGTCTGCTTTGTTTGGTGGTACTGGGCAATATATAAAATTGCAACGGCAGTAAAGCATATAAGATTAAGTCAAGAACGATTCAAACAACTCAAAACCGAATTCAATAAGTTTAAACAAGAAATGTTTGATTTTGGTAACCATAAACGTTGACTTGTCTAAATAAAACTGTATAATTACATTATGCGGCCTTGACGCTCAACCCGCAATATAAATTCTGCGTGTCATCTAACTAAGGACAAAAAGATGACTTGGATTATCGACAAAACTTTTGAATTCTGTTACGGACACAGAGTTCACACTCAAACATTAAACGGCGAATATGCCGCTGACTTAAAGTGTGCTTGCAGACACTTACATGGACACGAAGGCAAGATGCAAGTGTTCCTTACAGCACCAAAACTGGACAATACTGGCATGGTTACCGACTTTAGACATTTGGAATGGCTAAAGAAATGGATTAACACTTACATTGACCATCAGTTTATTATTGACAGAAACGATCCGCTTTACAATCAAATTATTGGACAGAACACAGCACTAGTTCCTGTGTACATTCCAGAAACGGACCATGTTGCCGGCTATCATATTGACCCAGCACATTACGCTAAAATGAGCGGGCCAGAGCAAGAATACTTTGAAGGATTTATGGTTGTGGACTTTGTTCCAACAAGCGAACACTTGTCCAGTTGGATGGCTGAATTAGTACAAGCCAAAATGAAGAAACTTGGAGTCAACGTTCAGCGTATTGAATGGTGGGAAACTCCTAAGTCACGTAGCGTATTTTATAGAGATGGCGTATGAACGACAAGGATATGTTAGAGCGAATCGAACTTGCGGCAAAAGTCTATAACCAAAATAGACTGCACCGCGATTTCCAAGCCGACGAAATTGATAAATTTATTAGTTGGATGTATCAGCAGTATGGCATTGTTCGGAACGAAAAGGGTATTGACCAGAAGTAATCTTGATGCTATAATAGCATTATGACAAATAAAATCGGCTTCGCTTGCAAATGGATCGACCATCCGCACCAAACAGATGGCATTAAATCTACGGATGATTGTAAACAGTACAACACAGGTACAACTACAATCAGTTGGTTAAATAGACAAAGCAGAGATGTAGCAGAACAAAAGCTCTTGGATCTTGCTACCCAAAATATTGAAGCAACTTATAAATTAGTTGAAAGGGTAAGCAAACTAGATGATGGATTACGTATGGTTCGTATTAGCAGTGATATTCTCCCTGCTTACACCCACGAGCTTTATCGCGATTTTTATAAGCGAAATGATGTACTGGCATTACTGGAACAAGGATTCGCAAAAGTCGGTGTTTTGGCTAGAAGTAAACAAGTACGCCTTTCTATGCACCCTGGTCAGTTCACTGTATTGGCTAGTGAGAATCCTGGTATTGTTGATCGTTCTATAGAGGAGTTTGAGTATCATGCGGATATGGCACGTTTCATGGGCTACGGCAAATCCTTTCAGGACTTCAAAATCAACGTCCACATCTCGGGTAAGCAAGGTCCAGCCGGTATCCGAAGTGCGTACAAACGACTATCGCCAGAAGCAAGAAACTGTATTACAATCGAAAACGAAGAAAACTCGTGGGGATTAAATGACTGTCTTGAGCTTAGTGATATTCTCCCTATTGTCTTGGATATTCATCACCACTGGGTTAGAGAAGGGGAATACTTACAAGCGGACGATCCTAGGGTACAACGGGTTGTTAGTTCGTGGCGTGGCATTCGGCCTACTTGCCATTACAGTATTAGCCGTGAAGATGTTCTCGTAAATCATTGTAAAAATACAATGCCCGATTACAAACTTCTATTAGAGAATGGGCATAAAAAAGCAAAGCTCAGAGCACACTCTGACTTTTATTGGAATAAGGAAGTAAATAATTGGGCACTAAGTTTCGCGGACAAGTTCGACATCATGTGCGAAAGCAAGGGCAAGAACCTAGCAAGCATCGAACTCTACAATCAATACAAGGAAATGATATGACAACAAGAGAAAAGTTAATCCATCACGTTGAGCATTTAAAAGAAAAACACGATAAGTTAGATGCACAAATTAAAGAGCTATACGTACATCATACAGAAGATCTTAAAGTAGAAGAACTTAAAAAGAAAAAGCTCGCTATCAAAGATGAAATCGAGCAAACAAATAAACGTATAAACAGTATTCAATAAAAAAGGCCCTTAATGGGCCTTTTTGTTATTGCGCTTTTGGCGCTTTTGGCTTACGCGGTGCCTTTGGCTTGTTGCCACCTTGCTTCTTAGGAGCTGTCTTTTTAGGACCTTGCTTCTTAGCAGGAGCTTTCTTAGCCGTTGGCTTAACTTCAGCTTTCTTTTCTTGAACTGCTCGTTGTGCAATAGCAATATCTGCAAGATCTTCTACTACAGGTGCAGTTTCAACCTTGTATGGACATTCTTCTGCCTTAGTTGTTTCAGCCTTAGAACCGAATAATTTTTTAATAAATCCGAACATTTAATGTTCCTCCTTTTGAGTTTTTATTTATAGTCGACTAATGTCGTCTAGACTACTTACGGGTCTATCCCAAACTTTCTTTTGTTCAACACCCTTTGACTGTGCAAATCGTTTAACATCACAGTTGTCGCAAACGTGAAAGTAATTATTACTTAAACGCTTTGGATCCATACTTCCACGAGGTCTTGTAAAAACTTCTCCACAACTATCGCATCGTAGTACTACTACGGATCTTGCTCGCACGTATTCGTGGTCACGCCCTAACTTACTAGTTCGTGTGTACTTTATAAGTTCTTTGTCGATACGTATGAACATATAGCTATTTACATTAAGATTACAAAATGGATTGCTAAATATGTGATACAAAGTCTTTTTGGAGTATTCAATGGCACGTAAAATAGTTGACATCGGCGTATCAGGTAATGACGGAACCGGTGATAGTATCCGTGAAGCGTTTAGAAAAACGAACGACAACTTCCAGGAATTATATGCAGTTTTTGGTCAAGGTGGCTTTTTAAAGTTCACGGACCTAAGTGATACACCCGATACATTAGTGGGTGAGGGCGGTAAAGTACCCGTAGTAAATTCAGTCGGTACACAGCTAGTTTTCAAGAATATTGAAAGTGCATCTGGCACTATTTCTATTACCCAAGACGATAATACAATTAGTATTGATACATTATCATCAAGACTATACGATGATCCATTGCCAAGATTGAAGTACGGCATGAACGCTAGTAACCAAGTTATTGGCGGTTTAAGATCACCAACATTAACATCAGACTTTGTTACTGCTGTTAACGATTTTAACACACAACATGGCACTAGTTATAGCATCGACAGCTTTGCTATTAACAAAGGATACGCAGATTCACGCTTTGTAAACACCGCAGGTGATACAATGAGCGGACACTTGAACGTACCAGCAGGTGCTTCGGGTAACCAAGTTCCACGTGCCAGCGAAACAGTTCTAAAGACTGGCGGCACGATGTCAGGAGATTTATTCCTATCTGACCACCCAGGTGCGTTAGCAGGTGCAGGTACTCCTACAGCGTTCGACGATTTACAAGCCGCAACAAAATACTATGTTGACAACTCAACATACACTAGCCAAATTAACTTGTTTGTTTCATCAAACGGTGACGACCAACAAAGTAAAACTCCAGCAGGTAAAGAAGGTCGTGCTTGGTCTTACGCTTTTAGATCTGTAAACAAAGCATGTCAAAAAGCTGAAGAAATCATGGCGGCGGCGCCATTAGAAACTGGTCCTTATCGTCAGTTGATTGCTTATGGTGACGGAGTTGGCTTTTCAGAAGTTACACAAGTTACTGTAGGTTCAAACGGTACTACAAGAATTTATTTTAGCAACAATTCGGGTGCTAGAGTTGACCAAGGTGCATTACCACAACCAGATATTATTCCAGGTAAGATTGTAATTGGTCGTACTAGTGGTGCTAAAGGTATCATTTATCAATACTACGGTGTTGACGGCAACAGCGATTATTTCGATTTACAAGACGTAGACGGCGATTTTGAACTAGGTGAAAACTTATGGTTCGACCACCCAGTTAAGAAAATGCAAATTACAGTTTTCGTCGAGTCAGGCATTTACGAAGAAGACTATCCAATCCGTATTCCACAAAACACAGCTATCGTAGGTGAAGAACTACGTCGTGTTTTAATTCGTCCAGCGGACCGTGTTAGCCGTTCGCCATGGGCAAGTATTTGGTTCAGACGTGACAAAGTATTTGACGGTTTAGATATTACATCAACAGAATTTGGTTACCACTACTTAACAGACCCAAGTGATCCACTAAGTGAGCCAAAGAACAACCGTGACATGGACGTATTCCTATGTAACGATGCTGTTATTATTCGTCAGATTAGTTGCCAAGGACACGGCGGCTTTATGATGGTACTTGACCCAGAAGGGCAAATTCTTTCTAAGTCGGCATACGTTCAGCAGTCAGGTTCGTTCGCACAATCATTAAACAAACAATCGTTCCGCGGTGGTCAGTTTGTTGACGGCTTCGCTGGTAACTTACCATTCCAAGTTATTGGTAAATTTAACGACAGCAACACAGAACTTTTAATTACTGGTGCAGAACGTCCGCCATCAACACCGACATCGTTTGTTATCGATGGTAGAACTTATAAGATTGACACTTACACAGACGACGGCAATGGCTACGCAGGTGCAAGAGAATTACTACGTAAGAACAAAGACTTTATTAAAGCAGAAGTTATTGGATACATTAATAACGAACTAAGTCCAGAGTTTACTTACAACAGAACAACATGTGCTCGTGACGTTGGTTTAATTGTTGACTCGTTAGGTTACGACTTAGCATTAGGTTCAAACTTTAATGCGGTACGTGCAGGTTTAGCATACTATAGAGGTAACCAGTACGACATTTTACCATCTCAGCTTACACAAACTTATCAAGCAATGGCGTTTGTTAAGGAGAAGGCTGCTACAGTTGTAAGTGGTAACTCAGTTGCTGTTGATAGTGTTAATGCAGGCATTGATCGTATTGTAAACATTATTGGCGGAGCATCTAGTCCGGTTCCGACATTTACATATCCTAACCCAACTGGTTACGATACAGGATATCAAGATGCTAGACGTTTAGTACTAGCTAACAAAGAGTTTATCCAAGAAGAAATGTTATCTTGGATCGCTAAACAAATTACAGAAGGCATTGAACCGTTTACTACAGACTATCGTTATAATACTGTAGCATGTAAGCGAGATGTTGGATATATCATTGATGCTTTAGGTTATGATTTAACTTATAGCTGTAACTTGGAAACATTAGTTGCGGCAAGCGCATACTATTCCGGCACTAGCCCAATGTATGGCGATGGTGAAAAAGAAGGTGTACTAGCGGCTTATACATATCTAAAAGATATCATCTATGATATTGCTCGCGGTATTGATATTTCTCCAACTGATGGAAATACTTTATTCCAAGATACAACCGGTACTGGTGGTAGCTCAGGTGCAGGCACATTTGTTCAAGCACGTATTCAAGACATTTACGATACTATCGATAGCGATGGTACATTACCTGCAGAAATTGCACCAAGTTTATCGTGGGTCAATAGTGGCTTATTAAATGCTCGTAACCTATTAGATGCGGCAACAACTGATATCCAAGACGACATCGTAGCATTCATTAATTTAAACTATCCAGATTTAGTTTACAACGAAGCAACATGTAAGCGTGACGTAGGACAAATTATTACAGCATTAGGCTACGACTTAATGTTTAACAGCAACTTCCGCTCTACAAAAGCGGCAATGGCTTATTACAGAGCAAGTGCTAGTGTAGCAGTAGGTGAAGAGAAAGAAGCCGTACTAGCGGCAATGGAAGAATTGAAAGTTGCGGCTAAAGCTATTGTTGCTGTTAACTCAACTGCTGTAACTCGTGTTAACGATAATATGGATAATATTATCAGCATTGTTACTAACGGTATTGATACTTATGATACTGTTGTAATGCCTAACCCAACTGGCTTGGACACTGGCGTTGCAAATGCAAAAGCATTAATTTTATCTAACTTTGAATTCTTGAAAGCAGAAGCTATTGCATTCGTTGACCAAACATACGGATTAGCTTTCTCTTACGATAAGACTAAGTGTGCTCGTGATGCCGGCTACATGCTGAACGCGGCCATTTACGATTTAATCTACGGTGGTAACTCTGCAACTGTCGAAGCAGGTTTACAGTACTATGACGGTAATGGTAACTTATTAATTCCAGGTCAAACATTACAAACTACTCAAGCAATTTCTTACTTGAAGGGATTAGTAGAAGCCATTGTTGTTAACACAAACATTCCATATCCAAAGCAAACTCTTTACAGACAAACTAAAGACTTGGTTAACCCTGGATCAAGTGGCGCGGCAGCTACATTAGGCGGATACTTTGATGACATTAACACCATCATCTTAGGTGGTAGAGATGCGGCTCCTGAAATTACATATCCCACATTTGCAGGCATTAGCTCTGCATTGACAGACGTTAGAGGATTATTAGTTACAGCCAAGCCAAGTATTCAATCAGATACAACAACGTATCTAGATCAGACTTATGCGTATAATCAAAATACATGTGCTCGTGACACTGGATATATTGTCGACGCTATCGCGCACGACATTTACTACAGCGGAAACTTAAAAACAATCCAAGCAGGTCTTGCATATTTCAAAGCAAGTGCAAGTGCTAAGATTGTAGTAGATAGTCAACTAAACAATACAATTTCTGCTATTAGCTACATTAAGACGTTAATGCTTAACGTAATTAATAACGAATCGCCAGACAATCGTTATCAATCAACTGTAATTCAGTATATTAATACAAGCATTACAACTGGTAACTTAGCAAGTAGCACTATCGAGAGCTTGTTTGAAGAGATGCTTGCTATTATTAGCACACCTCCGGCTGCTCGTGATGCTAGAGACTTGTTAGTTGCTAACAAAGAATTTATTAAAGCAGAAGTTATTAAGTACATCAACTATAACTACGTATCATTTACATACGATAAAGTTAAGTGTGCTCGTGACGTTGGATACATTGTTGACGCATTGGCGTATGACGTACTATTCCAAAGTAACTTCCAATCAATTATTGCTGGACGTTCATACTATAGAGGCAATGCCGCTACAGTAGTTGGTAGTCAAAAGGCTGCTACACTTGACGCATTTACATATTTGAAGACATTGGTTATTGCCGCTGTTACAGGTAATGCAACTGCTGTTACAAGTGTAACAACAAACATGGATCACATCCTAAGCATTATCGATAACGGCATTACTTTCCTTCCAGCATTCGTTACTCCAACACCAACAGGCGGTACAGGTAACGCATTTGATTCAGGTTATGCAAACACAAGAGATCTTATCGATGCTAACCGTGACTTTATTGAAGAAGAAGTTATTAAGTACCTAACTGACAACTATCCTTCACTAAGCTACGATACAGGATCGTGCCGTCGAGATGTTCAATACATTTTAGACGCATTGTACTATGACTTAACATACGGCGGTAACTTACAAACTCTTATTGCCGCTAACGCATATTATGTTGGCGCAGTATTACAAGTTCCTCCAGGTGAAAAGAACGCAACATTAGACGCATACACTTATATGCAGTCGCTAGTTCAGCAAATTGCTATTGACTTAGACGTTTCACAATTACAAAACGTTGTTGCACAAGTACGTGGTACTCCAGGTTCTATTGCCGCACAAAATGCCGCAAGCAACTTAGTCAATGCTGTAATTACTACAATCAACTTAGGTACTGCACCGTCACCGGTTGCTCCTAATACTGCATGGGTTGGCTCAACTCTTGTTACTTCGTATAGTAACTTGCTTGGTTTGAAGTCTACTATGCAAACACAAGTAACAGATTATGTAGATAGTAACTACGGTTCGAGCTTTACATATAACGAAGAAATTTGTTCACGTGACGTTGGCTTTATTATTGGCAACGTGTCGGCAGACTTACTATATGGTGGCACATACAATACTGTAAGAGCCGCACGTAGATACCACATTGGTACCGTAAGCTCTCGTGTTGTTATCGATGACCAATTAAGCGAAACATTGGATGCGTTAGATTACGCTAGACAATTAGCTGTTAACGTTATTAATCAAACAACACCTGCGTTTAACTATCAAGAGTTAACCGGTGTTGATTTAGAAGACAGAGTACTACAAGTTACAGATTCGGACTTAGACGGTTCTGCATTCGAAGATAGAATAAACGAATTAATGGGTCTATTAAATGCTATTGTAGCAGATCCTGAAGCAGACATTACTGTAGCTCTTACAGATGCTAAAGAAATTGAATATCCAATTTATCGTTTAATCCTTTCTGACACAACTCCTATCACTAACGAATTGTCATACAATATTGTTAGCGCAGGTGGTCCAATAGAATCAACTGTCGGTGACGGTTCGTACGATGTTGAAGTAACTATACCTGTACAAGAGTATGCACCATTAACTAAAACACGCTATCGTATTTCGGGCAACAGTAACGCAGATTATAACTTAAATGCAGTTGAGTGCGTTGCTTCCACTACAACAACAATGACTTTCCGTTATCCAAGCAACCCTGGTACGTTTGGAACGGGCACAACTACTATTACATACTTCACAGACCTAATGACATTGTCAGCTGGTAACACAAGTATGTGCTGTAACGACTTTACACAAATTAACGACCTTGCATATGGTTTAGTTGCTACAAACATTGGCTTGATTGAAGCTGTGTCTGTGTTTACATACTATAACTGGACTGCTTACTATGCTAACAACGGTGGGCAGATTCGTTCATTGAACGGTTCTAACGCACATGGTGAGTACGGTATTATTTCTGAAGGTAGTGACCCGTTAGAAGTTCCTGATACATGTAACTTGTCAGACGACATGATGCAGGTTGCACAAGTTTATAAGACTGGCATTTATGCAACTGATAACGTAGTAGAAGACATTGCTGTGTTTGTTTACAATCACTCATATGCTCCATACAACGTTTCTGAATTAGAAATTAATCACGGTGCAGGTTTAATTGTTGCTCTAGATAGCGGTAACTTAGTTGGCGGCAGTGGATACACTCCAGCTGTTGGCACTCTAACATACGCTAACGTTCCGCTTACAGGCGGTACCGGTGCAGAAGCAACTGCTGACATTACTGTTACTAACGGTACTGTTGTTCTTGCAACTATTAGAAATCAAGGTACACGTTACTCAATTGGAGACACGCTATCAGCTAATAATGCAGACATTGGCGGCACTGGTGCAGGATTTGTTATCCCAGTTGATAGCACAGAAGGTAACGGTATTGCTCGTTACGAAGTTGCTAGTGTTACTGACGTTTCTAGCACAATCCCAAGTGACATTGTTGGCACTCCAAGTATAACTTCTGCGGGTGTGGAAGGTCCATGGTATGTAACATACACATTTGCAGACGTAGGTTATACTCCTAAGAACGAAGTTCCATATACAGTTGCTGGTGCAACTAATACATTGTTTAACGGTGCATATACCGCAACTGCTGTTACATCAACTAGCGCAACTTTACAATATGACGAAGATCCAGGTTCTTGGGTAGCAAGTTCTAGTCCAACAATTTGGGGTCTTGGCAATATTATTCGTTTGAACTTGAACACAGGCGGTAACAATGATACTGCTACTACAGGTCTTGCAACTGATTTATATCATGACCAAATGTTGGTTATTCGTGGTAACCAAAACTTCAAGTACTATGAAGTCGACGATACAAACCCAACACGTCCAAGTACTGCGTTGACTTTCATTAACGATCCTAACGGCGCAGGAGAAGATGCGATTGTTTATCGTGTATTAGCATATTCGACTAAAGGTCCATTAAACGAAGACTTAGCAGTTGATGAGGCAATTCTTGGTGCTGATACAACATACGACTACATTAAGATGGTAGTCGACGAGGATCATGCAACTACAGCGGACCCACTGAACCCAGGTAAAACATACGGTTCTCAACAAGGTGACGTTGCACTTGCCATTGATAGATTGAACGAAGTTAGTGTCGAAGCTAGACTTAATTCAGCTGACATGATTATTGCATGGGATGGTAAGATTCACCGTGTAGTAAGCTACACTGACTTAGGTATTGCCGCAGGTTATGCTGTTCTAAGAATTGCAGACGTTGCAGGTAAGGATCTAAACACAAGTCCAGTAACTGGTATTCAAAGTCCGGTTGTTCCTGGATACAACTTAGATATTGCCGAACCTCCAACATTACGTGCAGGTTTGGCTGAAACAGAAGCTGCACAAATTGTTGTTAGAATTTCCACATGTCGTGTAACAGGACATGACTTCTTAGACATTGGTACCGGTAGCTATAACCAATCTAACTTCCCAGGTAAGATTTACGGTGCTCCAAAGACACCAAATCAAGCAAAAGAAGTTGAAGAACGTTCAAGAGGACGTTGCTTCTACGTAACAACAGACCAAGACGGTATTTTCCGTGTAGGTCGATTCTTCGAAGTTGACCAAGGTACAGGTCGTGTAACGTTTGCGGCATCTATTGCGTTGTCTAACTTAGACGGTTTAGGCTTTAAGCGTGGTGTTACAGTTAGTGAGTTCTCAAACGATGACAAGTTCACTGACGGTGCTAACGATGCGTTACCAACAGAATCTGCCGTTCAAAGCTACATTGACCGTAGACTTGGAATGGACCGAACAAGTATCCGTTTACCAGATACTGAATTAATCGGCCCAGGATACTTAGATAGAAATGGTATCTTAGAATTTACAGGTCCTGATCCACTTAACATGGGTGGATTCAAGATTAGTAACTTAGAAACTCCAGTAAGCGATACTGATGCGGCTAACAAGTTGTATGTTCGTAATCAACAACTATCTGACGATAGAGTTGATACAACAACTAGCCCTGCTAAGACAACTAATGACTTACTAGTGTTTAACGGTAGTAAGTGGGTTAACGCTGAAACAATTCTAACAGGCGACATTCAAGCAGTACTTGATGGTAAGAGTTTAGCTCTTAACTTGAAGTCAGAAACAATTTACGATGCGGATGTTAACACTTATGCAGACATTGCACAACAGAAATTGTTAATGAATCTTGCCACAACAAGAGCGGCTGCTCCAAGTGGTACATCAAGAGTAAAACAAGCAACTACAGGTCTAGCAAGTTTCCACAGCAGTCAATTTACTGCTACTGATGGCTTTATCGAATTGCAAACTTCGTCAAGTGCAACTACTGGTGTTACACTAGATAAGATTCAAAAGATTGGTGCAAGTACTATTTTAGGTAACTTAGGTGGTGTATCTGCAAGTCCTAGCGAACTAACACCTGGTAACGTTGTTACAGCAGGTGACGGTATTAAGAATGCTTCGTTCGCTCCAAGTAGTGTTGATGCAAACGGCCGTGCAATGTTGTTAACTGGCATTACTCCTAACACATATAGTACTGTTGCTATTACAGTTAACGGTGGAACAAGTAGCTTAGTTAAAACAGACTCAAGCGGCTTTGTTGACGTTAAAGGTGTGAAGGTCGACGGATACACTATTATCGATACATCGTCAACTACTGTTAACTTAACAACTCCAGGCACTGGCACATTTATGAGCTCAGTCGGTGCAAGTAGTAGTGCTGTTATTACTACTATGAACGGTACTGTTAACGTTAATGCTATTAGTTCAGGAAGCACAACAAACTTTAGCCCCGCTAACGCTAACGTAACAATTAGTCCAACAGGATCAGGTACAGTAACTATTGCTCCAGCATCAGTTGGTTCTATTAACAACATGAACATCGGTGCTACAACTGCTGGTACCGGTAAGTTTACTAGTGTTACATCGACTGGCAGAGTGTTTGGTAACGCATTCCAGTTTGATACGTACAACACTTGGAACGCAGGCGCGGCAGGTGGTGCGGCTATTGTTAACTCTAGCGAAGCAAGCTATCAAGCATTAATGATTGTTGGTAACAACTCTGCTGGTGGTAACAGAAGAGTTAGAATTTGGGACGACCTATATGTTATGGGTTCTGTCATGCAATGTAACGGTTACCAAGTATGGCACTCAGGTAATGACGGTTCAGGTAGCGGTTTAGATGCAGACGTTCTAGACGGTTTAGAAATGCACACTGGCCGTAACAACGAAGCTAACAAAGTTGTTCGCACAGACGGCAGCGGTTACTTACAAACTGGTTACATTAATTCTAGCAGTGGTGACGAAAACAACGCAAGTAACCCTGGAAGAATTTGGGGTACTAACGGCTCAGACAGTTACTTAAGAACATACCGTAACGCTAACGTTCAAGTTGGTTACTCAAGCTATGCCGCCGAAGCATGGAACAACACATTCTATGTACGTGGTACAAGCCCAACAATCCAGTTTGTTGACTCAGATAACGCTGAAAGTCGTTATGTACACACTAATAGTGGTTACATTGGATTCTTAGGTAACACAGGCGGCTGGGTACTACGTTGTGATAACACATACACTTATGCTATCGCTACTTCAGCTCTATACGCTGACTTGGCAGAAAACTATGCAGGTGATGCAGATTACGAGCCAGGTACTGTTCTAGCATTTGGCGGTGAACAAGAAGTTACAATTTCTACAGTTCACAACGATACAAGAGTAGCAGGTGTTGTATCTACTAAACCAGCTCACTTGATGAACGGTGAAATGGAAGCAGAACACAAGATTGCTGTTGCATTACGTGGTCGTGTTCCATGTAAAGTTATTGGAAAAACTAAGAAAGGTGACTTATTAGTTGCAAGTGCTAAACCAGGCTATGCTGTTGTAAACAACTCTCCAGCTCCTGGCACTATTATCGGTAAGGCTTTAGAAAATAAAGACTCACTAGGTGAAGGTGTAATTGAAGTAGTTGTTGGTTAATTCAAGGAATATAAAATGGCAATTTATGACTTTTTAGAAGAAATTAACTTAGGTACTGTTGTTAACGACGGTACCGGAGATGACCTTCACGAAGCCTTTAGAAAAGTAAAAGACAGTATAGAATACCTATACGACAACAGTAACATTCCTGTAACTGGCCTTAATTTAGGATCAGGTTCTCAAGTGTTTTCTGCTAAAGTTGGCGGGAACTTAGAGTTCAGAACTCTTGTTGCAGGAACTAACATTTCATTAGTTCAAAGCAGTACATCAATAACTGTTTCAACTTCAGGAACGTTAACTGCTAACTTAACTGGCAACGTAACAGGTAATTTAACTGGCAACGTAACAGGTTTAGTACACAGTAGTTCAACAGAACCGCTGGTCAATGTTAACGATCTAGATAGAACGATAAATACATTTGACTATGGTTCTCTGACACCAACATTTACTAACCCAGTAGCGTATTTGCTACAAGAAATTGGTACAGATATGGGCACATTAGCAAGCCCAAGTCCAGTAAGTATAGATGCAGGAACCATATAAGGAGAGATTAGAATGGCATTACAAATCCGCAGAGGACCGACAGCAGACAGAACTGGAGTAACTTTTCTCCAGGGCGAAATAATTTTTGACACTGATTTAAACGAAGTTTTTATTGGTGATGGCGAAACTGCTGGTGGTTTACCAGTTACTGCATATACCGACGAAAAAGCAATCGACGCAGTAGGCGCGGCGTTAGTCAGTGGTACTCATCAAAATATTTCGTTCACATATGGTAGCACACAAGACGGCGCAAATCGTATCGATGCAACTGTTACATTAGACGGCATCGGTATTACCGATGTTGTAGACGATACAAGTCCAGAACTAGGCGGCGATTTATCTCTAAACTCTAACGATATTACAGGTACAGGTAACATTAACATTACCGGTACTGTTACAGCAACTAGCTTTAGCGGCGTAACTGCAACAATGGTTGGCTTAGGTAACGTAACTAACGAATCTAAAGCAACAATGTTCACTAGTCCAACATTTACTGGAACTACAGAAATTGATGTATTAAACATCGGCGGCTTAACTACTATTACTTCTGATCCAAATGCTCCTACTACTATCGTTGTTGACGATCAACTAACTGCTACTTCACAGTCTCCTGCACTTTCATTAAAAGTGTTAGCAGGTGCTACAGAAAATTCTGGTCCAACTATCGACTTTAAAGTAAATGCAGGAGCTGATGTTAATTTAAGTAGAGTAATTTCCACATCAACTGCCGACGGTCCATCATTAGCATTGACTCTTTATAATGGCGCATCTTATACCAAATACGTTGAAGCACTTAACGGTGCTGTTATCCTTAACGAAACGTTTGTTGTTACAGATAATGGTTTATTCAACCACAGTGGCGCATTGCCAACAATTACTCCAGGTACAGACATTACAATCTATCCAGAAGGTAATATCGTAACCTACGGTAACATTTTACCAGGTATTGAAGGTACTCCTGTGTCAGGCGATTACAGCCTAGGTTCCGAAACACAGCAGTTTAAAGAAGCACACATTAAAGACAAGATTGTTATCAAGGGTGGCGCAAGCGTTGTTCCTGCATCAAGTTTAGGTGCAGTGGGTGACGTACAAGGTACAATTACTGTAGACGATGGCTACTTGTACTACTGTGTAGCCGATTATGACGGTTCAACTAACATTTGGCGCAGAACTGCGTGGGGTGCAGGTACCTGGTAATTTTTAATCCTATATACTAATAAATACAGTATATGGGATTAAAACATGCTTAACGTTTGGACAAGAACATCCGGGTACGACTTTAGCGACATCGTCGCCGACGGCACATTAATAGAGCGCCGTTCAATATCTTTATCATTGCCCACAGTTGTAGACATTTCTGGAGTTAGTTTTACACTAATTTCTGGATCGCTTCCTAGCGGATTAAGACTTGTTGATAATACTATTGTCGGCACAGTACTAGAAGTACCTAGATTAACTACTTCTACTTTTGTAATTCGTGCAAGTAAAAACGGAGAAATTGCAGATAGAACGTTTAGTTTGTCCGTAACTGGTCCAGATTCTCCACAATGGGTCACTGAAGCCGGTGCATTAGCAGTTGGCACTAGCACTACAAGAATAGCTAATATTTCTACTATTTCAAGATCAAATAATCTTGTTACTATTACTACTACAACTTCACACAACTTTGTGTTTGGAAACGTTGTTTCAGTCTACTGTAGTAATCCAATTTTTAATTCCAACAACATCGAACTTTTACAACCAGACGTATTACCTGGAGAAACAGAAAGCGATTATTATGACAGAGTTGCTACAACACTGACTTATAGAAAAGTCGGTAGCAACTTAGTAACTACAGCGGCTACAGGAAACATAGTTTTAAACAATGCTCCATTAACGTTTGTATTAGATAATTCATATGTCGATTTCCAATTACAAGCAGTAGATACAGATTTATCTGCAAATGATTCATTAGAGTTCTTTATTGCAGACGGCGACGGACAGTTGCCTCCAGGCTTGTCTATGGACACTAACGGCAGAATAACTGGTATTATTGATTCTATCTTAGCGTTAGACATTACAGCTAGAACAGGATTCTTTGATACTAACTTGTTTGACTCGAACCCATACGACTTTGGTGAGGTACCAAACATCGGAATCGAAGACTTTTATGGCGTACTAACTCCAAGAAAACTTAATCGAAACTACGAATTTAATGTAAGCGTTTCTGACGGCGAAACTGTAGTTAAACGTATCTTTAGAATTTTTGTTGTTGGCGACGACTTCTTAAGAACTGACAACATGATTATGACTGTCGGAACTAGTGCGTTTACCGCAGATGCTACATACCTAAGAGCCATTGTATGGTTGTCTGCAAACAACCTTGGACTGAAACGTGCAAACAACTACGTTACTGTATTGCTAGATACATTTGACCCTAACCCGGCCATTGGTCCAGTTAAGTTCGTACTAGAAGCATACAACGACGACTTGTCAGTAAGTGCATTGCCCGATGGTTTGTACTTAGATTCAGACACTGGTGAAATTTTTGGATTCATTCCTTATCAGCCTGCCATTACTAAAAACTATAAATTTACTATCAACGCTAAAAAGTACGATAAAGAAAATCTACAAAAAGTAGATGTACAAATTACGGTAGCTGTTGATGCACCTTACGGACAAAATTATCTAACAATTTGGCCATTGGATACGCAAAGTCAAGAGTTAATTGTCGGGCAGGCCTTGAGAATCGGTCCAACTAGATATACTATCGAATCATACGAAGCGCCAGTTGCTCCAGCAACTAAAGCAACTGTACGCTTGAAAGAAAACTTATTAACTGACGTGTTTGACGGATACATTATTACAGAAACATTTATTATTCCAAATACAGTTGGTGTTATTCAAGATAGTAAAAAGACGTTTAACATGAGTGTACTAGGAGAAGTAGATAGCGTTATTAACTTTACTACACCTTACGACTTAGGTATTCTTAAAGTTAATTTCCCAAGCATATTAAAAGTTGAAGCTGTAACAACTGTTCCGGGCGCACATTTAACATACTCATTGTTAGATGGTAGTTTGCCTCCAGGACTAACTTTAGACACTTCAGGAAATATCATTGGCAAAATTAATCAGTTTAGAGCCAATAGTTTATCCGGGTTTACTACATTTGACAGTTCTACTACAACATTTGACGGTGGCAAATTAACTGTTGACCAAGCATACAGATTTACTGTGTATGTAGAAGATCAATTTAAGTTTAGTGCTACACAAAAAGATTTCTTACTAACAGTTAACGGTGAAGACTTAACCCTTTACAGTAACATATACGCCAAGCCGTTACCTAAACAAGAAAAGAGAGATTTGTTCTATAGTTTTATTAACGATACAACTATCTTTACTCCAGATAAGATTTATCGTTTAGGTGATCCAGAGTATGGTGTACAAACTGATTTAAGAATGTTAATCTATCCAGGAATTGAAACTGTTGAAATTGCAAACTACATCGGTGCGCTATCAAGAAACACTAAACGTAAACGTATGAAGTTAGGCAATATTAAAAAAGCTATTGCTAAACAACAAGGTAGCAACGATGTAATTTACGAAGTAATTTATATTGAAGCAATCGACGAGTATGAAAACTCTAACGGTTCTGCTATGTCAAAAATTAAGCTACCTCAAAATTCTGAGTCTGTTGTTAAAATAAATCAATCACGCAGAGATGTAGTTTCTGACAAAATCGGTACGGTAAATGGTAGCGTAGTAACGTACGAATCCGGAACTATTGAGAGCAAAATGAATCAACAAGCATACGATAGATTTGCCCCGGTCGGTACGCCACTTACTATTGATAGCAGTAATTTAAACGTAAGCGGAAAAGATATAGAATATGCTTACCCTTCAAGTATTAAGAATATTAGAGAAAACTTAAAACAAGTAGGTATCACCGAAAACTCATTCTTACCACTTTGGATGACTACTCCGCAAGATAACAGAACTGCGGCTACAGGATTTATTAACGCTATTCCGCTTTGTTACTGTAAACCGGGCGAAGGCGACTATATTTTAGCAAATATTGTTAACAGAGACTTTGATTTTAGTCTTCTAGATTACGAAATTGACCGTTTCATCATAGATTCGGACTTGTACGATGTACAAGAGAAATACTTAAAATTTGCAAATTACAGATTTAACATCTGATAAATAACAAAACAAGGATACTTATATGGCATACAGAACATCAGACATTGACGCATCGTTTCCAGTTGCGGGCGTAGATAACGAAAGTCAGGGCTTTCGCGATAACTTCTCTGCGATTGTTGATTCACTAACTCAAGCAGAAACAGATATTACAGCACTAGAAACTACATCACTTAATAAAACAGATGAAATTTCCGATTTAAGCGGAAATCAAATCCTTGATGCAGAGCTATGCGGCGTTACTGCTAAGAGTTATTCTAGCGCATCACTAGTTGCCAATCAAAACATTGGCTTTTTGAACGGCCACTATCAAGTATTTCCTATTAATGCCGACGTTGTTCTTAACCTTGCTGATTGGCCAGATGCTGGAAGAGCTGCCACGATACGTGTTCACTTAGTTGGCACAAGCTCAACAGAACGTACTATTGATTTTACTGTCGACGGTGGCGGAGACATTTATTACGACGATACATGGTTAGCAATGGCCGGAGCACCGACAATTACAGTCGACGATGGCACTACAGCACACTTAGTAGAATTTTGGTCGTACGACGGTGGTTCAAACGTGTATGCCAAATACCTTGGAACATTTACTCAAGCATGATCCATCCTTTAGCTGAAGATTTTAGTCTACTTAAAGATGCTGAGATTGAGACAAAGATTCAAGATCTCAGCAAGCGATATTTTCAGGCTCATAATCTAGCACTACAAAGTCAAATTGTTACATTGCTCGACATGTATAAAATGGAATTGGCAAACCGCCGAGCAAAAATGTGGCAAGAACAATACCAAAAACGCGATACAGACCTTGACAGCTTGATCAATGTAAGCTAAAATAGCTTATATGCGAACTGATCAATTTGGTATTCCAATATACTCATCTACAGATATTTTTGAACTGCTGTATCAAGGCAACGTTTCTGCTTTGGAAAAACTGTTAGTCGATCCTGCAGATCCAGAAATTCAAGCGTTCAATAAATCTGCTGAAGCACAAAGCGAACAAACATTGTCAGAATACTCTAGCTTAGACATGAGTGTTAACGACTTTGACGCACTAATGCAGTCTAATTGGCTAATGCCTGAAGACTATAAAACATTAGATATTGAACAATGGGTTAAAGAACAAACCCCACCTTGGGATCCAGAAGCTACTAGAGTTAATGAAGAGCTCAAAGCGTTTAAAGAACGTGATATGTTAAATTTACTGCGTTGGCTCAAATACTTCGTCGACACTTGTAATAAAAACAATGTAGTGTGGGGAGTAGGACGAGGTAGCTCTGTAGCAAGTTATGTGTTATACTTGATAGGCGTACACAAGATTGACAGTATCAAATATAATTTAGACTGGCAGGAATTCCTGAGATAAGTACTAATATATAGGAGGGTATAGAAATGCCACAAAAACCAGCACCAAAAAAGGTATATCGTACAGCAAACGGTAAACAAGTTGATATGGATTTACTACGTCAACGTAATGAGCTAACTCCAGCTGTAGGTAATGCTCGTGTTAATGCTCGTGGAGATGAGCTAGGCGCAGGCGGTAAAATTGTTCGTAAGCGCGAAGACATTTTAAAAGACTTTTACTCACAATCAGAAACTAAGAAATAAGAGGATTAAATGCTTAGACCTTTGCATGACAAAGTACTCGCAACTGACATGGAGTTCGGCGAGCAGAAACTTGCCAGCGGGCTTGTTCTATTAAGCGATGACGGCAAAAACGAAGGCATCCATCCAAGATGGTGCCGTGTATATGCAGTTGGCCCAGAACATAAAGAAGACTACGGAGTAGGCGATTGGATTCTAGTAGAACACGGTCGCTGGAGTAGAGGTATCGACTATGAGGAATCAGAAAATAAAAAAATTACTATTCGACTCATTGATACTAAATGTGTGATTATGTGGAATCCTGAAAAGCCCGATACTACAATTATCGGTGATCTTACTAGTGTTACACAAGAACAAACTATTAGACCGGAAGACTTTTTATCATGACAAACTCATTTCGCGATCAAGAAAAATTTATGAAGGCTTGCGACCAAACAGTCGGTGAGCTAAACGAAGCACAGTACAAACTCTATCTCGACCTTATGGAAGAGGAATGGAAAGAACTAAAATTAGCACTAGACAATGGTGACCGTGTAGAACAGTTAGATGCACTACTTGACTTTATCGTTGTTACTACAGGTGCCATTCACAGCGGTGGGTTTGACGGCGAAGGCGGTTGGAAAGAAGTTATGAAAACTAACTTTGCCAAAGTTGATTCAGAAACTGGCAAGGTCCGCAAGCGAGAAGACGGTAAAGTACTAAAACCGTTAGGTTGGGTACCACCCGATTTAAAACCGTTTGTGAAATAAGCCAAAGGGTCTTGACAGACCCTTTTTTATTCTTTATAATTTGCGTATGTCAAACCGATTCTCTACACCGGAAGAAGCTCGTGCCTGGATTCGTAAACTTATGGGTCCGCCAACACGCAGACTCGAGGGTAAGGAACACGAACAAATGATGTTATTGTTTTCAATGACCGAACCTGTCCGTGAAACAAACAATCAACATAGCTGGTGTGCGGAATATAATATAGGCGGAAAAATGTATAATGTACATTACTTCCCTGATGAAGAACCGTTTATTGACTTAATATTGGAGGAAGTAGAATGAATGAGTATGAACAAAACATTGAAATAATGAAGGACCTACGCAACAGGATCAACAAGGTGTTAAAAGATGCACCAAGTGATATCGGTGTAGCATTAACTGAACCATTAGGAATCCCAGACCCAACAAAACACAAATACGTTAGTTTCCTTAAGAGTGCCGTACGTATTGCCGCTGGTGTTGCGTTAGTTGTTGTTCCAATGGAATTTTACGTAAACGTTGCAGGTGCATTATTGATTGTTGCCGAAGTATTAGGCATTGTAGAAGAGATGGTATGAAGATTGGATTTACATGTTCGACGTTTGACTTGTTTCATGCGGGTCACGTAATTATGCTAGAGGAAGCCAAAAAGCAATGCGACTTCCTTATTGTAGGATTACAAACGGATCCTACTATCGACCGGCCACAAAAGAACAAGCCAGTTCAAGGAGTATTTGAACGCTATGCTCAACTGAAGGCATGTAAATTTATTGATCAAATTATTCCGTACGAATCGGAAAAAGAACTTCTAGATCTCTTGCAATGTGTACCTATTGATGTTAGAATACTAGGTGAAGAATATATGAATCAAGACTTTACAGGCATGCACTTGCCTATGGAGTTCCATTTTAACAAGCGTAGACACAGTTTCTCAACTACAGAATTGAGACAGCGTGTGCTATACGCAGAAGATATTAAACGACTTAAGGATTAATGTATAAATTGAGGTACTATCTTACAGGAGGAACCTTAGTTAGCAAAACGTTCAACACTTTTAGTGAAGCAATGAACTTTTGGTCGACTAAGGTGCCTTTCAACGGCTTTCACAGTTTAGACAAAATAGAAGAGGCAAATAAATGAAAGAATTATGGGTTGAGAAATATCGTCCAGCAACACTAGACGGTTATGTGTTTAAAGACGAACGTCAAAAGCAACAAATCGAGAACTGGATTAAGGACGGAAGTATTCCGCATTTACTGTTCAGTGGTAATGCAGGTGTAGGTAAAACTACACTAGCAAAGATCCTTACTAACGAGTTAGACGTTCAAGACACTGATGTGTTGCTTGCTAACGCTTCTAAGGAAGGTCGCAAGATTGAATGGCTTAATGACAAGCTAACAGGTTTTTGTCAAACTATGCCGTTTGGCGAGTTTAAAGTTGTTATCCTTGACGAGGCTGATTATCTTAACCCACAATCAGTACAACCTGCGCTTCGTAACTTAATGGAAGAATATAGTCACAGCGTTAGATTTATTTTAACTTGTAACTATCCTAACAAGATTATTCCTGCGTTACATAGTCGTTGTCAACAAGTACATATTGAAAAGACAGACTTAACAGAGTTCACTGCTCGTGTGGCAACAATATTAGTTGAAGAAAATGTAGAGTTTGACTTGGATACCTTAGACACGTATGTTAAAGGCACTTACCCTGACTTGCGTAAATGTATTAACAACGTTCAAATGAATAGTTTAGACGGTAAATTGCATAGTCCAGAATCAAACGATGCAAGTACAGACTACAAGATTGAAATGGTTGAACTGTTCAAAGCAAACAAGATTAGTGAAGCACGTAAACTGTTATGTAGTCAAGCTCGCCCAGAGGAAATGGAAGACATTTATCGTTGGATGTATGATAACATTAACTTGTTTGGTGCAGACGAGGCAACGCAAGACAATGCTATCCTTGTTATTAAACAAGGGCTAGTTGACCATACGTTAGTTGCTGATCCAGAAATTAACCTTGCGGCAACATTGATTAGACTTTCTAGACTACAATGAAAACAAAACTAAAAGCCGCTTACATGAAAACTGCGGAAACATTCGCAGAGCTAAGTCATGCTAGACGCTTGCACGTTGGCGCTATTGTAGTTAAGGATGATAGAATTATTTCTATTGGCTACAATGGTATGCCAGCAGGTTGGGACAATAATTGTGAATACGAGATTGTCACCGAAGCAGAAGTCGGCGAAGATTATGACATTACACTAAAAACTAGACCTGAGGTTTTACATGCCGAATCAAATGCTATTGCAAAATTGGCGAAGTCTAATGACTCTGGGCTTGGGGCAGATTTATTTGTCACTCACAGTCCTTGCATCGAGTGTGCCAAGCTCATTTTTCAGTCAGGTATTAGTCGTGTATATTATGGCGAGAACTATCGTGATGATGCAGGAGTGAAATTCCTGGAAGCATCAGGCGTAATAGTTGAACAAATACAAAAGGACGCATAAGCGTCCTTTTTTAATGATATTAATTAATCACCGTAGATTGATAACACCTCCTTCACTGCATCGTGTCTTTCAATGTCTTTCATTGCAAACTGCACAATGTCTAAGCATTCTAGATTTTTATTTTTTAAACGATTGCAGAAGTCAATCAGGCCGTTATCCTCCAATCTGTCGGCTTGCGCTAAATCTCCTGTAACAACCATCTTAGAGCCTTCACCTAATCTCGTTAGCAACATCTTCATTTGATTCTGCGTAGCATTTTGCATTTCATCTGCAATAATGTAAGCGTTCTTAAATGTTCGACCTCTCATAAATGCTAACGGGCTAATTTCAATCACTCCCTCTCGGATCATATTCTCGATATCACGAGCATAATAGTACTCGGATAAGACATCAAATATAGGTCTTGTCCATGGTGCCATTTTCTGCTCTAGAGTACCGGGTAAGAATCCATGTTCTTCGTCTACCGAAACTGCTGGACGTGTTACCACGATTTTATCTACCAGCCCTTCTTTAAAGAGCTTTACGCCGACTTGACACGCTAGTAAAGTTTTGCCCGTGCCTGCGGGACCAAGTGCGAAAACTATGTTTTTCGATTGGTCTAGGAGTTTAAATAGATATTCTTCTTGATGTAAGTTACGTGGAACAATATGGACTCGGTGCTTCTTTTGCGGAAGCCCTTGAGGTACCGTGTGTTGAAAGTTTTGAAACTCAATAACGTTTGCCTGTGTGGACATACGTTTTTTGGCTCTTTTTTGCGTCATTAACTGCACTCCTGTTGTGCGTAGGACGTCATATTGTCTACTCCTGTAGGACAATTGAGAGGTCCTACAAGAATATTTAACAAATACTTCGGAAACATAACTGTTAATATATCAAAACAGTCAAGATAAATACTTCATCGAAGGATGACTTAAAAATGCGCGATATTTTAGACATAATTGAAAACATCGACACAATCTACAACAGTAATAGCAGTCTTGCTATTCTGAAGGATTTTGAGCGTGTGTTTGACGAACTCGACTTGTACGTGTTCGAAAATTGGGATTCGGGGGAAATTGTTGACGGCCCGAGAATGGATCGTCACTGGGTTACATGTAGCTTTATGTGGCCAGAAAAGAAAATGCCTAATCCTGAAGCGGCAAAGCGTTTAGGAGAATACGGTTGCAATATTAAGTATATCCGTGATACGCTAATACAGCCAAGAAAAATTAAAACACCAGACGACATTCGCCCTGGTACAAAGAAAGGCAAACTAGACGAAAGTCCTATCTGGATTGTTGAAATTGCAATGCCAAAGAAATTAATGCTAGACATCTTCCGCGGTTACCACAATCAACTAATGGACGAACTAGAGCCTGCTAACAATCAAGAAGCTCCTGAACTAGCAACACCCCCAGCAGGTGAGGCAGTACAAGCAGGAGAAGGCGTTCCGCCAGCTGAAGGAGAAATGACTAATGCACCTCAATGAGGATAGCTTAAAAGGTGGCGACCTTCGCGACCTAGTAAGCCACATATTTGAAGTTGACTGTTACAAGTCAAAGATGGGCGACGACAAAGACGTTGTCGTGTTGAGCTTTACTGTTGAAAGTAGAGACCCTGCCGATGACTTAGTTAGCTTTATTGAAAAAGGCTACGAGTTTGTATTAGATGCAGACATGACTCCAGGCGAGTTAGCTAACGGCAAATACCAAGTGTTTGTTGAATTACAACGTACACCGCATGTACCTGAGCAAATTAAAGAAATGCTTTACGGTATTGGCAAATTAACAAATATCGAAAACTTTAAGTTTAGATATCACAAGAGTTTTAACAGCATCGACGCAACACCTGATCAACTTAGCGAAATGATTCCAAGTAGCCCAATGGACTACGAAACTAAGTTGCAAGAAAGAACTATGGAAAGTTACGATCAGTTCTTTGCTAAGAGTATGTTGGAAAGCATTTCGATGGAAGGCGATATTTTATCTGTTAAGAAAATCTACGCAGATCCATTGAAATTTAAGTTTATATCATCAGGAAATAAAAAATCTGTACTAGAGTCTATCGAAGATAAGATTAATGTCAACGAATGGGCAGAGGTTATCTTTTTGACTAAGTACTTTGGAGATTTTAATATTACGAAGTTCGGAAACAAGCTGATGTTCGAAGATAACGGACATGCAGTACTATTGGAGAAATTATAATGAGTTTTACGTTTGACTTTAGAAAAGAACAATTAGCACAGATTATCCCTGGCAACCCATACCTGGAACATTGGTATGATGCACTAAGCGAAATCCTACCAGAGTATGAAATTAATACTCCACAGCGTGTAGCGGCTTTCTTAGCACAATGCGCTCACGAGTCTGGTGGCTTCCGTGCTCTAAAAGAAAACTTAAACTACAAAGCACCTACACTACGTAAGGTATTTGGTAAGTACTTCCCAGACGATGCTATTGCTAATCAATACGCATCACTACCTAACAAACAAGAAGCTATTGCTAATCGTGTTTACGCAAACCGTATGGGCAACGGCGACGAAGCAAGCGGCGACGGTTTCCGTTACTGCGGTCGTGGTCTAATTCAATTAACTGGTAAAGACAACTACACATGGTTTGCCGCTAGTTTAGAAATTCCTGTAGAAGAAGCCGCAGAGTACCTACAAACTTTTGAAGGTGCTGTACAAAGTGCTTGCTGGTTCTGGGAAACAAACAACTTGAATGTTCAAGCAGATGCAGGCGACATTAAGTTAATGACCAAAAAGATTAACGGTGGCTTTATCGGTCTTGAAGATCGTATCAAGCATTACAATCACGCATTACACGTTTTTGGAGCATAATCAATGTGGCAACTTCAGTGGGTAATTAGTTTAATTCCCGATGCAATTTTAAATTTCATCTATTGGTGTATTATTGTTGCAGGTATATCTGGTGTTGCCGCAAGCTGGATTGCTCGTTGGATTCCATTCTACGGACAATATGCTAAATTGCTAAAGCCACTAGGCATTGTGTTAATCATTTTAGGTGTTTACTTAAAAGGTGGATACGATACCGAAATGGCTTGGCGTGACAAGTTGCACGTTGCAGAAGAAAAAGCACGTTTAGCAGAAGAGCAAGCAAAACAAGTTAACACAGAAATTGTAACAGTTTACAAGGACCGTGTTAAAGTAGTTAAAGAAAATGTTGTTGTGTATCAGGATCGTATTAAAGAAGTAGAAAAAGTCATTGATAAAGATTGTAAAGTTGCTCCCGAAGTAATTACAATTCACAATGATGCGGCAAAGAACCGCACAGCAGGAGCGACTAAATGAGATACTTACTTCTTTTACCAACACTATTGCTTACAGGCTGTTTATCTACAGCACCTAAGTTCCCAGAGATTCCAGATGACATCAAGCAAGCATGTCCTGAACTAAGAGAAGCAGAGCAATCACAACAAATGAGTAAACTATTAGATACGGTAGTTCAGAATTACGGTACTTACTACGAGTGCCGTGTAAAAGTTGACGCATTTATCGAATGGCATAAAAAGCAGAAAGAGATTTACGACAACGCAGGTAAATAAACATAGCATTTAATAAGGAGCGTATAAATGGCATTACACGATTCAATTTTAAAATTGATTAACAAAGAACCTAAAAACGGTACAAATTACGAAGCAGTAAAACCAGGTTCACGTAGCGAACGCGAAGCAAAGATTAAAGACAAAGCAGGTATGGTTATTTCTGTATTTGCGTTGTTCTTAGCGGTAAACAGCTGGTACGGCGGCAAGTTGTCTAGCACAGTATTAAACAATACACTAGGTGCTAACAATGCTTGGGCACAATATCAAGCAAAGAACGGTCGTGGTGTTAGCTACGAAATCGCTAGTTTAACAACTAACGACAGAGCATTGAAAGAAAAGTTTGCGGCTGAAAAAGTTCGCATGGATGAAGACAAGAAAGAAATTGCTGAAAAAGCAAGAGCTATGGAAGCTGAAAGAGAAAAGGCTAAAAAATCTAGTCCTTGGATCGGATACGCTTCAACAGCTTACCAGTTAGCAATCGTTGTGCTGTCTGCTAGTATCTTAGCAGTTAGTATGGGGATGTTCTGGGCAAGTTTTGGCGTAGCCGGCATTGGTTTAGTATTAAGCCTAAACGGTTTGTTTCTTTGGTTTTAATTTAATTTAGGAGCGCATTATGAGCGATGGACAAAAGTCATACAATGAAATGAGTGATTCAGAAAAGAAAAAAGAAGACTGGATGAACAGCAAATGGCGTCCTGCTATGGGCTGGTTGTACATGTTAGTTTGCTTATGCGACTTCGTTGTATTCCCAGTACTATGGGCAGTATTACACGCTGTAATGCACTCAACAAACGTAACACAATGGCAACCATTAACATTGCAAGGAGCGGGTTTATTCCACTTAGCAATGGGTGCCGTACTTGGTTTAGCCGCATGGGGCAGAACACAAGAGAAACTAGGAGGAGCCAACAATGGCGGGATATCTACACCAAGCATGCCAGCAACATCTAGCTTTGCGCCAGCAACAAGCAGTTTTGCCGCTCCAACAGCACCAACACCAACAGCACCAAGTGGCTTTGGCGGAGGCGGGTTTGGAGGCGCACCTAAACCAGCAACACCAGCGTTTAGTGCTCCAACAGCGGCCGTAGGATTTTCATCTAGCGGTAAACCAATGCCTGCACCAGCAGACGAACCAGAACTCTAAAGGAGAGTAATATGAAAACATTAGTAGCATTAGTTTTAGCATCGGCGTTTGCAATGCCAGTATTGGCAGCGGAAGATGCAAAGCCAGAACAAAAGAAAGTTTGTGTAACGCAAACAGATCCAAAAACTAAGAAAGATAAAGAAGTTTGCAAGACTGTTAAAGTACACAAGAAACACGAAGGTACTAAAGTAGAAGGTACTAAGCCAGAAGGCAAAAACAAGTAATTGGACTTGACATAAATTAAAAGGTATAGTATAATTTACTATACCTTTTTTCACGAGCTAATATGGATTACTATAACATTTTAGGCGTATCTAAAACAGCTACGCCAGATGAACTCAAAAAAGCATATCGCAAATTGGCGGCTAAACATCACCCCGACAAAGGTGGCGATACTGCTCAATTTCAAAAATTAGAAGAAGCGTATCGTACATTAAGCGATCCGCAAAAACGTGCCGAGTACGATAACCCACAAACACAATGGACATTTAGATCCGGCGATCCGTTTGGTCACGGGTTCGAAGATATTTTTAATAATTTTGGCTTTGGCGGCTTCAGACAGCAGTACGCACAGTCAAATAGAAATAAAAGCATCAACATTAAAGTTGAGCTAACACTAAAAGAAGTTATTTCTGGAAAAGAAGTTATAGGTTCTATTAGATTGCCTAGTGGACAAGAGCAAGCGATTGAATTGAAGATTCCACCAGGTTCACGCACAGGCGAAGTTATACGCTTTAAGGGGTTGGGTGATAATTCTATCCCAGGTGTGCCAAGAGGAGACCTTGTTGCACAAATTATAGAAATTCCGGATCCTAATTTTATTAGAGAAGGCTTTAACTTAGTACATCCAGTCGATGTTACTGTGTTCGATGCACTAGTAGGTAAAACTTTAAGAATTACAACACCTGAAGATAGGCAACTAGATATCGAAATACCAAAAGGGATCCAACCTGGACAAATGATTAGATGTCAAGGGCACGGAGTTCCACAAGGATGGACTAGACGCAGAGGCGACTTATATGTTAGAGTTGACGTTAGAGTTCCTCGTAATTTAACTGCTGAAGATTTTGAAACTATTAAAGCGATGCAGGAAAACTATGGATCCTAAAGATTTTAAACTCAGAACAGATCCAGATCCACTGCTTTACCAAAAGTTAGAGGATTTGGATATAGAGCAATACGACTTGCCTGCCATTGAAGACGCAATGATCCAACTTATGAAGACAAATTACGGCATTGGTATTGCCGCTAATCAAGTCGGGTTTGATAAGCGTGTAATTGTTGTACAACCAAAAGGGCAGGAACCATTTGCGATGTTCAATCCAAAAGTACTTAAGATTGAAGGCGAAGAAAAAAGTATCGAAGAAGGATGTTTGAGCTTTCCTGGGTTGTTTGTACAAGTTAAAAGATTTAAAACAATTGAAGTCGAATTTGTTGACAAGCACAAAAATTCGTGTATAATAACATTTAACGATTATGACGCAAAGTGCGTTCAACATGAATTGGATCATTTGGACGGAGTTTGCTTTGTAAGTAAAGTTAGTCCTCTCAAACTAGCATTAGCTAAGAAAAAACAAAGGAAATATAATCATGGTAGAACCAAGTGATCAATTACAAGTAGTTTTTGATAAGGCCGTTTCGGACTGTAAAAAACTAGGTCACGAATATGTAACTCTAGAGCATTTGGTGTTTGCAATGTTCTGTGAAGAAAAGTTCTATGAACTTATTCAGAACTTTGGCGCAGATGCCGAGTACATCAAGACTAACTTAGAGCATTACCTCAAGACACAACTAGACGATATTAAAATCGATCCAGTTCCTCGCGGCTTTAAACCTAAAAAGACTCAAACAGTTGAGCGTGTTCTTAACCGCGCATTTACACAAGTATTATTCAGTGGACGTCAAAGCATTGAGCTTGTCGACGTCTTCCTTAGCCTGTTAAGCGAAAAACGTTCATATGCTGTGTTCTATATTAACAAAGGTGGAATCGAACGTGACAAGTTTGCAGACTTTGTTAACTCAGAGTTTGAAGAAGACGAAGAAGAAACAGTAACAGATGTTCAAAGCGAAAAGGCATTGAAAGCGTTTACTACTAACCTTAACGAATCTGTTAAGAAGAGCAAGATTGATCCAGTTATTGGTCGTGAACACGAGTTGGAACAAATTGCACTCGGGTTAGGTCGTCGTACTAAGAACAACGTAATGTTAGTAGGCGACCCTGGTGTAGGTAAAACTGCTATTGCGGAAGGACTTGCATTTAACATCGTAAATGGCAACGTTCCTAAGTTCCTTAAAGAATATACTGTTTTCAATCTAGATATCGGTGCTATGCTTGCCGGTAGCAAGTATCGCGGTGACTTTGAAGAACGATTCAAGTTAGTTCTTAAGGGATTACAAGGCAAAGGCAAGACTGTATTGTTCATCGACGAAGCACACATGATTAGTGGTGCAGGTGCAGGCGGTAAAGAAGGTTCTAATGACCTTGCTAACATGATGAAGCCAGCATTGTCTAAGGGTAACATTAAAGTTGTTGCTAGTACTACATGGGAAGAATATCGCAAGTACTTTGAAAAGGATCGTGCGTTGATGCGTCGATTCCAACGCATTACTGTTGACGAGCCTACTCCAGAAATGGCTATTGATATCCTTAAGGGTATTAAGAAGTACTACGAAAAACATCACAATGCAGAAATTACAGATGCGGCTATTGAGGCGGCTGTTAAGTTAAGCGTTAAGTATTTGAATGACAGAAAGTTGCCGGATAAGGCTATTGACCTTATCGACGTTGCTTGCTCACGTCATCACATTAACGATAGCGAGCACAAGCACGTAGATGTTCCAGAGATTCAATTCGAACTTGCTAAGATGGCAAACTTGCCGTTGGACACAGTTAAGGAAAAGGAAAGCGAAAATCTCGCGAGCCTTGAAAAGAACCTTAAGGGCGAAGTGTACGGACAAGATGATGCTATTACAGAAGTTGTTGATAAGATCCTTGTTGCACAAGCAGGCTTGAAAGCAGAAAACAAACCAATTGGTTCGTTTGTGTTTATGGGCCCGACAGGTTGCGGTAAGACTGAAACTGCTAAACAGTTGGCTAAACAACTTGGTATTCCAATGATTCGATTTGATATGTCAGAATACCAAGAGAAGCACTCTGTGTCTAAGTTAATTGGTAGCCCTCCAGGTTATGTTGGCTTTGAAGATAACGCAGGCTTGTTGATTACTAAACTGCAAGAAACTCCACATTGCGTTCTGTTGCTAGACGAAATTGAAAAATCTCACCCAGATGTTTCAACTATTCTGCTACAACTAATGGACAATGGTAAAGTTACTGGTAGCAACGGTAAAGAAGCAGATGCACGTAACGTTGTTTTGATTATGACAACTAACCTAGGTGCCGCAGATAGCGAACGTAACATTATTGGCTTTGGTGCTACAGATAGTACCTACGAAGATAAGGAACTTAAGAAGTTCTTTGCTCCGGAGTTCCGTAATCGTTTAGACGCTATTGTAACGTTTACTAAGTTGAGCAAAGAGACAATGATTAAAGTTGTTGGTAAGTTCTTAGTTGAGCTTAAGACTCAAATTAAGGACAAGGACATTAACATTACAATCAGTGACGAAGCACTTGACTACTTAGTAGACAAAGGCTTTGACCCTAAGATGGGTGCTCGTCCTCTACAACGTGTCATTGATAAAGACATTAAGCGTCCATTAAGTCGTGAAATGTTATTTGGTACATTGAAACAAGGTGGAAATGTACACATCGACATTAAGGACGGTGCTATTGCACTTGTTATTAAAGATACTGTAAATGAAGTACAAGAAAGCATCTAAGCTATTCTTTGACAAGTACGCTCTAAAAGTTTCCATCTACACTACGTTGGCGGGGACTTTTAGGGATTACAGTCACAGATACCTTGACAGCATGATTAACCATTATGAAGGTAAGTTTAAATCACCTACTGTAAAAAAGGTTGGGCATCATTCATGGACTTCTCACAACGTATCACGGCAAGACTTTGAAACATTTAAAGCAGTACACAAACTTCTAAAGAAACATAAGGACAATGAGTTTTCTCTTAGAATCGAATCTAGTACAATAAATGTTTACACAAACGACGACAAACTACTTCAATCGTTAATAGACGAATGTAAAGCAAGTATCGATACTGTTTTTAAGCCAAGTTCAGACAAGGTTAGAGAGTACTTAGTAAGCAACAAGTTTAAAATTATTGCTAACAGTAAACCTGAGTATAAGTTTAAGATTACAGTAAACCCTCTTAGAAACGATGTCGAGTCCTTTACTACATGGGCAGAACAGTTGTCTAGCAAGATTAAGCTATTACAGCCTCCTAAGTACACAGAAGGCTACTTTTATGCGTTAGATGACAAGGTTGTAACACTCTGCAAGCTATTTTTAGGCGGAAAAATACGCCGTGTAGACGAATTAGTACACGAGTCTGAAATTTAACTGTTCGTTTGCGTAGCATAAATATAGTATTAGGACTATTATGCTATGCTGATTAACGAATTTACAAACGCACCGGATCTTAAAGATGTAGACTTAGTAGAAGATCTACATTTCTTTATGCAGAATGATCCAACATTCTATCGTAAGATTCTTTTCCCACTTATTTCTAAGTTAAAAGCCGCAGTTAAGGGCGGGCAATCTGCATCTGCTGATATGTTCCGCGGAAGTGTAGATAAAGCAGTTGACGCATATTGCAGAAAATTCAAGATTCCTGGAAATCCAAAGAGCGTATTCACAGATGTAGACCGCGACAGTTTAGCAAGCAAGATTTTCGGCCAAGAAAAAGAGAATATTAGCAAAGGCACATACGACGGAGACGATCAATGATTTTATTAGAAGGCGGAAATGTATTTGCTGACGCAACACCCTTTGATCACAAAGATGTTCCTGCAATTTTAAAAACAGTTAACGGTGCATTAGATGGCACAGGTATTACAGCTATTCCTGTAGGTAGCGCGGCTACTCCTACTCCAGGTAAGCAAAGCGGTGACATGGATGTTATCGTAGACGAAAAAGCAGTATTAGATTTCTTTAAAGCAAAGGACGCCAAGTCTGCACGTAAAGCATTACACGATTACATTGCACAAAAAGGATTACAAGTTGCACAAAGCGGTATCAACGTACACGTAAATGTACCGGTAGGCCAAGAACACCATCAAGTTGACATTATGGTTAGTGCCAATGCAGAACGTGTGTCAAAGTTTCATACACACAGCATTCCAGCTAACAGTCCTTACAAAGGTGTTAACAAACAATTAATTTTTGCTATCCTTGCTAAGAGCAAAGGATATATGTGGTCAGCTTGGCAAGGTTTATTTGCTCGCACTCCTGAAGGTAAGAAAGGCGAGTTTGTTAGTGATGACATGGATGTTATTGCTAAAACAATTTTTGGCGATAAAGCTAGTGCTAAAGATTTAGGAAGTGTGGAAAGTATTTTAGCCGCATTACCAAAGCCAGAAGCAGATGCACTATTAGCAAAGGCTAAAGAAGATCCTAATTGGAAGGAAGTTCCAGTTAAGGCAGAAAGTGCAGAATTACAACGCATTAAACAGTTGAGTGGACTATGAGATTAAGAGAACTTTTTATTTCCGAGGACGCTAAACAACAATTAGGTCGTGCATTTAATCACCTAGAAGATTTAGTTTTCTTCTACGGTACCAAAGGCACTATTGAAGCATTAGAACACTTAAAAGATTTTGGTACCGAGCAAGGTGCTGGATCTATTCGCATGAAGTGGGACGGCAATCCTCAAATTTATTGGGGCAGAGAAAAGAAAGGCGGTCCACTAATTCTAGGTGGACACAACGGATGGAGCAAAGGTGCTAAGACATCTAGCCCAGAAGAAATTAAAGACTTTATTCAAAACAAATCGGGTAGTCCAAAAACTCCTGAAGAAGTTGCGGCACGTGAACAGTTTGCAGACCAATTTGCAAACTTATATCCATTATTTGATAAAGCAACACCAAGAGATTTTGTAGGATTCGTTTATGCAGATGGATTGTTCTTAACAAAGCCAGAAGCAAAGTCAGGAGTGTATAACTTCTGTCCTAATCCTAAATCAAAAACTTGTTATCACGTAGAAGCAGATAGCGATTTAGGTCAACGTATTGCTGGTGCAGAAGTTATGGTAGTAGGTCACGCATACTTTCCACAATGGGGTATGCCAGACAGTTCACAAAAACCTATCAGTGATTTCAGTAACTTTAACGGCAATCCTAGACTTATTGTTTTAGGACCTGTGTATAACAAACAACCAGTAGAACTTAATACTCAAGAAATAGATGCTGTTGAAAAGTTTGTGAAAGAACACAGCCAGCAAATCGATAGCTTCTTAAACGGCACGGCAGGGTTAAGCGACTTAAAGAACATCATATACACATACGTTAATCAAACAGCAAAAGCAAAACAATTAGACCAATTAAGTCCTAAACATTTTAATCAATGGTTATTAGGTTCAAAAGTTTCTGCTCCTAAGCAACAAAAAATTCAGGATTTAGCAAACGTAAATCCAAACGCACTTGCGGCAATCTTTACATTAGTAAAACGTATTATGAATTTAAAAGATTCAGTTATCGACCAAGTAGAAAATTCACATGGCGAAGTATGGGACACACACGGCGAAGGCCGTGTACGTTATGCGGATCAAGGCAAGGAATTTGGTAATGTAAAATTAGTACCACGTAAGCGTTGGACTCCACAGTAAGGGATAGTTATGTTTTTAAGAAAATTATTTGAGGCAAGTGTTAATGAAGTGGCAATCATATTTGGCCGCTTTAATCCTCCGCATAAAGGCCACAGAGCCGCTTGGGAATTAGCAAGCAAGAGTCCTATGTGGTTAGTTGGTACTAATCAAAGCACAGTAGGTCCTAAGGATCCATTACCGTTTGATATTAAAGTAGAAGCAATGAAAACTATTTGGCCGGAAGTCGATGGCCATATTGTTGCTGAAACATCTTGGCTAACATTAGCAAGCAAAGTATATGAAAAGCATCCTGATGCGACATTGTTGTGTTTAACAGACGAAGATTGGGTTACAAAGACTATTGTCCAATATAACGGCAAAGAAGGTCCGCACGGTTTTTACAATTTTAAAAACATTACACAAAAGCCAACTCCACGTTTAAGTAGTGCAACAGCATTACGTGATGCAGTTACAAAGGGCGACAGAGAAGCATTTGCACAAGCCGCAGGTGTTAGTGCAGATACTAAAGTTGCAGGTAAACCATTCTTTGATTTAGTAGCAGAATATTTGTTACCATATCAAAATGCTCCTAAGAAAGTTGCCAAGAAAAAAGTTCCTGCTCCTGTAGAAGGTGCGGCAGAGGGTTCGTTAAAAGAGTTTGCTAGTGGCGACGGTGGTGAAGAAGATACGCTACTCAAATTTGCTCGTATGTGGTACAACGGCGATGATGCTGTACAACAAAAAGTAGAAAGCGTTCTTGATCGTATGGGTT
>JACCDO010517736.1_pt1 | contig 38313 bp, 27 predicted proteins | sample 7446101 | NCBI WGS metagenome assembly JACCDO01 (sample SAMN15323440, study PRJNA562643) | freshwater metagenome | isolation source: river surface water | place: USA:Blue River Watershed | collected 2017-08-16 | reverse complement strand
GGTACCAATATAAATTATACCCTTAATTCATATTTTGTGGAAAATGAATCTTTCACTTATACCTATTCAGGTATGACTGACCCAACTCAGACCAAGAATCTTTTAGGTTATTGGAGAGGTGTCTATAAAGATTTTTATGATACTGATAGGCCACACAGATGTCCTTGGGAAATGTTAGGTTTCAGCGAAAAACCTACTTGGTGGGAGGACGAATATGGTCCTGCTCCTTATACCAACGGCAATTTATTACTATGGGAAGATCTAAGAGACGGTATTATTCGTCAAGGACCTAGACAAGGCAGATATGTAAAATATCAAAGACCGTCTTTGTTGTCGCATATTCCTGTTGACGGTGATGGTAAGCTTTTAAGTCCCTTAGATTCGGGACTAGCAAGAGATTTTTCATTAGTAAGAAGCAAAGGATCTTTTAGTTTTGGAGATATTGGACCAGTTGAGTATGCTTGGAGGTCTAGTTCTGAATGGCCTTTTGCGTTGGTGTTAGGACTAGTTTTGTTAAAACCTTTCCGTTATATCGGAGAGTTTTTTGATTCTAGTAAGATTAAAATAAATGAAATAGATCAGGTAGTTGGTTTAACTAATAATTTTGTTAAAACTACTGATTACAATATTGCTGAAGATTTAACTACAACCGATAATGGTTTGGTAAAATATCTTAAATCATATGTCAAATCTAAGAATTTAAGTATTTCGTTAATATCAGATAAGCTAGATAAAATTAGTGTCGCATTAGCGTCTAGGTTATCTGGATTTGTTGATAAACAACAGCAGCAATTTTTGTTAGATTCTAAGAGCCCCGGTTCTTCAACTTCAAGTATTTTTATTCCTCAAGAAAATTATGATATCGTTTTTAATGTAAGCTCTCCGATATCTAGTGTAACATATAGCGGAGTTATATTAGAAAAAACCAGTGGAGGCTGGATCATTAATGGTTACGACGATATACAACCGTATTTTCAATATTTCACTGCGGTCCCTAACACGAGAGATCCTTTAATATCAGTCGGAGGAGTCAGTGAACGATTTAAAAATTGGAGTACAGATACTACTTACAGCAACGGTGAAATAGTCAAGTATAATAACAATTTTTACAGAGCATTAAGAACACACGACAGCGGCGATAATTTTGATTCAAATCAATGGCAAAAAATAAATGATTTGCCTAAAGTTGGCGCAGTTGAAGCTTATAGAAGAAGAAATTTTAATACTTTAACAGTTAAAAAATTAAGTTACGGGACACTTCTTACATCAATACAGGCAGTTGTTGATTTCTTATTAGGCTATGAACAGTATCTAATTTTCCAAGGATTTACATTTAATAATTACGATCCTGAAAATAAAGTCTCTCAAGATTGGACCAGTAGTTGCAAAGAATTTATGTTCTGGACTAAACATAACTGGGCCGAAGGATCTTTATTGTCTCTAAGTCCCTGCGCATCAAAAATAAATGTAAGCATTGGAGTTGGTGTTGCTGATAATATCATTGATGGGTTTTATGATTATCAAGTATTAAAAGCGGACGGTAAACCGTTATCTCTCAATTTCATAAATGTTAACAGGTCATTTCAAAATACCGAAATCACAACAATAAACACTACTGATGGTATATTTTATTTAAAATTGTATTATGTGTTAAAAGAACATATTGCTATTTTTGATAACAGAACGGTGTTTAATGATATTATCTATGACGAAACATCTGGTTATAGGCAAGAAAGAATTAAATCTTTTGGTTTCCGCACAGTTGATTGGGACGGAGATTATACCAGTCCTGGTTTCTTATTTGATAATGTTAGCATTGAAATATGGAAACCTTTCACTGATTATAGACTCGGAGATATAGTTTCTTATAAATCTTACAATTATACTAGCTTAAGAAATCAATTAGGAACTGAAACCTTTGACGATACTTATTGGAGTATACTAGATTCTAAACCAGAAAAACAACTGATTTCTAATTTCGATTATAAAATCAACTCGATGTATGATTATTTCGATGTACTATCTGATGGTCTTTCTACGAGCCAGCGAGATTTAGCAAGACACACAGTTGGTTATCAATCTAGAGATTACTTAAACAATCTCTCCGAAGATTCGGTTACTCAGTTTTTATTATATCAAGGATTTATTAGAGAAAAGGGAACAAAAAATTCTATCACTAAGATCTTTGATAAACTAAGTCGTTCAGGAACCGATAGTATTGAACTTAAAGAAGAATGGGCGATTGTTACGGGAAGAGTGGGCGGTGTTGATCAGATTCACGAACACGAACTTGAGATAGTTAAAAATAATTTCAAATTAAATCCACAACCTATAATATTTGAATATCAAAAAACTGGAACTGTATCTGATTTATACTATAGAGTAATAGGCAGCGATTTTACTATTACTTCTAATCCTTATAATACTGATATAATTCCAACTACAGTAGAAGATACTACTGTTTTAACAGCCGGATATGTAAAAGCAGATCAATTTGAACATTCTGTAAAAAACAGAGAAGGATTATTAACATTAAACATCGACAATGTTAATGAAAATGACCATATCTGGATAGAATTTGACGGACCGTCGTGGACAGTACTAAGATTAAATGAAAGTCCCACATTAAAACTTACAACTATAGAAAGACCAGTTGACACTATTCTTTCGTTGTCGTTTGATCGACCTCATTTGTTCGAAGCGGGTGATTATTTCGGTATAAGAAATATAGAAAATTTAACAGGTTTCTTCAAAGTAGATTCTGTATCAGATTCACAAACTATTAATTTATCAGTAGCATCGGAGTTACAAACACCAGAAATAAATGATAGTTCGTTAACTTATATAAACTTATTAACTGAATGTAGATACGATGATTATCAATCTTTAGATCAATCTGCTGCTGCATTGTTAAAAGATCGATCAAAACTTTTTATAGATAATAATGGCAATAATCAATGGGAAGTTATTTCTAAACAGAAAAGATTTACATCCAAACCAGTAGTAGATTATGGTATATCTTCACCACTAAGATCAGGAACAAAAGTTCTTTACGACAATATAAACAAACATATGATTGTCAGTATGCCCGGATCAGGATATATTATGGTCTACTCTGAAAAATCTGGAGGACTTGTTCTTAAACAGGTTATTTCTGCTCCTGCCGGATACACAAGCGTTCTATCTAATACCTTCGGCGAAAGCATGACTTTGAGTCCTGATTCTAAATATTTGATAGTAGGCTCTCCTTATGCCAGCGGTGTTCCTAGCACATATCGTGGATTATGGGATTCGGGAGTTAGTTATGGTGTTAATGAAGTAGTACTGTATGGCGGAAGATTATATAAAGCCTTGAATCCAAGCGGCCCTGATTTCAGCACAAATGTAGCAATCAATACAGATGACTGGGAATTAACATCCTTGATAGAAACATATTCCGGAGCTGCTGGGGATCAGTTTTATCAGCAGGGAATGGTCACAGTTTATAAATGGAATTCTGGCCGATACACCTTAGAAAAAAATATCATCAGTGCAAGACCTGCTGATGATGAATATTTTGGTTACGAAGTTAAGATAGGATTAGAAAATAGCATATATTATTTGGCAGTATCAGCTCCCGGAGCTGCTAATAACACAGGTCGTGTGTACCTATATACCTATAACGGTGTTTCTTGGCAACACCTTGAGAATACTGCATTTAGAGGAATATATGATAAAAACGAATCTTATAATGGCGGGGACATAGTTTGGCAGGCAGCTCAGGATCCTATTGTAGAAGGAGTTCCGGGAAATCTTTGGGTAGCTTTAGATGACAGCACCAGTGATGGAAGCACGATAACCATAGAATCTGACAGTTGGCTAAAAGTCAGCGACATTACTACTCATAGTTCTTTACCTACAAATGTAGCTGTAGAAGACGACGGATCTACATTAGAATTTACATTAACAGGCTTGTTATCCAATGATCAGATGGCCGAACAGGTCAAACAAGGTGACAAGTTTGGATCAAGTATGGCTATGAGCAATGATGGTAGCATACTTGTTGTTGGTGCTCCCTACAGTGATGGTCAATGGTTCTCTAATTATAGAGGAATATGGAGAGCCGATGTAGAATATGTAGAAGGCGAAGTAGTTAAATTTAAAAATGAAAATACTAATGATCCTTATATCTATTACAGATTAGATGGAGTTATTGCTGGACCTGATAGTGTTTATAGAAGTTACAATGAAGATCCTTCGAACAGTTCTAGTTGGCAAGAAGTTGGTGATAGCACTACAGAGGCATCTGGAAAAATATTCATATACAAGAGAAACAGCAGCGGAAATTATGTTCTAAAACAAATGATAAATGCCGGATCGATATCTAGTTTCAGTGATGTTGAAAGCGGCATGATAATCGCAACTGGAGATCAATTCGGATTCTCTATGGATATAGATGCAAGTGGCGAAACACTTGTAGTTTCTAGTCCTAAAGCAGATATTAATCTGCAAGATCAAGGATCGGTTTATATTTTCACAAATGTTGAATCGTCAATAGTTGAATATAGATTAAAACAAAAACTTCAAAGTTTTGAAATTTATCCTAGCGAATATTTTGGTTATGGAGTTTCTATCAGCCCGGATAAATCTAGAATTGCAGTGGGGGCCAAGAATACTCCATCTCGATATCCTGTTTATTTTGATCTATTTGAAGGAACTACTTTTGATCAGGGAAGAACAACTTTTGTCCAAGATCAAGGGTTCACGGGCGGTGTTTATGTCTTTGATAAAAAAGATCAAACTTATTTCTTGGTTGAAAAATTAGAAGAACAATTAAGCGCATTTGAATCTTTCGGATACAGTATAGATTGTCTCGGAAATAACATTGCAGTAGGCAGTCCGAATTATAGAGCTCCGTCAATTCACTTTACTGGTCAGATTGTGTTTGAAGGACCCCCAGTAGGGATCGCTAGATTATATTCTAAAGATATAAACAAACAGCCTTGGGATATTCTAAGTCAGCAATCTTATCTAGTAGACATTGAGAATATTAAAAAATTAGAATTATACGATAATGTCAAAAATTATAAGATACAGGATCTTGATTACATTGATCCAGTTAAAGGAAAAATTTTAAATATCGCAGAGCAAGAAATAGCTTTCAAGACTCATTATGATCCGGCGATTTATAGTTTAGGAACAGATAATCAAGCAGTAGATTCAGAAGCTTTCTGGGCAGAAAAAAATGTTGGGAAATTATGGTGGGATCTGTCTACAGTTAAATGGTATAATTATGAACAGGGCGATTTAGCTTATAGAAAAGGCTATTGGGGAAAGATTACACCTAACTCTTCTGTAGATATTTACGAATGGGTAGAAACTGTACTTCTTCCTTCGGAGTGGAGCATATTAGCAGATACCAACGAGGGATTGGCGTCCGGAGTTTCCGGTCAGCCATTATACCCAGATGACACAGTTTATTCGAAGAAAGAATTTTATAATTCGTCGTCTGGGATCGTGAACGAGACCTTATATTATTATTGGGTTAAAAATAAATCATCTGTACCTACAAACAAACCTGGAAGAACAAAATCTGGATTTGAAGTTGCTACATTAATAACCTCGCCGCAGGATCAAGGTCAAACTTATGTTGTATTAGCAGATAAAAATCTTCTGTTAGCTCATAACATGGAAAATGTATTACCTTCCGATACTGCATTGATAAATTTCCAATTTTATGGAGACAAAAGCAGAAAATTACCTATACACAGTGAATATCAACTGTTAGTTGAGGGAGATGCTACAAGTCTACCTACAGAAAAAGTAGAACAAAAGTGGATTGATAGTTTAGTAGGTTCGGACAGAGCTGGAAATAAAGTTCCAGATGATAAACTTAATGATAAGATAAAATACGGAATTCAGTTTAGACCTCGACAATCTATGTTTGTTGATAGATTAATGGCTCTTAAAATTGCCATAGACAAAGCTAATTCTGATTTACATGAGCAACCCTTCGCAGATACAATTTCTTTCGGAAACTTAAATCTAGTTGATCCAATTCCAGATCAAATACTAAATTTATATGATGTCACAGTTGATACCTATGACGATCTTTTAATTTTAGGTACAACAAGATTAAGAAGGGCTATATTACAAGCAAATATTGTAGAAGGAGAATTAGATACGATTGATATCGTCGATTCTGGTTTTGGATACAAAGTTGTTCCGCCTATCCAGATTAGAGGTGACGGTGTCAACGCCGAAGCTGAAGCAGTTCTTGACAGTCAAGGAAGAGTTGTTTCTATCAATATTATAAATCGAGGTAAAAAATATTCTCAATGTACCGCTGAAATAAGATATTATTCTGTATTAGTTAATTCAGATTCTAATATTAATAACTTCTGGAGCATTTATTCTTGGGATAACAATAGAAAAACTTGGTTTAGATTTAGAACTCAAGCATATGATACAACAAAATATTGGTCTTATATAGATTGGTATGCTGAGGGATATAACAGCGGATCTAGAATTGTTAAAGAAATACTTACCGTTTCGGACGAACAATATATTTCTACAGAAATAGGCGATCTAATCAGAGTCAAAGAATTTGGAGCCGGCGGGTGGATACTTTTAGAAAAAATATCATTGTCGGGATCGACTATACTTGACAAATATAAAATTGTGGGTAGACAAAAAGGAACTATAGAAATATCATCTTCTTTCTATAAACCTTTAGAATACGGTCAAGGGTTTGATGTAGTTTCAGCTTATGATATTAACAATTATGATCTAAATGCATCTTTAGAATTGAGAAATATTTTTCATGCTCTAAAGTCTGATGTTTATACTGGAGATTATTCGTATAAATGGAATGAGTTATTTTTCTCTAGCATTCGTTATGTATTATCTGAACAGCAATATGTAGACTGGGTGTTTAAGACCAGTTTTATGAATGCCATACACAACATTGGTTCTTTAGAGCAAAAAACAAATTACAAAAATGATAACTTAGAAAGTTATAAACAATACATAGAAGAAGTAAAACCATATAGAACCACTGTTAGGGAATATGTCAGCAGATATGATACAATTGAACCTTATGGTGCAGCTACTAGTGATTTCGATCTTCCTCCCGCACTCCAGATGGGATCTTTGCAGCCAGTTGATACAAACAGTGATTTAATTAATAGCTATCCTTGGAAATGGTGGAAAGACAATTTAGGATTTTCTATAACTGAAATATTAGTGACTAACAGTGGATCTAATTATACTTCGGTACCAAAAGTAGTTATAACCGGCGACGGGTCCGGAGCGACAGCAACTGCATTTATCAGCAATGGAAGAGTAGTTGGAATTAGAGTCACTGACGGAGGGTCCGGATATACTTATGCTCCTCAAGTGTCTCTGGTCGGTGGAGCCCCGGCTGGAGTCGAACCTGCCAAAGCCGCAGCAGTGTTAGGCAACGGTGTTATTAGATCGTTTGATTTAAAAATTAAATTTGATAGAATATCAAAACAAGGAAACTTTGTTGATTTTGTAAAAGGCGAAAGTTTTATAGCCAACGGATACAGCGGAGTATTTAATTTAAAATATGCTCCTACAAGAGACAAGAATTTAATTTCTGTATTGAAAAATGGCGAAGTATTGTTCAATAACCAATATATTGTAAATCTGTATTATGATAATTTAGATGGTTTTAATTTGCTAAAGGGTAAACTGGTTATAAACGAAATACCGGCGCTGAATGACATCATATCGATAGGTTATCAAATAAATGACGAGTTGCTAGATTCGGTCAACAGGATAAACAAGTATTATTCACCGACATCGGGTATGAGAGCCGGCGAATTGAACCAACTAATGACAGGAATCGATTTTGGCGGAGTGCAAATCCAAGGAACAACATTTGAAGTAACTGGAGGATGGGATGCATTGCCGTGGTTCACTGATAATTGGGACAGTGTAGAAGCTAGTTCAGATTACTATGTTATCTGTGACGGTAGCACAACTGATGTAACATTGCCCTATACTCCTGCCGCCGGCCAACAGATCACGGTTTATATTAAGAGAACCGGCACAACAATAAACAGAACTATAGAAACATTAGGTCCTGAAACTGCTCCTAATGTAATATTAACAGAATCGTCAGAATCTACAACAGTAGAAAGAATTGATGATCCTAATTATACAGACAACTGGGATTCTACTTCTGCTATAAATCCTAAAGCTCAAATGCCGACGTTTGTCGGAGACGGATCTACAAGAATCGTAGAAATAGGAAGATATATTGAAGTACAGACAGGCGATACTTTAATTTTCCGACCTATTGAAAGTGACGGGTCAGTAACTATAACTGATGCAAATCTATTAGATACTCAAATAAGTGGCGGTAATTTAACAGCATCTGGTTCATCAGGATCATCAGTCTCAAAAAATACTATTGATGGAATTTACTCTTCTGCGAAAGGAATAGCTTCGGAAGATATTAATATCGATGGCGGAAAATTTATAAGCCCTGAGCAGGTACCTGCTCCGGAAGAAAATATTCCAGGACAAATAACCGATTCTTTAAGTATAAGAGTTTATACTACTACAGGCACAGGTGCAACAGCTCTTAATTCAAGAATTTTAATTTCAGACGGATCTACTCAGTCTTATGATATAGGTCAACATATACTTAATAATGATAATGTTTTAGTATATGTTGACAAAATAAAACAAACACATGGTACAGATTATACTATAGATTTTTCGTCCAATACCGTTGATTTTTCAGTAGCGCCGAATGATAATTCCATAATTGAAATTTTAAGTTTCGGTCTTGGCGGTGCAGGAATATTGGATTTCCAAGAATTTGTAGCAGACGGACAGGTAGTTAATTTCTTAACCGCAGCCAATTATTCAGAGACCACACATGTCTATGTCACTGTAGACGGTGTGGAAATAGATGTTGGATTTTTCAACGGAACAGACATATTCGGCGATGCAGGCGACGGAACAAATAAAACTATGGTACAGTTTGCGCAAGCTCCTATTAGCGGCAGTATTGTTAAGATTGTTTGTCTTTCTGTAACATTGGATGCAGATTCTTCTGGAATTTCAATAGTTAAAGTTAATAATCAACAATTTGAGTTCGAAGGAAGTACAAGAAGTTTTGACCTTGATAATTTTGTTGAATTATCAAGAGGCTCTTCGAGGGCGTCTGTAATAGTTACTGTGAACGGAAACGTACTAAGGGGAGTCGATACTACATATTTTGAATATGACGGAATTACTAAAACCTTTATATTAGGAACAGACCCAAATGAACCATCCGGTTCTATCTTACCTGATAATATACAGGTATTCATTAACGGAGAATTGAAGACTTTTATTACTGATTATGTATATGATGGAATTTCTAAACAACTTACAATAGTTTCTGATTTAGAAATTAATGATAGAATTAGAATACAAAACAATCTAAGAGCAGAATATACTATAGTAGGAAGTAATCTTGTAATAGATTCGTCTGTGTCGTTGACTAGCTTAAACGAAACAGATAATGATATCATCGAAGTGACTTGGTTCTCTGAGTATCCTACTATGAGAATACTAACAGACGAATTCAGCGGTGGCCGTGTTTTCTATCAATTAGCAAATGCTCCTTTATCTTCCGACTATGTATGGATCTTTAAAAACGGAACAAGGCTTACACAAGAACAAGATTACAGTGTAGATTTGTCTAGATCTGTGGTTTATTTAAAACAAAGCTCAAGTTCGAATGATCTAATTAAAATTATTATATATTCTGAAGCTGTTTACAAAGGAACCAGTTCTTTTGAAATTAGAAAAGATTTATTAAATGTTTATCATTATAATAGATTCAGTTACAAAGACACTGTATTGACAGCTAATTTAAATTATTACGATCAAACAATGACAGTCTTAGACGGATCGATATTAGCAGATCCTATTCCTTCTAGAAATATTCCAGGTGCTGTTTATATCTCAGGAGAGAGGATAGAATATTTCACAAAGAATGGAAATGTTCTTGGACAGCTAAGAAGAGGAACTCACGGAACCAGCATAGGCGAATTATATCTTTCTCACACTCCTGTTTCTGATGTGGGTTACAATGAAAAATTACCATATAATGAAACTCAAGATAGATATGATTTCTTCAGTGATGGTAGCACATTACTGATAGGTCCTTTGGATTTTGTACCTGATCAAGGTTCACGAAGATCTTGGACGAGATCTTCTATTCCTGACACATACGGCCCTTGCGATCAGCTCGAAATATTTGCTGCTGGAAGAAGATTAAGAAAAGATCCTCTAACTGTATACAGCTCCGAAATAGCTTCGGCAAGTCCAGACGGGGACGAGGTCTTAGAAGCTGAATTTAGCGTAGATGGAATCAACAATTATATAAGATTAACCACAGCTGTGCCTGCAGGTACACGAATTACAGTGATTAAACGAACAGGAAAAGTCTGGTATGATCGAGGAGAAACCACAGTCACTTCCGGAGTGACCCTATTAGATAATACTGGTGCGATACCTAAGTTTATAGCCCAAAAAACAACACAATTACCTGTGGAAACAAGGCCGGTATCCGATTAAAATAAGTGAGTTTTTAGTATGAATAAATACATAACAAACCAAGAAGATGCGCAGATGACTGAAAATAAACAACAACAGCCGGGAAAACCTAATGAAACTGGCGGATTTTATTTTGAAGGACATATCAAAATATTCGATCCGCAGACGCAAGAGGTCTTTATAGACAAGAGAAATGCCATCCACTATGAAAATATGAGTGTCGCGATGGTGCAGAGTCTTTCTAATCAAGGCAGAGGAACAATTTATCAAATGGTTTTTGGTTCCGGAGGAACTACAGTAGATCCTACCGGTTTAATTACATATCTCACTCCTAATACTATCGGAGTAAATTCTAGTCTTTATAATCAAACATACTCTAAAGTAGTAGATCAAAATGCCACTGAGAATGCCGATCCTGCAAGAAATAAAATGGAAATACGACATGTTAGTGGTGCTACATACAGCGATATTTTAATAACTTGTTTGTTAGATTATGGCGAACCATTAGGCCAAGAAGCATTTGATAACAGCGTAAACATGGACGGTAATTTTGTATTTGATGAATTAGGATTAAAGAGTTATAATCCAGATGGCGAAGGAAAACTATTAACGCATGTGGTGTTCCATCCTGTACAAAAATCTTTAAACAGGTTGCTACAGATCGATTACACAATTAGAGCACAAAGCCTAACAGGCTTCACTGAGGTATAAAGATGCCATATTCCGTTAATTTTACAGATAGCGAAAATAAAACAGCAATTACAGTATTTGATAATACTTCAAGTACAGATACCAGTTTAGTTTTTCCTGGTCGAAATGTTACCGGTTACGGACAAATCATTGCTGAAAATTTTCTTCATCTATTAGAAAATTTTGCTTCAGCTACCCAGCCAGTAAATCCAGTAGAAGGTCAACTTTGGTACGACACAGAAAACTCTACCCTTAAACTTTTTGATAATGTAACTTGGACAGCAGCCAGCGGAATACAAAAAGGTCCAAGTGAACCAGCAGTAGCCGATAGTAAAGTTGGAGAACTTTGGGTAGATACAACAAATCAACAGTTACGAATTTATACTGGTACTCGTTGGTTATTAGTAGGTCCTACACAAAGTTCAGTTGATGGAAGACGCTATGGACCTGTAGTAGAAAAAATTATAGACAGTGATAACATTGATCGATACATTACTGTTGTTTATTCTGCAGATGTTCCAGTTATTATTTTTAGTAAGGACAGTTTTACTCCTAAAGTTAGAATTTTAGGTTTCCCTTATATTAGATCCGGTGTTAATATTCCTTACGAAACAGATTTACAAGCAGAAGAAGAAGCTGCATTTAAGGCGTTATTCTCCGGCGGATTCTTACCGATATTAAATGGTACAGCAGCCCGAGCAAGTGCATTGGTAGTAGTAGACGCTACAAATAATGAAGTTGAAATTGCAGCATCGAAATTTTTAAGATCGGACGAAATCAATACTACTGAAAAGGGTTTCAATATTAGAAGTAATTCTGGTTTGACACTGGGTGTTGACGGAACTTTTAATATTTCTACTTCTGCAACTGCGGCTAAAATTTATAATAGTTCTGCAGGTAGCAGTATCGATCTACAGACTAATAGAAATGGTATTCCTACTACAATCTTACGAGTAATTGATAATAAAATAGGAATTAACAAACAATCTCCAGATTATGCTCTAGATGTTGATGGTACACTGCAATTAACCGGTAACTTAATTGTTACAAATGCAACAGCTAGTACGAACTTAAACAATGGAAGTATAAAAACTGCCGGCGGTATGAGTATTACTAAAAATCTTATCGTCGGAGATGGCATCAGTGTTACAAACACCTTACAATCTAATCAGATACAACCTAGTTTGACTGATACTTTTGATATAGGTACTACCGGTAAAAGATATAAAACTGTTAGAGCTAAAACAGTTATTGCTGATACGATAGAGGGAGTTCTGTCTGGAAATATCAGTGGTAGAGCAAACTCTGCTATTGCATTAGATACTATAACAACATTTCAGTTAACAGGTGACGTTATCAGTGGAAGTGTAACATTTGATGGTCAAACTGGCGGATATACGAAGACATTTAACACTACTCTTACTGCTAACATTATTTCTGGAAAAACTGAACCAGCTCCTAACTATTCTAAGAAAAATGATTATGTTTTAACCTATCGAGCTTCTGAGGCAAGCAGTGCATCTTCGGGATTATTAAAACAAACTAGAGATGTATTTGTAGGTGATTTTGGAGTTCCTATGGGAGCGATTATGCCCTATGCCGGAACAAATGCTCCTTATGGTTATTTGTTGTGTGATGGATCAGAGATAGAGATTACCAAATACAGCGATTTATATGATGTGATAGGAACAACATATAACGGCGCAGCAGCTTTAAATGGTGTAGGAACATTTAGAATTCCAGACCTAAGAGGAAGATTTGCTCTGGGTAAAGATAATATGGATAATGCCGCAGCGGTCCCGGTGTTGTCGGGAGGCTTTGTTGATGCAGGTGGCGGAACAGCCGGTCGTGTTCCTGACGTATTGGCTCAGACTTTAGGTGGTGCTGCTGGCCAGGCATCGGTAGGATTGGTTTTAGCAAACTTGCCAGAGCATAGTCACACTTTATCTAGTGGAACACAGGACTATGCCGCAGTAGCAGTTACTACTACATTAGATGCCGCGGCAACTACTGGATTAGGACCAACAGCACCTGGACAGGCTCAGTATTTGAAAGATTCAGGAGGAATCAAAAAAGGTTCAGGTGTAACCCTAGGAACACCAGTAGGTTTGATGAATCCTTACCAGACTTTAAATTATATTATTAGATCCGGTCCGCCGGCATTCTAAACGGAAATAGAACATGGCATATCAGATTAACAAAACAGACGGGACGATTGTAGCTACAGTTGCAGACGGTCAAATTGACGAACTAAGCACTGATATAACTTTTATAGGTAAAAACTACAGTGGATTCGGCGAAGCACTAAACGAAAACTTTGTTAAATTACTAGAAAATTTTGCAAATACTACTCAACCATCACATCCTATTAGGGGTCAAGTATGGTTTGATACAGCAGAATCTAAATTAAAAGTTTATACCGGTACACAGTTCTTACCTGTCAGTTCGGCAACTATTAATTCAACTCAACCTAGTACACTAGCTATTGGAGATCTTTGGTTTAACGATTCTACAGGACAATTATTTTTCTTTGATGGTACTAACCCTTTATTATTGGCACCCGCCTATTCCAGTGTACAAGGATTAAGTGGATTAAAAGTAGAAAGTATATTAGATACACAGAATCAAACTAGAGTTATTACTAGTTTATACAATAACGGGTTATTGATAGGTATATTTTCCACTAACAGTTTTACTCCTAAAAATGACATTACAGGATTTTCGGGAAGTGTAATTCCTGGATTCAATGCTGGTACATTATCCGGGATTAAATTTAATGTAACCGTTACAAACAGCGAACAGCTCGGAGGAGCAGTAGCTTCTAAGTATCTCAGAAACGATGTTGCTGCTAATAACCATGCAGGACAATTAAACATCCAAAACGACTTAGGTTTAATTTTTGGGTCAGCTGGACAAGGAAATCTTTTCGTATCTAGCGGAAATGTTTATCTAACCAATGCTAGTTCAAATAATACTTTATCATTGAATGTAAGACGAGGTGCTAGCCAAGAAGATGCAGTTTTAATCAATTCTGCAAACAGAACGGTTAATGTGTATAGTGGATTTGCTGATGCTGTTTTAAATGTTGGCGGAAGTGTTGTAGTCGAAGGAGACCTCACTGTCAACGGAACTACAACAACTGTTAATACTGCTAATGTTACTATCGAAGATAAAAATATTACAATAGCAAATGTCGTAGGTGCATCAAATGTCACTGCCGATGGAGCCGGTATAACAATTAAAGGTACTACCGATAAAACATTTAATTATGTTCAAGCAAGTAATTATATGCAACTGTCAGAAAGTCTCAATCTTTCTTCAGGTAAAGCATTTTATATCGGAGGAACTCTAGTTCTTGATGGAACTAGTTTAGGTTCGGCCATTACAAGTATTCCGGGTGTTACATCGTTCGGTACTCAAAACGTTATTAATATCGGTCCAGGAATTCCTCCTGTGACACAGATGCGTCTACAGAATAATAGAATTTCTACGGTCGCAAATAACGATAATATAGAGATAGCTCCAGACGGGACAGGAAATGTTTCCCTTATAGGAAGCCCGAAAATTACAGGAATGGCTGATCCAACTTCAGCTCAAGATGCAGCAACAAAAGAATATGTTGATAATACTATAGAAACTAGATCTTTAGTATTCAGTACAGATCTGTCAGACGGTAAATCAAACAGTTATATTATTACCAATATTCTAAATAATCTTGCACCAGTCGCTGATTATCGTGATGGAACCGTTGCAAGAATTTTATGCACGATTGTTAGTAACAGTACTAGTAGTTTAGAAATAAATCCATTAAGAACATTAAGCACTCAAAGCTTCCTGACAGATTTAGTAGGAGGCTCAGCCAATGGTGTAACTAATGTGAGTTTCAGTACAGCTACAGTTCCGGCACAGAGTGTGTCTACAACAAGAATTATCAAAACATTTAGCTTAGTGGTCGGTGTATGGACTTGGATATCAGACACTGTGTTACCACCATAATCCAGCAGGAGCGATAGATGGCTTATATTATAAACAAATTCAGCGGTGTACAACTTATAGTACTTGAAGACGGTACTATCGATACCAGCACCAGTTTGGGTCTTGTTGGAAGAAATTATGTCGGGTACGGTGAAACACAGAACGAGAATTTTGTTTATCTTTTAGAAAATTTTGCCAACGAGGATCCTCCTGCAAGACCGCTGCAGGGACAGATATGGTTCGATACTTCTACTAATTTAGTTAATGTATATGACGGTAGTAAATGGAATTTAGTCGGCGCAGCAGTATTAAACGATGAACCCCCTGCAGAACCCAATCCTGGAACTTTATGGTTAAAGACCCCTGTTAACACTCTTAATGTATGGACCGATAGTGGTTGGAAATTTATTGGTCCAGAAGCTGTACCAGGCTTTGGTACAACTAGAGCACGAGCAGGAACATTAGAAGACAGTGACGGTAATACAAGACCAGTAATCTTCTTAGATATCGATAATCAAACTACTGCAATATGTACCAATACTGCATTTGTAATAGATGCTGGTAGTAGTATATCTGGATTTAGCAACAACCTAGTAGCTGGTATTAATTTAAGATCGACTACGCAGATACAAGGTAACATCACAGGATCTGCCACAACTGCTAATAGATTAACTACCGGCAGATTTATTAATAATGTTACATTTGATGGCCAATCGGATATTACAATCAGGGCTTCGACAACCAATCGATTGAAAAAAGGTTCCTATCTGTCTGGATTAGATTTTGACGGTAGTGTAGAAACAACATGGGATGTAGATGCAACATCTGCTAATGTTATAGGTAAAGTAGTAGCAAGAAATAGTCAAGGCGGATTTGCCGCAGGCACTATCACGGCAGATTTAGTAGGTAATGTTACAGGTAATGTCACTGCCGCATCTGGAACAAGTACATTTAATATAGTACAGGCAAACACATTTGTCGGAGCCACTTTGACAGGTACTGCCAATGCAGCAAGACAATTGGCATTAAGTCCTAAGATCAACGGTGTGACATTTACTGGACTACAAGATGTTACTATTCCGTCTTCAGCAAATACTTTAACAGGAAATCAATTAGCCGCTAATGTTGTAAATTCTTCTTTAACATCAGTAGGAACACTTACACAGCTTTCTGTAACTGACACAGGCATAACTATTGGTAGTAGCGGTCAGCTGAGATTTTTAGTTGAGGTTGGAACAGCTCCAACAATTAGGTCGGCGACCGGAGCAATCAATTTTGATTTAGGTGATACAGGACCTGACATTAATTTCCTTTCCTCGGCTAGGTCTTTATTAGCCGGTGGTCCAAATGCTCCAGCGATCATTGGATCTAATGGCGTTGGAGTTTATACTGTAAATTTAGGAATTCCTACAATACCATTTGACAAAGTATATGCCAATGAATTCAAAGGTACTGCCGACACTGCTACTCTAGCCACTAGAGCAACAAATATAGTAGGAGGTGGTGCTGGGGCTATACCATATCAAACCGCAGCAAATACAACATCTATGCTCGGTCTCGGCGCAGACGGTTATGTATTAAGAGCAAGAGCGAGCGGACCGCAGTGGGAAGCTCTTGCAGGTTTAGAAAGTTTAACTAAAGGTACTCATGTAAATTTTGTCAATACCGCCACAAGTGCAACTGTAAGTACATTTAATGGTACGGTAGGAGTAACTGTCAGTGTAGATGCAGTATCAACTAACACAGCTAATAAAATCGTATCAAGAGATTCTAGCGGAAATTTTGCAGCCGGAACTATTACAGCTACTCTTTCTGGTAATGTTACAGGTAATGCTAGTACAGCAACAAGATTAGCCACTGCTAGAAACATAAACGGAGTAAGCTTCGACGGAACAGCTGATATTACCATTTCAGCATCGGATAACACTAAAGTAGCAAAATCTGGTGATTCAATGTCCGGTTATCTCACATTAAATGCGAATCCAGTTTCGTCATTACATGCTGCTACAAAACAATATGTAGATGCCAGGGTACCGGTGTATACCTTTACCTACGGAAATACAGTTTACAGCACTTCGGGATATACTAATCAAGTAGGCAGTTGGAATAATAATGCAAACTTTTTTGATGTATTTCCGCCCAGCGGCAAATCTATGGGTAATTTAGTTGCATTCATACCTAGTATAGCAGTTATACATTATGCAGGTGGTGTAAACGGTGACGATTCAATGAGGTGTACTTGGAGTAATCTAGGTGATCGTATTAGAGTATATGTACAGAACACAGAACAGCGTTCTACACCTGCAGCAAACTATCTAGTTATTTGGAGTTAAAAATGCACTACGTCTGTATAGAAAATAACATTATCGTAAGTATATTAAATTATTCTCCGAATGTTCCGGGATCTGTTACTGTTTACGAAATAACAGATGATCAAGCTAATCAAATAGCGGCACAAACACATTATTTTGATGTTCCTAGCAAGACAGTTAAATCAGTAGATGCAAGCATAACAGTACAGAAAACAAAGGATCTAGCTAACGCCCAGGAAAGAGAATTTTTAAATAGCACAGATTGGAAAGTATTGAGGCATATGAGACAAAAAGCATTGAGTTTGCCTACTAGCCTTTCTGATGCAGAATATCTACAGTTAGAGCAGGATAGAAATGCAGCAGCAGCCCGCATAACATAAATTCAATAAATATAAGCACTGTTTGGAGCATATAAATGGCATATCAAGTTAATAAGTTTAATGGAGAAACACTGGTAAATGTGGCAGATGGCACCATAGATACTACCACTGACCTCCGTTTAGTAGGTAAAAACTACGCAGGATACGGAGAAGTACAAAACGAAAACTTTGTTCATCTTTTAGAAAGTTTTGCAAATACCACAGCACCTCCAAAAGCATTAACAGGACAAATTTGGTATGATACTAACTCTTCAAACAAAAAATTAAAATATTATGACGGCAGTCGCTGGAAAGTAGCCGGCGGCGCCGAAGCTAGTGCTACAGCTCCTACAGGTCTTTCTACTGGTGATTTTTGGTGGGATACTACAGCCAAACAGTTATACGCCTGGACAGGAACAGACTTCGCCCTTGTAGGCCCAGAAGCTAGTCCAGATTTAGGATCTAGCATTATATCTGCTGCGGTAGTTAAAGGAACAATTTCTACAGATGTAGGACCTCATACTATATTAAAAGTTATAGCTGATGATAAAGTAGTAGGAATTTTCAGCAGATCGGCCTTTACTCTAGATGCTACTCAAAATGCCATCGAAGATTTTTCAGTGATCAAGAAAGGCTTTACTCTAGCCAAATCTGTAAGCGGAGTAAGCACAGATGATTATGTTATGTGGGGCACGGCTCAGAATGCCAATCAACTGGGCGGAGTTCCTGCAGCTAACTTTCTGCAGGTTGGGGATAACGAGTTCACTGAAGAAGTTATTTTCAAAGATCCTGGTTTCACTGTAGGTGATGGTAATGATCTGCGTGTTAGCATAGAAGGTGACGAAACTATTATAGAACAAAGGCTGGGAAATCCTATAACCTTTAGAATAACTGTTACCAATAATACAGATGAAAGAGACATCGCTATAGTTCGATCAACTGGAGTATTCCCGGGAATATCTAATTCTTACAAACTAGGAGGAACCCTTCCTAATTCTACTGAAGTGTTGAGATGGTCAGAGGTTAATGCTACAACTGTTAACGGTAATCTAACAGGAAATGTTACAGGAAATACCACAGGAACGCACACCGGAAATGTTCTAGCCACTGATACAACAATAATGATAAATGCCACTACTAAACAGATTGGCTATGCAGGAGCAAATATAGTAGGAACATTAACAGGTAGCTGTACAGGTTCGGCAGCGACTGCTACCAATGCAGCGCAATTAAATTCATTATTGCCTTCAGTATCGATCCCTGGAGATGGATCACAGACCATTCCGGTTCGCGATTCGAGTGGAAATATCGCAGCTAATCAATTTGTAGGTATTTCGGATAGAACTGATAGAATGCGAATTAATGATGCAGCATCAGACACGACCTGGAACGCAGGTGTGACTAGCACACAGTATAGATCAGCTAAAACTACAAAAACAGCATATTCTATTGCAGCAAGAGATTCTAGCGGTAATTTATTAGCCAATGTTTTTGACGGTACAGCTACAGCAGCTCAATATGCTGACTTGGCAGAAAAGTATCTAGCAGACAAAGAATACGAAGTAGGCACAGTAGTAGCTGTAGGCGGAGAAGCAGAAGTTCGTTCTTGTGTTTTTGGAGATAGAGCAGTAGGTGTAGTATCTGCAAATCCTGCATTCATGATGAATAAAGATCTCGAAGGTGGTACATATATTGCACTAAAAGGTCGAGTTCCTGTTAAAGTAATTGGATCGATTAAAAAAGGTGACAGATTAGTTGCAGCCCAAGGGGGTTGTGCTATTAATGCAAGCTTCCATCAATATCCAGATGTGTTCGCTATAGCTTTAGAAAGCAGCGATAATGTTGATGTTAAGTTAATTGAATCAGTGATATTATAAAATTATGGCAGCCGGCGATCAAATTGATGATATTAATTTCAATACTCTACAAGATAGGGTACAACTTCTTTTAGGCACAGGAACTGGTAGTAGAGGTTACGGACAAACAGTGCAAAGTGCAGATGTATTTGCAGGAAACACAATTACTGCTGCACAGTGGAACGCTTTAAGAAACGATATTTTAAGTGTTAGAGTACATCAAGATGGAAACCCTCCTCCGGGATTGACCTCGATCACCAAAGGCAGTCCAGTTAATTACAGCGTTATACCTAATTTCGATAATGTTCTTTCAGTCGCTGATTCTAATAGATTTCTTATAGCATCTGGACAATCTACAGTTTCGACAAAGGGAAGTCAAAGTGTAACCGCTACTTGGAGTACACAGGCCCAAGCAGTATTGACAGTTACCTTTGGAACATCAGACCAGGGAAGATATTTTTTTAACAGTGGTGGTAAAGTTAGGGTATCCGGTTCTAGAACCGGCGGATCTACAACTTCTCAAAACAATGCCTGGACAAATTTTTTAGCTAATATTGGCATAGTTTCATTCGGAGCAGTGAATACAACTTCGGTTAATTACTATAATCTTACCGATGCCTATCAGATCTATTATCAAAATTCTTTAAGCACTCCCTATTCGGCAAATTATTTTAGATTAGAAGCTAAAACTAATGTTGTTGATAATTCCGGAGGAACTGCTACACAACTTGACATTCGAATAACTCTTCGAGATGATCACACAGCCCTTGGCGCAGGGCCAGACTCTACCGACGGTACTCTTTCTCTAGCTATCGAGGAGCTAAAGGCCAGCGGATCCTTATACCCAACCGGAACTTGGAATATCACTAGTCCAAGTTATTCTTTGTCAGCAATTTCTACAACTTAAAATTCTATAGACACTGTTAACTGGCCATAAATAAACTACCCAGTTAATAGGAGATTCTATGGATGACCAATTGAAAGAGGCATTGGATTTTGCCAATTTTCGTCAAGCATTTTCCATCCAACAAAAAACACTAAAAGAAAAAATACAAGCTAAGTTGACCTACGGATTCAACGGCGGTATATTCAAAATCAATAGAGAGCTGATCAGCTTCGTTCAAACTTTATTAGATAAAGGTCGCACAACCGGTGTAGTTTTATTAGATCAAAATGAAAATCCTATTTTGATAGAAGATTTATCAAAATTTCAAGAAGAAATTTTAGATCGATATTTTACAACTACAAACGAATATCTAGAATCTTTTCAAAAACTTAAAAAAAGTAGATCTGTAGAAAAACTTCTAGACCTATGAATCGTGGAATATTAATTTTTGCACATAACAACAGAGATGTTGATTATGCTTTAATGAGTACAATATCTGGCGGATTAGCAAAAAAACATCTATCTCTTCCTGTATCTCTAGTTACTGATCAAACCACAGTAGACTGGATGCACGAAAGTGATATTTGGTCAAGAGCAGAAAAAATATTTGACAAAATAATTTTAGTCGAAAAACCGATTACAGATAATTCTAGAAAATTACATGACGGAATCGAAGGAAAATTAGTTCCTTTTGTGAATCTTAATAGAAACGATGCTTATTCGTTAACTCCATATGATCAGACTCTTTTGATAGACAGTGATTTTTTAATTTTTTCTAACGACCTTAATAATTATTGGGAATACAGTGATAAAGTTTTACTAGGACATAGCATAAACGATGTCATAGGAAAAAGCAGATTAGGATATCATGACTTGTATGTATCTGATACCGGTCCGCATTTATATTGGGCCACGACTATAATGTTTACTAAAAATGATTATTCTAAGAATTTTTTTAACATATTAGCTCATGTCAAAGAAAACTATGATTATTTTTCTGATCTTTATAGATTTTATGTAAAAAATTATAGAAATGATATAGCATTTAGTATAGCTCAGCATATTATAGATGGTAATGAAACACAACCTAACTCTCACTTGCCTCCTGTTTTTTCTTTTATAGACAAGGATGTACTACATTCTGTAGATAAAGATGGCAAATTAACTTTTTTAGTTCACGCCACAGGAGAAAGATTCTGTGCATCATCAATAAAAAATACCGATGTGCATATTATGAACAAAGCCAGTATTATTCGTAATGCAGATGAATTGTGGAGATTGATATGAATTTCGGTTATCTGTTAATAGTCAATCAAACAGAAGATACACCAGACTATGCAAAAATGGCCTATGCATTAGCATTGAGTATTAAAAACACACAAAAACCAGGTTATGATCGAGTAGCATTAGTGATAAATGATCAAAAATATATCAAAGATTGCAAGTCTTTATGGGTATTTGATCATATTATAGATTGGGACCATAAGTCGTTCTGGGACGGGCGCAGCTATATGGATAGGTTAACACCTTTTGAATATACTGTTTGCCTAGATACTGACATGTTGTTTCTTAGGGATTACAGCCATTGGGTTGATTACTTTATAGAAAATTGTGAATTGTTTGTTCCTAATAAATCTTATACCTATAGAGATGAATTAGTAACTGGAGATTTTTATAGAAAAGCTTTTATAAAAAATAATCTTCCTAACTTGTATAGTTTTTATACTTTTTTCAAAAAAGATTCTTCGATCTCTCAAGAATTTTTTACTTTGGTTAGATATATTACCGAATACCCTAAAGAATTTTCTAATCTTTTTCTTAGTGATCATAAACCAAAAATAGTAGGAACAGACGAAGCATTTGCTCTATCAGCGAAAATATTAGGAATAGAAGATCAGATAGCATACGATCTTGATTTCCCTAAGATAGTACATCTAAAACCGATGATACAAAATTGGCCGTGGCCGGCTGATGTAGTCACTTATCATGTTGGATTATATCTTAACAAACAAGGCAGTATGACTATAGGTAATTTTAAACAGGCAAATATTATACACTATGTAGAAAAAGATTTTATTACGGACGAAAATATTAATATCTTAGAGGAATTAGCATGGAAAAAATAGAAGATTTTTTTGAAGATATTAAGATCGAACCAATAACCTATGTAGCGATATTTGATGAAATAACTGGTCAAGTTATCGCAGTAGGACCTACTCACGCTCATCAAGAAGAAAAAAATAAAATAACCGTAGATAATGAAATAGCAGAAATGATTATCGAAGGAAAAATTAATATTTTTAATTGTGCAGTAGATCTGAGAGATTTTTCATTTGAGCTCATAGAAAGAAAATTAGTTTCAAAAATAGACGATGTGCTACATAGGATAATAGATAGTGAGTGGACAATTATTGATAGACCTGATATTGTGATATCGTTTGATGATAAACTCAAATCTTTCACCGTTGAATTAACAGAAGAATTTGGAGGCACTTTTGTCTTACCAGAAAAATATCAGCCAGTTTCTAAAAGGAAAGTTCTTTGGGACGGAGATACTTCTTTAAATTTCTATTTTACAGAATATAATGACCCAAATATACTGTATTCCAAGCATTCGATCTTGCTAAAAGATCTTATTGATAGTAAAATAACTATCAGCGACATAGAATTTCCGGAAAAATTTAGTATCTACACACGCCGTGTGTTGAAAAATTACATTTTAAAAAGAATATGAAAGTAGTAGAATTTGATGTTGTATTTTTAAGTTATGATGAACCTAACGCAGATCTGCACTATGCTGACCTCTGTACTAAGGTACCTTGGGCTAAAAGAGTTCACGGGGTCAAAGGATCTGATCATGCACATAAGGCTGCTGCAGAATTATCAGAAACTGAATGGTTTGTTTCGGTAGATGCTGATAATATAGTACATCACGATTTTTTTAACCTTGATCTTGATATGAGTGATCCCAAAATCAAGGTTTACGGATGGTGTGGTCGTAATTCTATCAATGGATTGAGATACGGTAACGGTGGACTGAAGATCTGGAACAAGGATTTTGTGTTGAATATGCAGACACACGAAAACTCAACCAGTGAAAGAGCTCAAGTAGATTTTTGTTGGGAAGATGGATATCGTAATTTTCCTCGAGTTTACAGCGACAGCATTATAACAGGATCGCCATTCCAGGCATGGAGGGCAGGATTCCGCGAAGGTGTTAAGATGACCTTACTTGACGGGGTCAAAGTCCCACCTCAAGAAATCAAAGAGAGAATATGGTGGCATAACATACATAGATTGCGTATGTGGTCTACAGTGGGATTACACGAAGACTGCGGTGATTATGCCATTCTTGGTGCTCGTATGGGAACTTGGATGACAAATTGTACGAACTGGGATTATGTTCAGGTACGAGACTTTGAAGTTTTAAGAAACATTTATGAAGAAAATGTTAACCAATGGACAGTTGATCAAGATGCGCAGGACCTCGGAATCAAAATTCGTAGAGAGTTAGGTTTAGATTGGCCTTGGTTAGATGCTAAACAAAGCAAATTTACTCTAGATCTTTATGATGAGACTATCAATCTCGGATTGACTTATTATAAAAATGTATGATATATTTTTCGTTAGTCAAGGAATAGCAGATCCGGATCTTTGGTCTGAAGTAAAACTACGATATCCTAATGCTCAAAAAATAGAAAATTGTAGAAATATTACTGATATTTCTAAAAATTCTTTTACTAAGATGTTCTGGACAATATGGGATGATGTTAAATTATCTCAAGATTTTGATCTAACTAGTTACAGAGCTACACAATGGGATGACAAATATGTTCATGTTTTTAGAAATGGTGAACATAAAGACGGTATATGTTTAATTCCTAAAAATCTTTCTATATCTCAAAGAGAATTTGATAATAGATATTTTGTTGAGAAAAAAGAAATTGATATTTGTGCATCAAATCCCATTCCTGTAACGCATGATATAGTTTTTATTAGTTATAACGAACCTAATGCAGACGACAATTATAAAAAATTATTTCAGAGATTTCCTAGGTCAAAAAGAGTTCACGGTATAAAAGGAATTCATCAGGCACATATAGCTGCCGCAAACATCGCAACAACAGACTTATTTTATGTTGTAGATGGCGATGCCGAAATCGTTGATGATTTTAATTTCGATTATCAAGTTCCGAGGTACGAAAAAAACCATGTGCATGTTTGGCGCAGTCGAAATCCATTAAACAATTTAGAATATGGTTATGGTGGTGTTAAATTACTACCTCGATTAAAAACTTTGAATATGGATATCAATTCTGCAGATATGACTACTAGCATATCTAACAATTTTAAAGTTATTAATAGTGTTAGCAATATTACGGCGTTTAATACAGATCCATTTAATACTTGGAAATCAGCTTTTAGGGAATGTGTTAAACTTTCTAGCCAAGTAATTAGCAGACAAGATACTGCAGAAAGTTTGGAACGATTGGATCTATGGTGTTCTTTGAATGAAACTGTTCCGTATGGATATCACGGATATCTTGGGGCTCTTATGGGAAGAAAATACGGTGAAGATAATCGAGGAAATTTAGAAGCGATCAAAATGATAAATGATTTTGTTTGGCTCAAGGAGAAATTTGATGCAAGACAAAGCTAGGATACAGAAATTTATTCCTATAATGAATGAAATCTCTCCTACATTTTGTTTGGCGAAATGGCATCATACTACGATCTATCTTCAAACAGGTGAAACTCATAGTTGCTATCACCCACCACCGCACAAAATCTCTGTAGAAGAAATAGTTATCGATCCCAGTGCGTTACATAACACCGCTCAAAAAAAGCACGAAAGATTAGAAATGCTAAATGGCGGGAAGCCTGACGGATGTAATTATTGTTGGAATATAGAATCCTTAGGAGAGGATTATATTTCAGATCGCAAAGAAAGAAACGCTAGTATATACACTCCTGAGAGATATCAACAGATCAAAGACGGCGACTGGGATCAAAATATTAATCCGCAATATATAGAAATTTCATTCGGTAATGAATGTAACTTTAAATGTGGGTATTGCCATCCTAAGCACAGCAGTAGTTACTACAAAGAAATTAAAGACTTTGGTCCTTATACTGTAGTTAAAAATCATCGTAATGATATTGACTGGTTTAGAATCTACGAGGAAGAAAATAATCCCTATGTTGATGCATGGTGGAAGTGGTGGCCAGAAGTTAGAAAAACTTTAACGATACTGCGTATCACAGGTGGAGAACCATTACTACAACAAAGCACCTGGCGTCTGTTAGAAGATTTAGAAGTTAATCCGTTACCTAACCTAGAATTAAACATCAACAGTAACTTTGGTGTCAAGCCTATTCTAATTGATCGCTTGGTTGAAAAAGTTAATAATCTGGTTTCTAATGGCAAAATTAAAGATTTTAAAATTTTTACCAGCATTGATACCTGGGGTCCTCCTGCAGAGTACATTCGTACAGGATTAGATTTAGCAGTGTGGGAAAGAAATTTAGATACCTATCTAACTAAAACAAATCTTCCTGTTACTTTTATGATAACCTTTAATATCTTGACTGTGACTAATTTTCAAAGTCTTCTTGAGAAAATTTTACAGTGGAGAAAAAAATATAATGGATTTGATCAAAATAAATGGCAGCGTATTCGATTCGATACACCATTTTTAAAAGAACCGTTACAGTACGATATGAACATTTTGCCTAAAGAAAAGTTTATGCCATATATGCATGATCATTTAAATTTCATTATAGATAATTTAGATGACCGTGATCGTACCAAATTTTCAGAATTAGAATTTGAAAAATTTAAACGAGTTGTTCATTATATGCAGGATACGCATTATTCTAAAGAAAAAATTTTAGAAGGTCGCAGAGATTTTTACAATTGGTTTACAGAATATGATAGTAGAAGAGGTACCGATTTTAAAAAAACTTTTCCGCTATTAGTGAATTTTATGGAAGATTGTTGTGGTATCTAATACTTTTTGTATATATCCTTGGATCCATATGTATGTTAATCCTGATGGATCTGTATTACCATGTTGTGTAGCAGAGCATCACAGACATTTAGGAAACGCAAGAAATAATTCGTTGGAAGAGATTTGGAATAACGATAGATACAAATCACTGAGGAAAAAGATGTTAGCAGGAGAATCTTGCGATGAATGCAGAGGTTGTTATCAGCAAGAACAGCGTGGAATTGAAAGTGTAAGACAAAGCAAAAACAAAAAATATAAAGAATTTTTAAATTTTGTAGATAGAACGAATCCTGACGGATCGTTGGATAAATTAGAACTTAAACATTTTGATATTCGCTGGAGTAATATATGTAATTTTAAATGTAGAAGTTGTTCGTCTACTTACTCTTCGACCTGGGCACAAGAGAACAAATCTCAAGGCATCGCTAAAGAAATTTTTATAATAGCAGGAGGAGATCATAACGACGACTTGTATAAACAAATAGAATCTCAGCTCGACAATATAAAAACTTTTTATTTTGCAGGTGGAGAGCCGTTGTTAACTGATAAACATTATAATATTTTAGAATATCTTATCAAGACCGGTAACACCGACGTTGAAATAGAATACAATACAAATCTCAGTAAATTAGAATATAAAAGTACTTCGGTTTTAGATTTATGGAAACATTTTTCAAATGTTTTAGTAAATGCTAGCTTAGATAGTTGGGGAGATCGAGCTGAATATATAAGAGAAGGAACAGAATGGGAAGATATTGTAGAGAATATACAAAGAATTAAAAATGAAACTCCTCATGTCAAATTAAATTCTGGTTCTGTGATATCAGTGTTTAATGTTTTTACTGTAACTGATTTTTTAGATTATGTGTTTGATACTGACTTATTTCGGATCGAATCTTATCAGCCATTTTTTTATAATATAATAAATCCTAATTTTTATAGTGCAGATATAATAGATGACGAATTTAAAAAACAAATAATAACTAAAATAAAATCGAAATCATATAATAAAAATATAGATAAAGAATTAAACAAAATTGTAATGTATCTTGAAAATTCTAAATATAATGAACAATTAAGAAAAAAATTTATAGAAGTCACGGATCATTATGATAAAATAAGAAATAGAAATTTTATAAAAACTTTTCCTGAATTACAAGGCCTGTACCGATGAAAATATATTTTGACAATTTATTACCGGCAGAATCCAATCTTAAAGAGCTGCAATCAGATAACGGTAGAGATTATTGGTTGGTTTCTAAGGGAACAGTATTGAAATCTAAACTTGCAAGGCTTGGATATAATTTAGATACAATTGAAAATTTATCTGATCCTGGGTGCTATTTTATAGATTTAAATGCTGATCCTATATGGTGGTCGGGTCAGGCTACAGAAGATAATACTCCTTCTAAACATGTTATTTCTTGCTTACCTGAAGATTTGTGTTCTTTGGTAAGATTAAAAAAATTAAGATTAATATTTGCTGCCGATAAAGAAGGTGGCGAAATGATTAATCAATATATAGATGCTTTCAAAGCAACCACCGAAGCAATGAATGATCGAAATTTACCTGCCGGATCAGTTTTAATATTGCACGGTAATATGAATATAGAAGATGATTATAAAAAATGGTTAGAACAGAATAAATTACCTAAGATGTTTGATGTACAGTATTCTAGTCATTTCACTCAAATGTTTTATAATAAAAAATTTCCTGAGAACATAGCTATAGATAAATCTGTGATTTCGGCCGAGCACGATTATAATAGTTTGAACAGAGTCTATAGATCCCATAGAGGCGCCCATCTATATTTTTTAGTTAGAAATGCTTTGCTGTTCAACGGAATGGTAACCTGTAACGAATTACCAATAACGGATTCTTATGGTGCTTCGTTAGTTGATAAAGAAATTGATCTTTTTATGAAAGTGTTAAATGAGAATTATCCTAGATTTATAGATGGGGATTGGTCTAAAACCAATGCTGCCGAAGTTCATAATCTAGATTTTTATAATAATAGTTTGATTACTTTTGTGACTGAAACTAAATTTGAAGAAGCAGTTGTTTTTCCGACTGAAAAGATTTTTAAGCCCATAGCATTTGGTCATCCTTTGATATTATTATCATCTAAGGGAACTTTACAAAGAATAAAAAGTATGGGATTTGATATAACTTGGTGCGGAATAGATCCTAGCTATAATGACATAGAAGACGATAAAGAAAGGTTCGATGAGACTAATAAGATTTTAAAGTGGTGGGTAAGTTTACCTAAAGATAAAAAAATTAAAAAAATTATGGAATCAAGAGATGCTATAATACATAATTTTAATTTGATAAGATCAAAAGATTTCTATGGAGAATCGTTGCATCTGGCCGTTAAAAATTCAGAGAAATATTTCAATGATTAATTTTTCTAAATATAAAAGATTTTTTGCATTTGGTTGTAGTATGACAAGGTATTATTGGCCGACCTGGGCTGATATTATTGCACAAGAAATTTCTGAATCATATAATTACGGTAAAAGCGGTGCCGGAAATCTTTTTATATCGGCCCAGATAGCAGAAGCTCATCAGAGATATAATTTTAATAAAGATGATTTGATAATGTGTATGTGGTCTGGAGTAGCTAGAGAAGATAGATATATTAAAAATTATTGGCAAACTCCAGGAAACATTTTTACACAAGATTATTATGATAAAAAATTTGTCGAAAACTATGTTGATATAAGAGGATATATTTTAAGAGATATGTCGTTAATATCTCTAACTTGTGGTTTTTTAGAAAATTTAAATATAGATTTTTATATGTTAAACATGATGCCTTTTAATTTACTACAAATAGATAGAGCATATGACACAGAATTAAACAACGATATTACTAATGTTTTTCAAGAAACCTTAAGAAAAGTAAAACCTGATCTTTCTACAGTAGAATTAAATGGCGAATGGCCGGCAAGAGAAATATATCATAATTCTAATCAAAAAATAGACTATCATCCTTCTACTAAACAATACTTACAATATCTTCAGAAAATCTTTCCTAATATTCAGTTTTCGAAAAATACCTTAAACTTTGTAGATCATTATGAAGAGATGATCGATAATGCAGAAAACATCACTGACATAAAATGGGTTACATCTAATCCATTGAGGTTCTAATGGCTTGTCTTAATAATAAAAAATATCCTTATATAGTAACTTACGATACATCGAAGCCTCGATTATTGATGGTAGACGGATCGTCTGGAGTATCTGCTAGAAATAATGAATCGTTTGATTATTATTATATTCAATTTTCTTGTGTTAATAGTTTTCGAATATATGATATTGAAAACATTATTCCTACAGATGTTTTATTAAAAATTAAAAATAAAGAAGTATTTTTAGTTTTAGATAATTCGTTGGAATGTTTTCTTGATTCTGCAGACGGAATATATCATAATTTAGTAGCCACAGGAAAAATTCCATCTAGCCAAATTATTTTTATGTCATCGGCGCCTACGATGATAGATCATGTAAAAATTTTATCTAAGAGATTAAATTTAGGAGAAATTAAAGTAGAATGGTTTACCTTATTTGAATATCAATTATGGGATGTAATTTCTCATCAATTAACTGTACCTCTAAACACTTTAGAATTAAAAACATACAATAAAAAGTTTATAAATTTCAATAGGCGTTGGCGACTGCATCGACCTTTAATGTTAATTTTATTAAAAGACAAGAATTTGTTAGATTCAGGTTTTGTTAGTTTTGGTAAATCAGATGGACCTGAAGATAACTGGAATTATAAATGGCCTGAGCTTTTGCATTATTACAGAAATGATCAGCAGATGCTCGAAATATTTGACCGGAACCAAGATATTAAAAATTTACCTATGTTGTATCTCGATACGACAGATCTAGTTACCAACAGAGCAGAGCAAACTAATTCTACAGACAAATATTACTTAGATAGTTATTTTAGTATAGTAAACGAAACTACATATCATACTGCTCAAGGATATGATGGAATTCCTTTTTTGAGCGAAAAGATATTTAAGTGTATAGCAATGAAGCATCCTTTTATTATAGTTTCTGCTCCTAACAGTTTGAAATATCTAAAACAATTAGGATATAAAACATTTGATAAACTCATTGACGAATCTTATGATTTAGAAATTAACGATGGATTAAGAGCATTGAAAATCTTAAAAGAAATAGAAAAATTAACAGAGTTATCCAATGATCAATTGATAAATTTTTTAATTGAAGCAAAAAAAATCTGTGATTATAATTATGAAATATTAAAAAATAAAAAAGAATTTATTAGAAAAATGAATTGATATGGCATATAATTTTTCAAAATTAAGTAAGAAATCTAAAGCTAGAGACTTGCCTTCGGATGCAGATGCTCGTCATCTTAATATGCTAAAGGCCATCGCTCCTTATGCCAAGCCGACTGTGCAAAAAAATGTCACAGATGTTTCTATAGATTATGCTAATAGAAAAACTAAATTAATGTTAGTTTTGCTTCCAGAATGGTCGGCATATTTTCCGCCATTTAATCTAGCACGATTATCAGCTGTTGCAAAACAGGCAGGATACGAAACTAGAATATTAGATGCAAATGCAGAATGTTACAAAAAATGGAAAGATGAAATAAGGTACGATAAAAGTGTTAATTTTCAATTATGGAATTCAGCGTCAAGTTGGAGATGGACTGATGAAAATTATTACAAATATATTCATCCAATATTCGAAAATATTTTAGAAAAATATGTTGAACAGATATTAGAATTTCAACCTAATGTAGTAGGATTCACTATGTATCAGTTCAATGCCGAACCAACTAAATGGATGGCACAAGAATTGAAAAAACGAATGCCTAATGTAATGATAGCAATTGGTGGGTCTAATGTACAGCACGGATGGTTTAAATTACAACCCTATTACGATTTTGTAGTTAACGGTGAAGGAGAGCAAGCCATTCTCAATATATTAAACGAAGTAGAGAATGGTGAATTTCCCACTACAACAAAATATATCAAACAACCAGAAGATCAGCGTATAAATCTAAATAATCTTCCGCTACCTGATTATAGCAGTATAGACTTTAACGATTATGAAATACCCAATGGAGTTAACAGTGAATTAAGTAGAGGTTGTACAGCGAAATGTACATTCTGTGAAGAAACACATTTCTGGAAATATCGCCAAAGGCAGGCTGTTGACGCTCTAGCTGAAGTAGAATGGCTCTATTATAATAAAGGAACTGATATCATATGGTTCATTGATAGTTTAGTTAACGGAAATTTAAAAGAGCTTCGTGCGTTTGCCAAAGGAGTTATTGCAAAAGGTCTTAAAATTAAATGGACAGGTTATGCTAGATGTGACGGTCGTATGGATCTAGAATACTTGAAAGATCTTGCAGACAGCGGATGTATTGCCTTAAATTACGGGTGCGAGTCTGGAAGTCAAAAAGTGTTAGATGATATTGACAAGGGTGTCACTGTAGCAGAAATGGAACAAAATTTTATTGACGGGAAAAAAGTAGGAATATTCGCTGCTACAAATTGGATCGTAGGGTTTCCAACAGAAACTTATCAAGATTTTGCGGATACAATGACCTTTCTATGGAGAAACCGAAATAACAATATTAACAACATAGGAACAGGAATGGGATTCGGACTAGGTGCTGAAACTATAGCTGGACAGAATCCTTATAAATTTAATTTATCTGGACAAAAATATCTCGGATATTGGATTACACGAGATTTTAGACTAGGCGGTTCTCATGTGCATACTAGGGTAAAATCTTTCAATATTTTTATTGATCATTTAGTTACAAATTATCCGTTCGACTACCCTCGTCGTCCTGACCTTAAAAAATATCATTATGATTTAAAATTTCATAAGAAAAAACTTTTTAGAGATATAAATTATGAAAAGTTTGATTATGAAATTATAAAAACTAATATCAATCCTTATGCAGATTCTCTGGTAAATGAAATGTGGCCTCTTTTGAGAACTTTATGGAGAGCCCGGGGAGGATATGATATTACAGTTCGTTTCGAACCTGAAATAGATCAAACAGAATTTGGTCATCATTTCGGATCCGGAAAATATTATGCAACTTATAAATTTTCTATAACAGAGGAAGGAAAATGGAAAGCTGATTTTCAAATAGATTTTCAGCAACATTACGACAGCACTAATGATACTAGATCTCCACAAAGACACGGTCCTTTTTATGCACAAGAATTTTCTAGAATGCAGGGAAACGCAGCAGTGAGAGCTAGAAAATTAGCTAAACCGGATTGGGGAATTGATGGAAGAAGCAATGAAGAGTTTATGGAATTACTCAATGAGGAATTCTATTTAAATCAAACAATACAATGGAGTTTTAATTTCTCCTGGAAGGGAGAAGGACAATGGGGAGATTATAATCAGTTTTCTATCGAAATTCCTAATCAAAATTTAACTTCCCCCGAAAATTATCAGCCTATTACTTTTAAAAAGCTCGAGCATCATAAGGCAACGACCTAATTATCGATACATTGTGTTCTAATGTATCTTTCATTTCTTCATAGATTATTTTTAATTCGTTTATATCTTTAGAATTAATAAAATCTATAACATCGAAGATTTTTAGAATCCTTTTGTAATGATTTTCTTCTTGATCGTAACTCTCATCCCACCATTTTTCAAATGTTTTAAATCCTAAATCTTTCAAATATTGTAGGCTATGAGGAGGAGCGACTAAGACAAAAGGTAGATTAGAAAACATAGCAGTGAGAGTTTTTTCACTAACATACCCGAAAGGTTGAGCATAGCGAGTTTCATTAACTACTGCACAAAAACAAGATCTATAACTTTTCAAAAAATCTATACTCCACTGAGGAGCACTACTACCTGGAATAAACACATCATTAAATTTTTCTACTTCGACTGCATCTAAATTTATATCGATAGATAATATGTTATTGTACAGGTATTCAACACCATTAGTTATTTTTTCATATCTTATCGGATCTTCTGATTTAAGATTTTCTAAATCAAACCAATTATTTTTCTTTAGTTCATCGTAAGAACATTTTAAATTCCAAGTATATGTTCCATCTAACCCGATCATGTAACTAGCAACAATATGTCGATGAGCAGTATATCTCCAATTACCGCACCAGAATTTTTTAGATATTTGATTTTGTAATACCGGCCAGCTACTATAACCTTGGGCGATTTCTCTAAGAAAGACATCTAGACAGCTTAATTTTAAATCTGGATAATTGTCTTTGATTAATTCTATTTTATAATCAGATGTAAAAATTTTAAAATTTGTGATGTTATTATTTTTTACAAAGGTTCTAATGCTTTCAAATTCGTCTGAAGTAATTTGTTTAAGATCGACATCTGACGAAAATTCGCTATAGAAGCTTCGATTGTAATCACCTATTTTTGCACAGAGAGGTTCGTATAGATAGAAATAAAATTCTAATTTACTTTTTCTTATTTTGTTTTGTGTCTTAACTGTTAGAAACATTTGTTCCAGCGGTGCTATACGACCAGTTCCGGTCCAGATAATAAAAGGATTTTTTATATCCTTAAGAAAAGTACCTTTTAGGGTTGAATGATATAAAAATCCTAATTTTCTAAAAGTTCGACCTTTATGATATGGAATGTTACCCCAGAAAATGTCTTGTGTGTAATCCATGATTATTTTTATTCTTTGTTAATTTTTATTTTTCTGCAGTCAGGATATTCTACATATAAAGGATCTTGTTCTTCATAATTTTTAAGTTTTTCTAATGCTCTAATGCATTCTTCTGGATTCATTTTATAATGATATCCTAATTTAAAATTTTGTTGATCTATCCAGGGACTTATATTAAGATCTCGACCATCGTATCGCATCTTTTTAATTTCTTCATATGCTATTGGATCATCTAATAAAATAGCTCCTCCTCTACCGTTGTCTAACGGTTTAGTATGACCGAAACTTAGACATTGAAGACTATTTTTTCTGTACATATTTTTTTGCAGTTTTCTAGCACTATCCCAGATCCTTGTATTATAGAATTGATATTCTCCTAGCCACTGTTCTTCTACTAAAGAATATTCTATATCTAATTTTACCATAGTCATTGGTATACTAAGATAAGTGTAGGCTGTGAATGAACATTGTTTTACTTGGTCGTAGATGAGACATAATTCTATAGCGTGTGTACAGCAATCAGTAGATATTGCATAAGGAGCCCCGGTAAATTCAGCAAGTGCTTTTTCGAATTCTAAAATTTTATCAAACATGCGTAAAGGTTATCTGTGCGGTGTATCTGGGTTCTAGACCTAAATTAGCAGCCATATGTTCAGCATCGTACTGCCATAAAATATATTCACCGGATTTCCAATCTGATATAGATATATTTTCGATTTCAAATATATGTCCAGGCTTCCAGTCTTCTAAAAAAATAATCGCTCTGTATATAGATAAGTTATCGACTATATTAAAAACTTTTTTATATAAATTGTAAGTATCTCGATGGTGCGGCAGAATATTACAAGTTTCCATTTTGTAAAAACTCAGTCCAACATTTGTTCCTTCGAATAGACTGAAAAATTTATCACACCATTTTGGCATGACATTTTTCATGTCGTACATCGATCCGGTAAAATGAGTTTGAGAGTATCCTTGAGAACGCCAGCGAACGATATCTTCTTCGCTGTTAAATGGTTCTCTCTGATAATTTAGAAATCGGTGCTCAATTCCCCAGAAAGGTCCAATCAAACCTCGTTAGTACAAAATATTACCTCAATGAATATATGCTGCTATATTTATTTAGGAATTTTTATGGAAATAGGTTTTATAGGACTAGGAAAGTTAGGTCTTCCTTGTGCGGAAGAAATGGCAAAAAAAGGTCACAATGTGTCTGGATATGATATACGAATAGTAGATCCTACAATGCTTGTAAAGATTTGCAAAAGTATAAAAGAAACTGTACAAGACAAAGATATCGTATTTGTAGCAGTCCCTACTCCGCACGATGCTGCATACGATGGAAGAGCACCTACAGCCCATCTCCAACCAAAAGATTTTTCATACGATATAGTAAAAGAATGTTTAGTAGAAGCTAATCGATACATGAACAAAAATCAATTGTTAGTATTAATTTCTACAGTATTACCTGGAACTACTAGGAGAGAATTTATAAATTTAATTTCTAACACTAGGTTTGTATATAACCCATATCTTATTGCAATGGGTTCTGTAGCTTGGGATATGATAAATCCTGAAATGATAATGATTGGTACAGAGGATGGAACAGAGACAGGTGACGCTAAACAGTTAATTGATTTTTATAAAACTGTTATGGAAAATAATCCTAGATATGTTGTAGGTACTTGGGACGAATGTGAATGCATTAAAGTATTCTATAATACTTTTATCTCTGCTAAGATCGGTTTAGTGAATATGATACAGGATGTGGCACAAAAACAAGGAAATATTAATGTAGATGTTGTAACAGATGCTTTGTCAAAATCTACAATGCGTATTATGGGTCCTCAGTATATGAAAGCTGGGATGGGTGATGGGGGAGCCTGCCATCCTAGGGACAATATCGCTCTTAGATACATGGCGCAAAATTTAGATCTTGGTTATGATCTTTTTGACGCAATTATGAATGCTAGGGAAATCCAAGCAAAAAATTTAGCTAAAGAATTAGTTTATCATGCTGATAAAAATCGAATGAGTATTTTTATTCACGGTAAGGCTTATAAACCGGGAGTTGAATATTGTGATGGTAGTTATAGTTTATTAATCGGACATTATTGCGAAGAGTTAGGACATAAACCAACATATATCGATCCATTAACTAGTGACGATATTCAAGGATGTTATGGAGTTGTTTTACTAGCACATAATCGTAAAGTTACTTACGAATATAGAGGATTCGACGAACAACAAAATCTATATTGTAAAATAGAAAAAGGGTCAATTGTTATTGACCCTTGGAGAACATTTAAATCTAATGACCATCGTGTTATACACTATGGAAATACTAGAGCAGTGATTTAGAAGAATCCCCTATATCCTTTTTTAATCTAACAATATCGATTTTAAAATCTATTTTTGTAATAGTTTCTTTGTACTCACCTAGAGTCATCATTAACCGTTCCGCAACAGAATCTGCATCGTCTTCGGAGAGTTGTTTCCTTACATCGATTTGCCAAATTCTTCCATCGGAGAATTCTAGATTAATAGTATCTATATAAGTCACCGGCATGGTGTTCATATATAGATCTTCGAATACTTCAGGCCACTCCTTAACCAAATGCCTTGGTGGTCTGAACAATGGATTAGGCACTTACTTCCTCTGAAACTTTTGTAGTTTTCTTCTTTGGAGGATCTAATTCGTCTGCTTGTTTACGCAGTAAGGCAGCTTCTTTATATAGTCTATCGGCTTGACTACGATAAGAACGAGCTAGATCTAAGTCACTTAAAGGTTCGTTACCGGGATTTCTCACAGGATCGATTGTTGATTCTGTCTTAGTATCAGGAACAGATTCTTGTTTATTAGAATCTCTAACACCCGCCGGAGCACCTTGCACAAAAGTACATAAGTCATCGACTGTGCAATTTTTCTGTTCTGCAATCAAAATGTTAAGTTGGCTTAACGGAATTTCTGTTTGCGGTGTTGGAGTCATTAGCACACTGTCGGTGGGTACCTTAGCTAATCTGCCGTCTGCCTGCATAGCTCGTAGCATAGGTCTTCCGTCGGGAAACATTCTTGTAAACATGATCTCGCCGAATTCAAAAGTCTGTTGAGCTTCATCTGTTTCAACCACTGCCATAATAGAATCGTGATACGAATCTGGTAATTGCGCTACTGGTAGTACAAGTGCTTGATTAGATTCACCGGGCAAAGTGCGGAATACTACCAACACTCTAGCACCAGTATTTCGCATTTTAGCGATATGTTTTAAACTTTTCATTTTCCTTCCTTTTTAGCAACGCTATCTAGAAAGGTGCTAAGTTTGTTATAAACTCTTCCAACGCCTTCTAATTCGTTGGCTTTAAAGGCACCTCTTTGAGATGCTACTTCAACAACGCTTTTCAAGGCAATTAAATCACTGATATTAAGATCGGCAGCTGGTGCCTGTTCTTGAGCCGCTACTTGATCTTGTGATGGTGCGGCGGTTTGTTCAACTTGAGTTTCTTCTGTCATTAGGTTCTCCTTAAATGTGGACAAGCAAGCATAAAATAGGTTAGTTCTTGAGGGTTTTCGAAACCGATATGTAACGAAGTTTTTAAGACTTTATTATCTTCGTCATAGCATGGTGCCTTATATATCGCATATCGTCCCTTGAGTCGAACTTTAACCCAATCTTCTATCCCGTCAAAGTATTCAGAATCACTGATTCTGGTTTTTGAAAAATGAGGAGGTATAGTCGTCATTTTTCGAATCTTTAATACTTCTAAAGGATTTAGATCAAAAATCATAAAAATATTTATAGTGGGTTATTATTCGTGGACGGATTCTTGGCTTAATCTTTTGTTGAGTGCCTTTGCAGAACCCATTTTTCGAACATCTCCAGAAAATAGATAAAGTTCAAATGCTGCTTTTTCTGTAAGGACTTTTAGATGATTTTTTGATAGATGATACGGACTTTCTATGTATCGGTCT
>JACCDO011530291.1_pt1 | contig 38339 bp, 38 predicted proteins | sample 7446101 | NCBI WGS metagenome assembly JACCDO01 (sample SAMN15323440, study PRJNA562643) | freshwater metagenome | isolation source: river surface water | place: USA:Blue River Watershed | collected 2017-08-16 | reverse complement strand
AGGCCCCATGCAAGTCTGCATGAGACCCATAGGCACCGGCTGTTTTATAAGTATCGGAGTGTCCACATGGCACGCGTTTGCGACGTAACGGGCAAAGGCCCAATGACGGGAAACAACGTTTCCCACGCCAACAACAAAACCAAGCGCCGGTTCCTGCCGAACCTGCAATACCGTCGTTTCTGGGTTGAGACAGAAAACCGTTGGGTGCGTCTGCGCGTCTCCAGCGCCGCTCTGCGCCTGATCGACAAAAACGGCATTGATGCCGTGCTCGCAGACCTGCGTGCACGCGGTCAAGCCTAAACCCAGAACATTAGGAGTCATACACCATGGCAACCAAAGGCGGACGCGAAAAAATCAAGCTGGAATCCACAGCCGGCACCGGTCACTTCTACACGACCAGCAAAAACAAGAAAACCATGCCCGAGAAAATGTCGATCATGAAGTTCGACCCCAAAGCTCGTAAGCACGTGGAATACAAAGAAATCAAACTGAAGTAATTCAGCCCGAGTTTCTCAATAAAAAACCCGCTTCACGGCGGGTTTTTTATTGCCCAAAACAAAGAGGACCCGAAGGTCCTGTTTGGGGGTGCATGGCTAGGGGAAAATCAGGCCGATTGGCGCACCGCACGCAACTTCACAGAGAAGTCACGCAAAGCCGCAATGCCGCTCTCTTCGGCGCGGCGGCACCAAGCCTGCAAATCAGCGGCCAGTTGCTCACGCGAGTGCGAGGTGTTGAGCCAAATTTGGCTGAGTTCTTCACGCATTTGCACCATTTTGTCGAGCACCGGGCTTGCGGCTCGTGCCTGATGCAATTGGGCATGCACAGCGGCCGGCACCTTGGCGGTGTCACGGTGCAACCAACGCTGAGCGGCCTGCATCACACTGGCATCGACCTTCAGCTTTTTCGCTTCTTGTTGCAAGACCGAATGCAAGTTACGAGCGTAATTGGCCATGACTTCGTAGCGATTGGCAATCAAGGCCTCAAGGGTCTTTTCATCGGCCACAGGGCGAATGTCTCCGTAAGCCAAGCGAGGAGGCGTCTTTTTGACGGTGGCAAGGCCCAGGGTTTCGAGTGCACGGATGTACAGCCAGCCGATGTCGAACTCGTAAGGTTTCACTGACAATTTGGCCGATGTGGGGTAGGTGTGGTGGTTGTTGTGCAACTCTTCACCGCCAATCAAGATGCCCCAAGGTGAAATATTGGTGCTGGCGTCGTGTGCCTCAAAGTTGCGGTAGCCCCAATAGTGAGCCGCCCCGTTGATGATGCCGGCTGCAGTGACTGGAATCCAGGCCATTTGCACAGCCCAAACGGTCAAGCCAATAAAGCCGAACAAGGCCACATCGATGATGAGCATCAAGGCCACACCTTGCCAAGAAAAACGGGTGTAGAGGTTGCGCTCAATCCAGTCGTCTGGCGTGCCGTGGCCATAACGCTTCAGCGTCTCTTGGTTTTTAGACTCCTTGCGGTACAACTCTGCACCTTTGAAAAGCACCGTTTTGATGCCATGCACATGGGGGCTGTGGGGGTCTTCGGCTTGCTCGCATTTGGCGTGGTGCTTGCGGTGAATGGCCGCCCACTCTTTGGTCACTTGGCCCGTGGTCAACCACAGCCAAAAACGGAAGAAATGCGAGGGAATGGCGTGCAGGTCCAGCGCGCGGTGGGCTTGGTGACGGTGCAAGAAAATCGTGACACTGGCAATCGTGATGTGGGTCAAGCCCAAGGTGATCAACACCATTTGCCACCAGGCCAAATCAAACAAGCCGTGGCCCATCCACTGAATCAATGAATCAAGAAAGGCCGATTCAGGCAACAACATACGCAATACTTTCTACAGGCGCCTGAGTTCAGGCAATCGTTCGATTTTAAGTTTCTTGGCTCCAAAAGGACAGTCCTTTCGGCCGAATCTTCGGTTAAATTAATTCTAAAATTTACTTTTTAGTCCACGCAGCGGCAAAAAAACCATCCGTCGCATGGCGATGTGGCCACAAGCGCAGAAATGAACCCTCAGGCACCGCATCGGGGCTGGTTTCAAGGCTGGACTCACCCGTTGTGGCCGGGGCACACAAACTGGCTGCATCAGGCACTTTCAGACGCGCCAATTCTTGCGCCACATTGAGCGGCACAAAGTCGGGGTTGGCCGCGCTGAAGGCGAGTGCAATTTGCTCGTTTTCTTCGGGCAACACACTGCATGTGGCATAGACCAAACGTCCGCCCGACTTGACCATGCGCGAGGCGCTTTGCAAGATGGCCAATTGCTTTTCCGTCAGTTCTTGGACCGCTTGCGGTTTTTGTCGCCATTTCAAATCGGGGTTGCGCCGCAAGGTGCCCAAGCCCGAGCAAGGCGCATCCACCAAAACACGGTCAATCTTGCCGGCCAAACGTTTGACGCGGTCATCGCGCTCGTGGGCAATGGCGGCGGGATGCACATTGGACAAACCGCTTCGGGCCATGCGCGGCTTGAGGGCATCAAGCCGGTGTCCCGACACATCAAAAGCGTACAAGCGGCCCGTGCTGCGCATCGCCGCGCCCAACGCCAAAGTTTTGCCACCGGCCCCGGCACAAAAGTCCACCACCATTTCGCCCCGGTGCGCGTCCACCAGCAAGGCCAGCAATTGCGAGCCTTCGTCTTGTACTTCGATGGCACCCCGGGTAAAGGCATCGGTTTTTTGCAAAGCCGGTTTGCCTTGCAAACGCAAACCCCAAGGCGAGTAAGGCGTGACTTCAGAGGCAATTCCCGCAAGCTGAAGCTCTTTTTGAATCTCGCTGCGTTTGGCTTGCAACAAATTGACGCGCAAATCCAGCGTGCCAGGCTGCTGCAAGTGCTCAGCCAAGACCCAAAATTCATCGCCCAATTGGGCTTGCAGCGCCTGCGCCATCCAATCGGGCAAGTTGTGTCGGTGCGGCGCCATCAAGGCATCCGCAGGAATGCTGTCACACGTGGCCAGCCACTTTTTTTCCGTTTCGTTGAGTGCGGCGCTCAAGAAATCTCGCGATCCATGAAACCCCAAAATGGCCAGCTTGCGCTCTTTGCTGCCCGAACCTGATCGGGCCAATTGTTCAAACAACAATTTCTTGCGCAAGACGCAAAAGGCGGTTTCGGCCAGGGTCGCCCGCTCGCGGGGACCCAGAGCGCGGTGTTCACGAAAATAACGCGAGACGACCGCGTCGGCGGGATGTTCAAATTGGAGAACCAGCCTGACCAAATCGGCGCAGGCGTCTAACAGGGCTTTTGGATGCATGGGCGCTATTGTCCCATCCCCTACCCGTCCATTTTCACTGTCACCCAGAAAGCACGCATGTCTGAGACCCTGCCGCCCTTGATTGAAACGCCCAAAGGCCTCTACCGCCATTACAAAGGGGGCATGTACCGGGTGCTGGGCACCGTGCGGCACAGCGAAGACCTACAACCCATGACGCTTTACCAAGCACTCTACGGTGACGAAGGGCTTTGGGTCAGGCCTGCGGCGATGTTTTTAGAGGTGGCCGAGTTCAATGGCCAAGTGCAAGCGCGGTTCACGCGCGTCGGCGATTAGGCCAACAACTGCGCCAGCGCGCGCGGATAAATCAAATGCTCTTGCGTGAGCACTCGGGCCGCCAGGGTTTCGGCGGTGTCGTCGGGCAAAACCGGCACCACCGCTTGGGCCAAAATTTCGCCATGGTCCAACTCGGCGGTGACCTGGTGCACCGTGGCCCCCGCAAATCGGCAGCCCGCATCGATGGCCCGCTGGTGCGTGTGCAAACCCGGAAATGCGGGCAACAAAGACGGGTGGATGTTGAGCAACTTCCCTGCGTAGTGCGCCACAAAGCCGGCCGTCAATATGCGCATGAACCCGGCCAACACCACCAAATCGGGCGAAAAGCGGTCAATTTCTTGGCGCAATGCGGCATCAAATGCGTCACGCGAAGCAAACGCTTTGTGGTCCAAAACCCCCGTCGCAATGCCCTGCTCTTTTGCAAACAGCAGGCCTTTGGCATCGGCCCGGTTGCTCAAGACCGCGGCCACGCGGGCGTTCAAACGCGTGGCCCAGCGCTCTTGCTCTGCCGCACGGACGATGGCGGCCATGTTGGAGCCGGAACCGGAAATCAATATGACAATATTTTTCATGGATTGCGGCAGATTATCCCAGCCCTTTCACGGCCATCGCCTGCACCCTGGCCATTTCGCGTCGCGGATCGGAGAACGATTTTGTCGCACCCAAGACAGGATGGCTGCGATGCGGCGTGATAAAAAGCACGACCGTTAGATTTTGAAGTCACGGCTTGCAAGGGCCGCACTCACCCCACTGGAAAAGGCTCCCTATGGATTTGGCATTTACCCCCGAAGAGCTCGCATTTCGCGACGAAATTCGCACTTGGGTCAAAGCGAACTTACCCGCCGACATCGCCCACAAAGTGCACAACGCCATGCGGCTCACACGCGAAGATTTGCAACGCTGGGCCAAGATCTTGGGCAAAAAAGGATGGCTGGGTTGGGGTTGGCCCAAAGAGTTTGGCGGGCCGGGTTGGGGCGCCGTGCAAAAACACTTGTTTGAAGAAGAATGTGCGCTGGCTGGTGCGCCACGTGTGGTGCCGTTTGGCCCCGTGATGGTGGCCCCGGTCATCATGGCCTTTGGCAATGCCGAACAACAAAAACGCTTTTTGCCGGGCATCGCCAGTGGTGAAGTGTGGTGGAGCCAAGGCTACAGCGAGCCGGGTTCGGGCTCTGATTTGGCTTCGCTCAAAACCCGCGCCGAGCGCCAAGGGGACAAATACATTGTGAATGGTCAAAAGACCTGGACCACCTTGGGCCAATACGGCGAATGGATCTTTTGTTTGGTCCGCACCAGCAACGAAGGCAAACCTCAAACCGGCATATCGTTCTTGCTGATCGACATGAAATCGCCGGGCATCACCGTGCGCCCCATCAAGCTGTTGGACGGCGAATGCGAAGTCAATGAAGTGTGGTTTGACAACGTGGAAGTGCCGGCCGAAAACCTGATCGGCGAAGAAAACAAGGGCTGGAACTATGCCAAGCACCTGTTGGCCCACGAGCGCACCAACATCGCCGATGTGAACCGCGCCAAGCGCGAACTGGAACGCCTGAAACGCATCGCCAAAGCAGAAGGCGTTTACGACGACCTGCGCTTCCGCGACGAGATCGCCAAACTCGAGGTGGACATCGTGGCGCTCGAAATGCTGGTGCTGCGCGTGTTGTCGGCTGAAAAGTCGGGCAAAAACTCGCTGGACATTGCCGGCCTCTTGAAGATCCGCGGCAGCGAAATTCAACAGCGCTACACCGAACTCATGATGCAAGCCGCCGGACCCTTCGCCCTGCCCTTCATTTTTGAAGCCATGGACGCAGGCTGGCAAGGCAACTTCCCCGGCGGCATGGTCGCCAACGCGCCCTTGGCGGCCAACTACTTCAACATGCGCAAGACCACCATTTATGGCGGCAGCAATGAAGTGCAACGCAACATCGTCGCGCAAACCGTTCTCGGTTGAGCCGAAAGGATTTCAAAATGGATTTCGATTTTTCTGACGACCAAGAACAACTGCGTGACGCGGTGCGCAAATGGGTAGACAAGGGTTACGACTTTGAGCGCCGCCGCGCCATCGTGGCTGCCGGAGGTTTTGACCGCGACGCTTACCGCGAAATGTCTGAGCTGGGCCTGACCGGCTTGTACGTGAGCGAAGAAAACGGCGGCATGGGCATGGGCCCGACCGAAGCCATGGTGACCCTCGAAGAGCTGGGCCGTGGCATTGTTTTAGAGCCCCTGACGCAAACGCTGATGACCAGTGCCACGCTGCAAACGCATGCCCCCACTGAGCTTCAGGCCGCATGGCTGCCGCGCATCGCTGCCGGTGAAGCCATCGTGGTCTTGGCCCAGCAAGAACGCGGCGCGCGCTACCAACTGAATCGATGCGCCACGCAGGCCCATAAAGTGGGCGGGAAATGGACGCTCACGGGCACCAAGAGCGTGGTGGCGGCAGGCGATCAAGCCGATGCTTTTGTGGTGCCCGCCATGGTGAATGGCCAGGGCGGCGCCCAACTGGCGTTGTTCTTGGTGGAGCGCCAGGCCGACGGCGTGAGCACTCAGGGCTACATCACACAAGACGGCTCGCGTGCGGCCGAAGTGGTGCTGAGCAACACCCCCGCGCAATTGATCACCTTGCAGGGTTTGACCGCGCTCGAAGAAGCGCAAGACATTGGCATTGCTTGTGTCTGCGCCGAGGCGGTGGGCGTGATGGACAAAACCTTGGCCATCACCATCGACTACATGAACACGCGCAAACAATTTGGGGTGGCCATCGCCAGCTTTCAGGCGCTTCGTCACCGTGTCGCCGATATGAAAATGCAGCTGGAGCTGGGCCGCTCTATGAGCTATTACGCCAGTTTGAAGTTGCACGCGCCGGCCGATGAGCGGCGACGGGCGATGGCACGCGCCAAGTACCAACTGGGGGTTTCCATGCGCTTTGTGGGCCAGCAGGCCGTGCAGCTGCACGGCGGTATTGCCGTGACCGATGAATACATCGTGAGCCACTACTTCAAAAAGTTAACGCAGCTGGACATGACCTTTGGCGACACTTTGCACCAACTGGGAGAAGTGTCCGATCGCATGCAAGAAACTGCCGGTGTTTTTGCCTGACCCAACGCTTTGAGCACTGGCCAAGGGGCTCCGCACGGAGCCCCTTTTTTATTCAGGCTCACGCTGGCGCAAATAACTGGCAAAACGCGGCAAGCCCGAGGGCGTGCGATCGCGATAACGGTAGGTGACCCATGAGCCCACTGGGGGCGGGTTGCGGCGATCGGCGTCATTCAAACCGACCCCCAAGGCAAACCGCTGACCCGTGGGCATTTCCACCCACAAAGCGCCGGTCTGCCCTTGCAAGCGGCCCTTGCCGGGCAGATGCCCCACCACCCGACCTTCTTCATCGGGTTCGGGTTTGAGTTTGTAAACCGCATCGGTGCGGCCCGGGCGCCAGTGGGCATCGGCCCGGTGCAGCACCAAGCCCTCGCCACCGCGCCCCACGACGGCTCGCAAATGCGCCTGCAAACTGGCCTCATCCGGCACGACTTCTTGGGCCACTGGCAACAACCACGGGACCGCCGAAGCAGCCAATTGGGCTTGCAGCGCTTGCACTCTTTCCGCAAAGGGGCCCGCATGGCCGGGCGCATCAAAGACCCAATACTTCACCTGGCGCCAAGCTTCGTCATGGAGGACTTCTGTGCGGACCAAACCCGACACCCGGTCAAACTGGCCGGGCGCGATCCAGAGCTCACCGTCCAAGGGCATGCTGGGCAAGGCCGCCAAAAACCATGCGGGCGCATTGAGCACGCGACCACTTCGAAAGCGCAAGATTCGGCCATCCCAAACCGCACGCACCCCGTCTAATTTTTCGCTGACCCAAAAGCCTTTCGGTGAGCGCTTTGGGGACCAAGCGGACGCCAGTTGAACCGGATACGGAGATTGGGCCTGTGCAGCCCGCAGCGAGTTGGCATGCAACCAGCCCGCCCCCAAGTAAAGTGACTGGACCCAATGCCGGCGCGTCAGTCCCTGCGGCTGAAAACCTGTTGGCGCACGCAAGACCGGCCCAAAAAGAGGTGTGTTCATGAAGTTTTCCCGAATACAAGCGGCCAATTATCGACACTTTTGTATTCAATTTATCGCTTTGTAGCGATAAATCTTCATGCGCTGGCCTTGCACAGCGCCCGCGAACCTCACATCATGAGGCGTGAGTTTTTCGGCACATGGGCCATCAGAAAGGCCATTTGGTCGGACAAGATGCGGCGGTTGCGCAGAATAAAGTCTTCCCAAAGACTGGGCACATACGGGGCATAAAGCAGGGGCATGCGGGCTTGCTCTGGCGTGCGACTGCTTTTTCGGTGGTTGCAGGAACGGCAGGCTGTGACCACGTTCATCCAATGGTCCGGGCCGTTTTGGGACACCGGCACAATGTGCTCCCGCGTCAATTCAGATTCATGGAAATGTCCGCCGCAATACGCACACACATTGCGGTCGCGGGCAAAAAGCTTGGGGTTGGTCAGCCCTGAACGCAGGTCAAAAGGATTGATGCGTGGCACCCCTTGCGTGCCAATGATGCTGTTGACGGTGATGATGGATTGCTGCCCGGTGAGCGCGTTGTGGCCGCCATGAAAGACCGCCACTTGTTGCCCCGCTTCCCAACGCACTTCATCGGCTGCATAGTGCGTGACCGCCTGCTCTAAGGTGATCCACGATTGCGGCAAACCTTGAGCCGAGAGTTTCAAAACCTTCACAGACACCTCCATCCACCAGTACAAAGACCACTGACACGAAAAGTTCCGTTGCCATCCTGCCAAACCATGAAGCAAACTGGCCTGCCAAGACCATCGCAACACCCGGATAACAGGACCGAGCTCAGTCACAATATACCCTCTAACTTTGACAACCCCGTGAATGCAGGCTCTGCGTCTGCCCGGCGGGCAACCCCCAAGCGACATGAAGGTTTTTCGCGGCTTCCATCACCCCGACCTGGCGCCCGCCTGCGCCTTGACCATCGGCAACTTTGACGGTGTGCACCGAGGTCACCAGGCCATGCTGGCCTTGCTGCGCAGCGAAGCGGCTTACCGGGGTGTGCCCAGTTGCGTGCTGACCTTTGAGCCACACCCGCGTGATTACTTTGCCAAAGCCCTGAACAAACCCGAGCTCGCCCCAGCGCGCATCGCCACTTTGCGCGACAAGCTGCAAGAGCTGCAGCGCTGCGGCGTTGACCAAGTGGTGGTGCTGCCTTTCAATGCCCGACTGGCCAGCCAGTCCCCCGAAGACTTCATTCAACACGTGCTGATCGAAGGCTTGGGCGTGCGCTATGTGCAAGTGGGGGACGATTTTCGTTTTGGCGCACAGCGCGCAGGTGACTACGCCATGCTGGATGCGGCCGGTGAACGGCTGGGTTTCGATGTCGCCCGCATGAACAGTTACGAAGTGCATGGCCTGCGGGTCTCGAGCTCGGCGGTGCGTGAAGCGTTGGGCCAAGGCCGGATGCAAGATGTGCAAGCCTTGTTAGGCCGGCCTTACAGCATCAGCGGTCACGTGGTCCATGGGCGCAAACTGGGACGCGAGCTGGCCGCCAGCCAAGCGGGCGCAGGCGACGGTTTCAGAACCCTCAATCTGCGGTTTGCGCATTGGAAACCCGCGGCCAGCGGGATCTTTGTGGTGCAGGTGAACGGCCTCACCGACCGCCCCCTCAAGGGTGTCGCGAATTTGGGCATTCGCCCCTCCCTTGACCCGAACGATGTCAATGGCGGACGGGTGCTGCTGGAGACCCATGTCTTTGACTGGCCGGCGCATCTCGGGGCCGAAGGGGGCTACAGTAAAATCATCGGCGTGGATCTGCTGCACAAATTACACGACGAGCTGAAATACGACGGTCTGGCGGCCCTGACAACAGGCATCGCCAAAGACTGCGCTGACGCACAGGTGTGGTTTGCCTCGCGCCACGGCGAAACCAGCCGTCAAACCACCCGCGACCGAATTTGACGCTGACCCAAGCCGGTTCAGGCCTTGGGCTTGTACCTTTTTCTGGGCTCAATTTGACGGCCTGCCTTTTTGCTCTTCGCGGTTTTTTGGCCGCACTCTCGGATTCCTTTCATGTCTGAAACCAGCACCCCCAACCCCAACGCTGAACGCGCCGACTACCGGGCCACCTTGAATCTGCCCGATACCCCGTTCCCAATGCGCGGCGACCTGCCCAAGCGCGAACCCGCTTGGGTGAACGGCTGGAATGAAGGCGGTTTGTACAAAAAGCTGCGCGCAGCCCGCCAAGGTGCACCGCTGTTTGTGTTGCACGATGGCCCGCCTTATGCCAACGGCAAATTGCACATTGGCCACGCGCTGAACAAAGTGCTGAAAGACATGATCGTCAAATCCAAGCAACTGGCTGGTTTTGACGCGCAATACATCCCCGGCTGGGACTGCCATGGCTTGCCCATTGAAAACGCCATCGAAAAACTGCATGGCCGCAACTTGAGCCGCGATGACATGCAGGCCAAAAGCCGTGCGTTTGCCACCGAACAAATCGACCAACAGCGCGAAGACTTCAAGCGCTTGGGGGTGCTGGGCGATTGGGAGCGTCCGTACCGCACGATGGACTTTGCCAACGAAGCCGGCGAGATTCGCGCTTTCAAACGCGTCATCGAGCGCGGCTTTGTTTACCGGGGGCTGAAGCCCGTGTATTGGTGCTTTGACTGCGGCTCTTCATTGGCCGAGTTCGAAATCGAATACGCCGACAAAAAGAGCGACACCCTGGATGTGGCCTTTGAAGCCGACAACGCAAGCGCTCTGGCGGCCGCCTTTGGTCTGCCCCAGTTGCCTGGCGACGGCAGCAAAAAAGCCTTTGCCGTGATCTGGACCACCACCGCCTGGACCCTGCCCGCCAACCAAGCCCTAAACGCGCACCCCGAGCTGGAATATGCCTTGGTCGACACCCCCCGTGGCATCTTGTTGTTGGCCGCCAGTTTGGTCGAGAAATGCCTGGAGCGCTACCAACTGCAAGGCCAAGTGATCGCCACCGCCGTGGGTGAAAAATTGCGCGGCTTGGTGTTCCGTCACCCGCTGTATGACACCGTGGGCGCCGACACAGGTGGCGCTTACAGCTACCGCCGCACCTCGCCCCTGTACCTGGCTGAGTATGTGACGGCCACCGACGGCACCGGCATCGTGCACTCGGCACCGGCTTATGGTGTGGACGACTTCAACTCGTGCGTGGCCCATGGTCTGAAGTACGACGACATCTTGAACCCGGTGCAGGGCAACGGCGTGTATGCCGCTGAGTTGCCTTTCTTTGGCGGCCAACACATTTGGAAAGCCTGCGCCCGCGTGATCGAAGTCTTGGCGCAAAGCGACCGATTGATGTCCACCGTGGAGATCACCCACAGCTACCCGCACTGCTGGCGCCACAAAACTCCCGTCATTTACCGCGCAGCTGCGCAATGGTTTGTGCGCATGGACGACGGCGAAGGCGTTTTCACAAAAGACAAAGCGCCCAAAACACTGCGCCAATTGGCTTTGGATGCCATCGAACAAACCCAGTTCTACCCCGAAAACGGCAAAACCCGCTTGCGCGACATGATCGCCAACCGTCCCGACTGGTGCATCTCGCGCCAACGCTCTTGGGGCGTGCCGGTGCCGTTCTTTTTGCACAAAGACAGTGGCGAGTTGCACCCCCGCACCATGGAGATCTTGGACCAAGCGGCCGAGATTGTGGAAAAAGGCGGCATTGAAGCGTGGAGCCGCGTGACCGCCGAGCAAATGCTGGGCGCCACTGACGCACCGCACTACACCAAGAGCACCGACATTTTGGAAGTCTGGTTTGACTCGGGCAGCACCTTCCAGCACGTGCTGCGCGGCAGCCACAAAGACGCCTATGGCGTGGCGCCCTTCCACGGCCAAGGCCCAGAGGCCGACTTGTATTTGGAAGGGCACGACCAACACCGCGGCTGGTTCCACAGCTCTTTGCTGTTGGGCTGCGCCTTGTACGACCGCGCGCCCTACCGCGGTCTGCTGACCCACGGTTTTGCCACCGACGGCCAAGGCCGCAAGATGAGCAAGTCGCTGGGCAACACGGTGGAGCCGCAAACCATCAACGCCAAAATGGGCGCCGAAATTGTGCGCCTGTGGGTGGCCAGCACCGACTACTCGGGTGACCTGAACATCGACGACAAAATTTTGGCCCGTGTGGTCGATGCCTACCGCCGCATTCGCAACACACTGCGGTTTTTGCTGGCCAACGTGAGTGACTTTGACCCCGCCACCGACAGCGTGGCCGATGACCAACTGCTGGAGATCGACCGCTTTGCGCTGGCCCGTGCGGCCGAGTTGCAAGCCGACATCCGCCGTCACTTTGACGCCTACGAATTTCACCCCGTGGTCTCCAAGTTGCAAATTTATTGCTCTGAAGATTTGGGCGCCTTTTATTTGGACGTCTTGAAAGACCGCCTGTACACCACCGCCCCCAAGTCTTTGGCACGGCGCAGTGCACAAACCGCGCTCTACCGCATCACCCACGGCATGCTGCGCTGGATGGCGCCTTTCTTGTCGTTCACCGCCGAAGAAGCATGGGGCACGTTTGGCAGCTCTGAATCCATCTTCATGGAAACCTTCGGCGATTTTGGGCAGGCCGACACCGCGCTTTTGGCCAAGTGGGGCCGCATCCGTGAGATCCGCGATGTGGTCAACAAAGACATCGAAACCCTGCGTGCGGCCGGCCAAGTGGGCGCCTCTTTGCAAGCCGAAATCACACTGCAAGTGCCCGCCGCAGACCATGCGGTGTTGAGCAGCTTGGGGGCCGACATCAAGTTTGTCTTCATCACCTCCAAAGTGACCTTGCAAAAAGGCGAGACGCTGGCGGTGCACGTCACGCCCAGCCAAGCCACCAAATGTGAGCGTTGCTGGCACTATGCCGAAGATGTGGGCCAAGATGCCGCACACCCCACCCTGTGCGGCCGTTGCGTGAGCAACTTGCACGGCACCGGCGAAACCCGCCAAGTGGCCTGATTTTTTTCACGCACAACCCTCACTCGATCAGCCCATGGCCAGCTCAAAAAAATTCGGTAAAGGTCCCAGCAGCCAGCGCCAAGGCCTGACGCTCTGGCTGGGCATTGCCCTGTTGATTTTTCTGCTGGACCAGTTCACCAAAGTACTGGTGCTGGGGGCCTTCGAGTTGGGCGACAGCACCCCCATCACTTCTTTCTTTAATTTGGTGCGGGTGCACAACCACGGCGCGGCATTCTCATTTTTAGCCGATGCCGGCGGCTGGCAGCGTTGGTTCTTCACGGGCATTGGCGTCGTGGCCGCGGTCTTCATGCTGTGGATGCTCTATTCCCATGCGGGTCAACAACTCTTCAGCTTGGCCATTGCGCTGATCTTGGGCGGCGCCGTCGGCAACGTGGTGGACCGCCTGATGCACGGCTATGTGGTCGACTTTTTGGATTTCTACTGGGGTAGCTGGCACTTTCCAGCGTTCAATGTGGCCGACAGCGCCATCAGTGTCGGGGCCGCCCTGTTGATCTTGGACGAAATTTTGCGCGTCAGGCGCGGCCATTGACGCCGTTCATGCCAGCCGTAAATAAGCCCGCCGAAGCGGGCTTTTTTACGAGCGCCGCCCTCAAAGGGTGATGACCGTGCAACCCGTGGTTTTGCGGGCCTCCAGCGCCTGATGCGCCTGCTGAATTTGGGCCAACGGGAAAGTTTGGTCAATGTGGATTTTGACCTTGCCACTGGTCACCACTTCAAACAAATCATCGGCCATGTCTTGCGTGCTTTCGCGCGTGGTGATGTGGCTGAACAAGGTCTGTCGCGTCACATAAATCGAACCCTTGGGCCCGAGGATGCCCGGTGCAAACGGGGCCACGGCACCGGATGCGTTGCCAAAACTGGCCATCAAGCCGAACGGTGACAAGCAATCCAAGGATTTGTCCCAAGTGTCTTTGCCCACCGAGTCATAGACCACCTTCACGCCCTTGCCACCGGTGATTTCTTTGACCTTAGACAGAAAGTCATCGGTCGAGTAGTTGATGCAAAACTCAGCCCCATTGGCCAGCGCCAAAGCGCACTTGGCATCGCTGCCAGCGGTGCCAATCAAGCGCAGGCCCAAGGCCTTGGCCCACTGGCAAGCGATCAGGCCCACGCCCCCGGCGGCGGCATGGAACAGCACAAAGTCTCCTGCTTTCAAACCGCCTTGCGGCAAGGTGCGCTTGAGCAAATACTGCACCGTGAGCCCTTTGAGCATCATGGCCGCGCCAGTCTCAAATGAAATCGCATCGGGCAATTTGCACACGCACTTGGCGGGCATCACGCGCACTTCGCAATAGCTGCCGGGCGGCTGGCTGGCGTAGGCCGCACGGTCGCCCACCTTCAGGTGCGTCACGCCCTCACCCACCGCCTCCACCACGCCAGACGCTTCCATGCCCAGCTTGAGGGGCATGGGCAACGGGTACAAACCGGCACGTTGGTACACATCAATGAAGTTCAAACCGATGGCTTTGTGTCGAATGCGGATCTCGCCGGGGCCGGGCTCGCCCACGGTCACATCGACCAATTTCATGACTTCGGGACCACCGTTTTGGTCAATTTGGACAGCAAGGCTCATGGCAATCTCCTGAATGGGGGAAGACAAACGATGCGTGACTTTGCCACGAAAACATTTGTCCGAGCGCGGTCCAGGGACAGCTCGGCGACAGCGGGAAAACCCCAGTGCCCTTACATTTCCCGCATGTCGCAAAAAATCACCCCCCTGTCCGCCCTGCTTTTGACGGTGCCACCGCTTTTGTGGGCCGGCAACGCGGTGGTCGGCCGCATGGTCAACAACTTGGTGCCGCCGATCACCCTCAATTTTTTGCGCTGGGCCGTGGCCTTGTTCATCTTGCTGCCACTGGCCTCGTGGGTGTTGCGGCGAAGCAGTGGCCTGTGGCAGCACTGGCGGCGCTTTGCCCTGTTGAGCTTGTTGGGCGTGGGTTGCTACAACGCTTTGCAATACCTGGCGCTCCAAACATCCACCCCGCTCAATGTGACTTTGGTGGCCGCCAGTGGCCCGGTGTGGATGCTGGCGATTGGGGCTTTGTTTTTTCAAGCGCCGGTGCGCCGCGCACAAATGTACGGCGCCGTGTTGTCCATCTTGGGCGTTTTGGTGGTGCTGTCGCGGGGGGATTGGGCGCAACTCATGGCGGTGCGATTGGTGGCGGGCGACTTGTTTATTTTGCTGGCCACGGCCTGTTGGTCTTGGTACAGCTGGCTGCTCAGCCGCCGCGACGAGCCTGAAGCCATTCGCCAAGACTGGGCGGCTTTCTTGCTCGCGCAAGTGGTGTTTGGCCTGGCTTGGTCCGGCTTGTTTGCCAGCATGGAGTGGGGCCTGACCGAGGCCCATATCACTTGGGGCTGGCCCTTGATCGGCGCACTGGCCTTTGTGGCGGTAGGCCCTGCCGTGCTGGCCTACCGCTGCTGGGGCATGGGCGTGCAACAAGCGGGGCCAGCCGTGGCAGGCTTCTTTGCCAACCTCACCCCGCTGTTTGCCGCCATTTTTTCAGCGGCGTTTTTGGGTGAGTTGCCGCACCTGTATCACGCACTGGCGTTTGCGCTGATCATTGGTGGAATTTGGGTGTCTTCAAGGCCCTGACCCGCCGCGCGTCAATACGTGCCCGGATAAGCCCCACCATCGGCCAACACGTTTTGCCCCGTCATGTACGCCGCATGCTGGCTGCACAAAAAGGCGCAGATGGCGCCGAACTCTTGCGCGGTGCCGTAACGCCCAGCCGGAATTTGCGCCTGCTGAATGGCGCGCATTTCTTCCACGGTTTTGCCTTGCTTTTGCGCCATGGCGGGCAATGTGGCACGGATGCGGTCGGTGTCAAATTTGCCGGGCAAGAGGTTGTTGATGGTCACGCCTTGACCGGCAATTTTGCTGCGCGAAGTGCCCGCCACAAAACCCGTCAGACCACTGCGTGCGCCATTCGACAAGCCCAACACATCGATCGGTGATTTCACTGCGCTGGAAGTGATGTTGACGATACGGCCAAAACCCCGCGCCGCCATGCCGTCAACCGTGGCCTTGATCAGCTCAATCGGGGTCAGCATATTGCCGTCGATGGCTTTGATCCACGCGTCGCGGTCCCACTCGCGAAAATCGCCCGGCGGTGGACCACCGGCGTTGGTGACCACGATGTCGTAGTTTTTTCCGGGGCCGCCGGCCACGTTCCAGATGGCTTCGCGCCCAGCGACCGTGGTGATGTCTTGCGCCACAGCGATCAACTGCACCCGGCCACCGGTTTCGGCGCGCAAGTCGTCAACGGTTTTGTGCAGCACTTCGGCTCCGCGCGCCACCATGACCACGTTCACGCCTTCCAGCGCCAGCGCACGCGCACAACCCCAGCCCAAGCCTTTGCTCGCGCCGCCCACCAAAGCCCATTTGCCTGCAATGCCTAAGTCCATCTTGGATCTCCTTTAAGTTTTAAATTTTGGGACTGCGTGTCACCCAAAAAACGCCCGACAACACCAACACGGTGCCCGCCACAATCCACAGGTTGAATGGTTCGCCCAAAATGAGCACGCCCATGAGCAGCGTGGACATCGGGCCCACCATGCCCGTTTGGGCCGTGAGGCTCGAGCCAATGCGCTCAATGGCCATCATGACCAAGAGCACGGGCACAGCGGTGCACGCGGTGGCGTTGAGCAAAGACAACCAAATCACAGGCTCTGCCACTTGGGCAGAGGCCAAGGGCCGCAACAACAAAAATTGGCCAATGCAAAACAAACACGCCACCGAAGTGGCCCAGCCCGCCAGCCTTAACGAGCCCAAGCGTTGCACCATTTCCCCGCTGTAACTCAGGTACAGCGCATAACTGATGGCACTGCCGAGCACCAGCAATGCACCCCACACCGCGTTGGTGCCGTCCAATGCGGCTTCGTGGCCAAACACCAGCATCACACCGGCATAACTGATGAACATGCCCACCCCTTGCCGATGGCTGATTTTGCGGCCATACAACAACCAGCCCAGCACCAACACCAATGTGGGGTTGAGGTACAAGATCAGCCGTTCTAAAGAAGCGCTGATGTACTCCAGCCCCCAAAAATCAAGGAAGGAGGCGAGGTAATAGCCGCTGAAGCCCAAGCCCAAAATGCCCAGCCAATCGCGGCCTGCCATGCGGGGTTTGCCACGCCCAGCCCACCAGGCCATGAGCAAAAAAAAGGGCAGTGCAAACAACATGCGGTACATCAGCAAGGTCACCGCATCAACATCGTGGCGATAAGCCAACTTGACGATGATGGCTTTGCCGCTGAAAGCGATAGACCCTGCCATGGCCATGATCAGGCCCGTGGTCAAGGTCGAGAAGCGGGGCCCACCCATCAAAAGCCCACCGCTTGTCCATCGCGGCGAGGATCACTGGCGGCCATATAGCCTTCCACGCCAGGATCGCCCATGCGCCAAATGAACTGGCCCGCGCCAAAGTCTTGGTACGAGTCGTTGATGATGTCCATCTGATGTCCGCGTGCGGCCAAGCCTTGCACCGTCTCGGGGTTCATGGCGGCCTCGACGTTGATGTTCAGGCCCGTGTTGTAACGCCAGCGAGGTGCATCGCAAGCGGCTTGAGGGTTTTGCTGATAGTCGAGCATGCGCACCAGCGTTTGCATGTGGCCTTGCGGTTGCATATTGGCCCCCATCACGCCATAGCTCATGACCGGTTGGCCGTTTTGGGTGAGGAAAGCCGGAATGATGGTCTGAAACGGCCGCTTGCCCGGCGCCACCAAATTGGCCGAGTTCAAGCCATGAAGATCGGTGCTGAAACCATGGCCGCGGTTTTGCAAACTGATGCCATAGGTCGGCTCCACCACGCCCGAGCCAAAGCCCATGAAATTGCTCTGAATAAAGCTGATCATCATGCCGTTTTCATCGGCGGCGGTGAGGTAAATGGTGCCGCCCTTGACCGGATTGCCAGCCTTGAAGTCTTGTGCCTTCTTCAGGTCAATCAGCTTGGCTCGACTGGCCAAGTAGGCCGGGTCCAGCATTTGCTCGGGCGTGACTTGCATGTCACGCGGCTCGGCCACATAGCGGTACACATCGGCAAAGGCGAGTTTCATGGCCTCGATTTGTAAATGCTGCGAATCCACACCATCCACTTTGTGACTCGCCAAATCGAAGTTCGACAAAATGCCCAACGCAATCAAAGCCGCGATGCCCTGCCCGTTGGGCGGGATTTCGTGCAGGGTGTAGCCCCGGTAATCCTGCGCGATAGGCTTGACCCACTCGGGTTGGTAGGCCGCCAAGTCTTTTGCGGTGATGCTGCCGCCGTGCTCTTTGGAAAAGCGCTCAATGGCTTCGGCGATTTCGCCACCATAAAGGGCTTGCCCTTTGCTTTTGGCAATCGCTCTGAGGCCGCGGGCCGCATTTTTGAAGCGGAACAATTCGCCCACTTCGGGGGCACGGCCCCAAGGCAAAAAGCTTTCGGCAAAGCCCGGTTGCGAGCGCAACTCGGGCGTGGCCGCTGCCCACTTTTGCTGCACCACCACGGGCACCAAATAGCCACGCTCGGCGATGTCGATGGCGGGTTCGAGCAAGTCGGCAAAAGGCAATTTGCCAAATCGGTCGCTCAAGGCCACCCACCCGGCCACCGCACCCGGTACGGTGACCGAGTCGATCCCGCGTTTGGGCGGGTTGGGCGCGTCGGCGCCATACTTGCGGTGAAAGTAATCGAGGGTCCAAGTGGCGGGGGCGGGGCCAGAGGCATTCAAGCCTTGCAGCTTTTCACCGTCCCAGACGATGGCAAAGGCATCTGAGCCCAATCCGCAACTCACGGGCTCGGTCATGGTAATGACTGCCGCTGCGGCAATGGCGGCATCCACCGCGTTGCCTCCCTTGAGCATCATGCGCAGACCGGCTTGGGCGGCCAAGGGGTGCGAAGTGGACACGATGTTGCGCGCAAACAGCGGCAATCGGGTGCTGGTGTAGGGGTAGTGGTGATCGAATTTCATGTGCGGTGATTTTCTCAGACCCCTCGCGCCATTGCAGCACCCTGGCGACATGGCCCTGAACACTTTCTAACCGATCAGCTTTACCCGAGCAGCTTTACCCGATCACCATTTATCCGATTACCTATTCCCCGAAGACCACCCCATCAGGACTGCAGAAACGACAACGGCCTCCGAAGAGGCCGTTGCTCATTGACACCGCGTGTGAATCAGTCTTCGACGAAGGCTTCTTCGCGCTTGGACTTGATCGAGGGCAAGGCCACCACGATCAACAACAACAGCGCCACCGCCAACAGACTGGCCGATAGTGGACGAGTCACAAACACGCTCCAGTCGCCACGCGACAAGAGCATGGCGCGGCGCAGGTTTTCTTCCATCATGGGGCCCAAAATGAAGCCCAGCAGCAAAGGCGCAGGCTCCATGCCGAGTTTGATGAAGACATAACCAATCACGCCAAACATGGCCACCATCCAAATGTCCCAGGTGTTGTTGTTGGTCGAATACACCCCAATGGCGCAGAACAACACGATGGCCGGGAACAACCAGCGATAAGGCACCGAGAGCAACTTGATCCAGATGCCGATCAAGGGCAGGTTCAAGATGATCAGCATGGCGTTGCCAATCCACATCGAGGCAATCAGGCCCCAGAACAACTCGGGGTTGCTGGTCATGACCTGAGGGCCGGGCTGGATGTTGTGGATGGTCATCGCGCCCACCATCAAAGCCATCACCGCGTTGGGTGGAATGCCCAAGGTCAGCAGAGGAATGAAGGACGTTTGCGAGGCCGAGTTGTTGGCCGACTCAGGCGAGGCCACACCACGAATGTTGCCTTGGCCAAACGGCACTTCGCCGGGACGAAGCTTGGTTTTCTTTTCGATGGTGTAGGCCGCAAAAGCCGCCAGCAAGGCGCCGCCGCCAGGCAAGATGCCCAAGGCCGAGCCCAAGGTGGTGCCGCGCAAAACCGCAGGGACCATGTTTTTGAAGTCTTCGGCACTGGGCATCAAACCGGTCACTTTGGCCGTGAAGACTTCGCGGTCTTCTTCGGGCTTGGACAGGTTGGAGATGATTTCGCCGTAGCCAAACACACCCATGGCAATCACGATGAAGCCCACGCCGTCGGTCAACTCAGGGATGTCAAAGCTGAAGCGGGCCACGCCCGAGTTCACGTCGGTACCGATCAGGCCCATCAGCAAACCCAACACGATCATGCCGACCGCCTTGATCAATGAGCCCGAGGCCAACACCACCGCGCCAATCAAGCCCAAGACCATCAGCGAGAAGTATTCGGCGGGACCGAATTTGAAGGCCACTTCGGTCAAGGGAGCAGCAAAGGCGGCCAAGATCAAGGTGCCCACGCAACCGGCAAAGAACGAACCCAAGCCCGCGGCTGCGAGCGCTGGGCCCGCACGGCCTTTGCGGGCCATTTGGTAGCCGTCGATCATGGTCACCACCGACGAGGCTTCACCCGGCAAGTTCACCAAAATGGCGGTGGTTGAGCCCCCGTATTGGGCGCCGTAATAAATGCCGGCCAACATGATCAATGCCGCCACTGGAGGCAAGGCATAGGTCGCCGGCAGCAACATGGCGATGGTGGCCACAGGGCCCACACCGGGCAAGACCCCGATCAGGGTGCCCAACAAACAGCCGATGAACGCGTAAATCAGGTTTTGAAAGGTGAACGCCACCCCAAAACCGAGCGCGAGGTTGTCAAACAGTTCCATGAATTATTTCTCCTCAACCGGTGATGAAGGTGGGCCAGACGGGGAACTGCAGCTTGAGCAGCATCACAAATGCGCCGTAACTGCCGATCGACAAAATCGTCGCCAGCACCAAAACTTCTTTCAGTTTGAAGGTGTCACCGGCCAAGCTGACCACCAAAGTGGTGCCAAAAATGGCCACGATCAAGCCCATCGCGGGGATACCCAAGCTGGGCAAACCCGCCAGCAAAATGCCAAACAGCAAGTTGCCGGTGATGATGAAGATCAAAGGCTTCCAAGCCCACGATCCAATTTTGTCGCCGTCCTTGGTCTCGACCGTGAGGGCCTTGAACATGACAAAAGCGCCGATCACGGCCAGCAAAATGCCCAGCAGCAAGGGAAAGTACCCCGGCCCCATGCGGGCGCCAGTGCCCACCGAATAGTTGGTGGCCCCGATCGCAAAGGCCGATCCGGCAACCGTGTAGAACAGACCCGAGAAAAAGTCTTTTTGACTCTTGATGTTCACGCAATATCTCCTCTGATTTGAGTTGTGCCGATTCTGCGGGAACATTTCACCGACGGCGATGTGGCTTACACCTATGTGAGCGGGGGTTTAATCCTATGGTTAACCCTAATCACAAAGATTCGTGCGCCAGCGGCCGGCCGAGTCACTTGGCCAAGGGTTTGAAGACCTTGAGCCATTTGGTCGCTGGCAGACCCCATTGCGCTTCGATGCCAAGCGCAGCAGACATCAAAGCCTCGCGCGAAGGCCGACTGGCGGTGCGCTGCGCCAGCACAATGGCATTGCCCTCGCGGGTGGGCTTGAAGGCCCAAACGGCATCTTCACCAAAGGCGGCACAGATTTTTTCAACACTCGCGCCATAGCTGGAAGATCGACCAAACAAATTCACCGTCATGCTGCCTTGTGGGGTCAACAACTCACGGCAATGGCGGTAGAAATCGGGCGTGTCCAGCACCGGAGCCGCGGCTTCTTCGTCGTACAAATCAACGTGCAATGCATCGACCGTGCCACGCCATTCTTCTTTTTGAATTTCCAGCGAGGCATCGGCCAACACCACACGCAAGCGCGCGTCGTCGGGCGGCAAACGAAACCAGCCCCTGCAAGCGTGCAAGACGCCGGGGTTGAGTTCCACCGCAGTGCACGTCATCTTGAGTTTTTTGTAGCAAAACTTGGTGAGGGTGCCGGCCCCCAAGCCCAATTGCATGGCATGGGCGCCCTTCACCTCAGAGGTCGGCAAGAACAGCAAGCCGGCCAACATGCGCTGCACATACTCCAGCTCAATGTCATAGGGTCGGTCGAGAAACATCGAACCCTGAATCCACTCGGTCCCCAAGTGCAGGTAACGGATATCGCCATCTTCTGAAAAGTTGACTTCGGGCAATGCAGGGCTGAGGGCAGCAGATTTTTTTCGACTCATGGGGCGTGATGGTACAGAGCCGCCAACTGGGGCAACACGCGGTGTGCGTTGCGCGTGGTGGTATCCGCCAATTGCGCCAGATCCATGCCCCGCAATTGCGCCATCACTTGCGCGATGCGGGGCAATTCGGCCGGGCTGTTGCGTCCTTGCACTGCGCCCATGGCGCGCTGCTCGGCGGTTTTGTAAAGCCATTGCGGGGGAATGTCAGGCGCATCGGTTTCCAGCACCAAAGCGCTTGCGGGCAGCTCGCTCGCCAATCGGCGCAATTGCAAAGAACGCTCATAGGTCAGGGTACCGCCAAAGCCCAGCGCGAAACCCATGTCCACAAATGTCTGCGCTTGTTGGACGCTGCCATTGAAGGCGTGGGCAATGCCCGACACCACGGCACATTGGCGCAGACCTTTGAGCAGCGCATCGGCTGAACGCCGCACATGCAGAATCACTGGCAACTGGTGCTGGGCGGCCAGCTTCAGCTGCGCCGTGTAGAAAAACCATTGGCGCTCGCGCATTTCGGGGGTACACAGCTCTGGCACAAAAAAATCGAGGCCTATTTCGCCTACCGCCACCAAACGCGGGTCGCCACGGCGAGCTTCTAAGGCGTGCTCCAGTGCAAGCAATTCATGCGCTTGCGCCTGCGGCACATACAAGGGATGAATGCCCAATGCATAAGCATCGCCATGCCGCTCGGCCAGTTGGGCAACGGCGTCCCAGTGCCCGGCATGCACCGCCGGAATCACACAGCACTGCACGCCGGCGCGCCGTGCCTGTTCGCGCACGGCATCGCGGTCGGGCTCAAACTCTGCCGCGTCGAGATGGCAATGGGTATCGGTCCACATGCGTTGCGCGGTCTGCAGCCCCGTTTACGCAGCGGCTTGCAGCACCCCTTTGACCAGGCTGAGCTGTCGATCGCAGCGCGCAGCCAAAGCGGCATCGTGGGTGACCACCACAAAGGCTGTGCCGCGCGCTCGCGCCAGTTGCAACATCATGGCAAACACGCCATCGGCGGTTTCGCGGTCCAGATTGCCGGTGGGCTCATCGGCCAGCACGCAACTGGGGTCGTTGACCAATGCGCGCGCCAAGGCCACACGCTGGCGCTCCCCGCCCGACAACTCTGAGGGACGGTGGTGCAAACGATCGCCCAAACCCACCCGCTGCAGCCACTCGGTGGCCGTCACGGCGGCCACAGCGCGGTCTTGGCGCCGAATCCACAAGGGCATGGCCACATTGTCCAGGGCACTCAACTCCGGCAGCAAATGGTGGAACTGGTAAACAAAACCCAGATAACGGTTGCGCCATTGGCCTTGCTCTGCGGGGCTCAAGGCCGAAAGCAATTGGCCGTTGAGCTGAACCACGCCTTGGGTCGGCGCATCCAGCCCCCCCAGCACATGCAGCAACGTGCTTTTGCCCGAACCTGAGGCCCCCACGATGGCCAGTGTTTCGCCAGCCTGCACCCGCAAGTCCACCCCCTGCAAGACCGTCACATCTAAACCGCCTTCGGTAAAACGTTTGGTCAACCCACGGGCTTGCAACACGGGGCCTTTGTCCATGGCGTCATTCATAGCGCAACGCCTCCGCAGGGTTGACTTGGCTGGCACGCCAGCTGGGATACAGCGTGGCCACAAAGGCCAACACCAATGAAACGATGGCGACCGGCCAAATGTCACTGGCCAAGGGTTCACTGGGCATGCGGCTGATCAGGTAAATGTCGCGCGGCAAAAAGCTGGCGTTGAACAACTTTTCAAGGGCGGGCACGATCACATCGATGTTGAAGGCCACCGCCAAGCCCAACAGCAATCCACTCAGCGTGCCAATCACCCCGACAGTCGCGCCTTGCACCACAAAAATACCCATGATGCTGCGGGGACTGGCGCCCAGCGTGCGCAAGATGGCGATGTCGGCACGCTTGTCGGTGACGGTCATGACCAAGGTGCTCACCAAATTAAAGGCCGCTACCGCCACGATGAGGGTCAAGATGATGAACATCATGCGTTTCTCAACTTGCACGGCCGCGAACCATGTTTTGTTTTGTTGGGTCCAATCGCGCACAAAAAAGGTGGGGCCCAGTTCCAGTTGCAGGTCTCGAGCGACCACCCGTGCTTGGTGCAAATCGCGCAGCTTCAGGCGCACACCGCTCGGGCCCTCAAGGCGAAACATGCGTGCGGTATCGGCCACATGCATCAGCGCCAGCGCCGAGTCGTACTCGTAGTGCCCAGATGAGAAAGTGCCCACCACTTCCATTTGCTTCATGCGCGGCACGATGCCTGCCGGCGTCACTTGACCAGAGGGCGAGACCAAGGTCACGGGATCGCCGTTTTGCACGCCCAAGTTGTTGGCCAAGTCGCGTCCCAAGACCAAGCCAAATGTGCCCGCTTGCAAACGATTCAACACGCCGGCTTGCGAGTCGCTGGACAAGGCGCTGACTTCAGGTTCAAGCGCGGGGTCAATGCCTCTCACCAACACCCCTTTCATGTCTTCACCCCGGGCCAACAAGGCCTGCACAGTGATGAAAGGCGCCGCCCCCACCACTTGAGGGTGGGCCTTGAGGCGCGCCAACAGCGCGGGCAAGTCGGCAACCGCCGTGCCATCTGCGGCATAAACCTCGATGTGCGAGACCACGCCCAGCATGCGGTCACGCACTTCTTTCTGAAACCCGTTCATGACGCTCAGCACAATCACCAGCGCCGCCACGCCCAGGCCAATGCCCAACATGGACACGCCCGAAATGAAAGAAATAAAGCCATTGCGCCGGGAGGCACGGCCAGCACGCGTGTAGCGCCAGCCCAGCAACAGCTCATAGGGGATGTTTTTTAGCAAAGACATAAGCCCATATTGTGCAGTGCGTCTTGAGCAACTGCGACAATCCCTGCCCATGCACCTGATCATTCCGTATGCAGCCAGCCACGCCCTCCCCTTACCCGAGGCGTTGCACGGACTGCAATTGAGAAATTTGCAAGCCCTGTTGCCCCATTTGCAACGCCAGCAAACGCTGCAAGACCCCGAGCCGACACCCCTGCACTTGCCCCACGAACGGCTGCAAGCGCAGGCCTTGGGCTGGCCGCTCGAGGCATCGGTCTTGCCCTGGGCTGCTTGGCAACAGTTACAGCAAGGGCACGCCAGTCGCGAGCCCCAAGCCTGGATGACCCCTTGCCACTGGCAAGTGGGCATGGACCAAGTGGTCATGGCCGATCCGGCGCATTTGCGCTTGAGTGACGAGGAATCTCAGCAATTGCTGCAAGCCATGCAGCCTTTTTTGCAAGAAGACGGCCTGCACGTGACGTGGCAAAGCCCTTTGTTGTGGCATGTCCGGGGCGAGATATTGGCTGACTTGGCCACCGCCTCTTTGGACCGCGTGATTGGTCAAAACGTCAAACATTGGCTGCCAGACACCCCGTCCGCACGGCCTTTGCAACGGCTGCAAAGCGAAATGCAAATGCTGTTGTACAACCACCCCGTGAACGATGCCCGCGAAGCCCGTCGGCAACACACGGTGAATTCTTTTTGGCTGCATGGCGCGGGGGCATTGCCCTCCAGCACGCCGCAGCCCCTGGCGGTCACTGTGGTATCCGGCCTGCGCGCCAGTGCCCTGCAAGGTGACGAGCGCGCGTGGCAAAGCGCCTGGCAAACGTTAGACGCCACAGCCCTCGCCGACGCCCTGCAGCACTTCCAAGCAACCGGACAGCTCACACTGAGTTTGTGCAGCGAGCACCGCGCACACACTTACACGGCCGCCTCGGCATCATGGTCCCAGCGCACTTGGCGCCAAGTGCGCCATTGGATACACCCCGCCTCTTCTTCAGCGGCATTACAAGCCCTCATCACGCCATGAATTTGCTCACCCGAGATGTGCCCCCCCGCAGCGCCTGGGCGCTGGAGCAGGCGGGCCTCCACCCCCTGTTGGCCCGGCTCTATGCAGCCCGAGGCGTGCAATCGAAAGACGAATTGGACGATGCGCTGAACCTCTTGCTGCCCCCTTCAGGCATGTTGGGCACGACCGCTGCGGCCCAATTGCTGGCCGATGCCTTGGCCCAAAACAAACGCTTGTGTGTGGTGGCCGACTACGACTGCGATGGCGCCACTGCCTGTGCGGTTGCGGTGCGTGGCCTGCGCATGCTGGGGGCCCAACATGTCAGCTATTTGGTGCCCGATCGGGTGGTGGATGGCTATGGTCTTACCCCGCCCATTGCCCAACGCGTGCATGCGCAAGGGGCCGATGTGCTGATCACGGTGGACAACGGCATCGCCAGTGTGGCGGGCGTGCAAGCCGCGCAGGCTTTGGGGCTGCAAGTGCTGGTGACCGACCACCATTTGCCGGGCTCAGAGTTGCCTGCGGCCGAAGTGATCGTCAACCCCAACCAGCCAGGTTGCAGCTTCGCCAGCAAGTCAATGGCAGGGGTGGGGGTGATGTTTTATGTGCTGCTCGCCCTGCGCGCCGAACTGCGCCAGCGCGGCGTGTTTGATGCGCACCATCAACCCCGACTCGACGCTTTGTTGCCCTTGGTGGCGCTGGGCACTGTGGCCGATGTGGTCAAACTCGATGCAAACAACCGCCGCTTGGTGGCGCAAGGTCTGCGCCGCGTGCGCTCGGGCGCCCTGCCCCCCGGCATGGCCGCTTTGATGCGGGCTGCAGGTCGCGAGACAAGCAAGGCCACGACCTTTGATTTTGGTTTTGCCTTGGGGCCACGCATCAACGCCGCAGGTCGATTGGCCGACATGACCTTGGGCATTGAATGCCTCTTGACCGACGACGCCGGGCGCGCCGATGCACTGGCCAAACAGCTCGATGCCATCAACCGCGAAAGGCGGGTCATTGAGGGCGATATGCGCGACATGGCCATGGAAATGGCCGAATCCTTGTTTGACGAAGGCGACGAGCCGCCTCCCGCCATTTGCGTGTTTGACCCTGATTTCCACGAAGGGGTGGTCGGCATCGTGGCCTCCCGCATCAAAGACAAACTGCACCGTCCCACTTTTGTTTTTGCCGCCAGCAGTGCCCCCGGCAAAGAGCATGAGCTCAAAGGCTCTGGCCGCTCGATTGCAGGTTTTCATCTGCGCGACGCGCTTGATTTGGTGGCCAAACGCGCGCCTGGCGTGCTGCTGCGTTTTGGCGGGCATGCCATGGCTGCCGGCTGCACCATTGCCGAAGAACACTTGGATTTATTTGAAGAAACCCTCAACCAAGTGGCTTTGGAATGGCTGGACGCCGCCACCTTACAACGCCGACTGGAAACCGATGGGCCCCTGCCCGCCGAATACCGCCGCGTCGATCTGGTGGAGATGTTGCAAAACGAAGTCTGGGGCCAAGGTTTTGCCCCACCCGTTTTTTGCGAAGAGATCGAAGTGGTCTCGCAGCGCTTGGTGGGCGAAAAACACCTGTCGCTCAAAATGAAACACCAAGGCCAAGCGGTCGAGGGCATTTGGTTTGGCCGGACCGAGCCCTTGCCGGCACGCGTGAAGTTGGCCTATCGGCTAGATGCCGATGAATGGCAGGGGCAAAAAAGGGTGCGTTTCTTGGTCGAGGGCGCGGACCTATAAGGCGACGTAGAAAAGGCGACCTAGAGAAAGCCGCTGCAGCCTCTGCCTCGCTCAGTGCTTGGTGGCCAATTTGGCTTGCAATGCATTCATCACCGGCGCAGAGACCAGTCCCGACACATCGCCACCCAACTTGGCGATTTCACGCACCAGCGTGCTGCTGATGTGCTGCACGTTGGCACCGGTGTGTAAAAACACGGTATCCAGTTCGGGGGCCAAGTGGCGGTTCATGCCCGCCATCTGGGTTTCATAGTCGTAATCGGTGACCGAGCGGAAACCCCGCACGATCACTTGTGCGTGTTGTGCACGCACAAAATCAACAATCAGTCCTTCAAACGGCATTGCCTTGACATTGGGGCAATCGGCCAGCGCCGCTTGTGCCAATGCCAAGCGCTCATCGAGCGAAAAAAATGTGTTTTTGTGATGCGCCCGCGCCACCGCAATGATGACTTGGTCAAACATCTGCGCGGCCCGGCGAATGGCGTCCTCATGGCCCAGTGTCAGCGGGTCAAAAGTGCCGGAATAAACAGCGGTCACAGCAGCGTGGGCAGATCGGCTCATGGCGTGCATCCTTGCAGACAATAAATCGGGGCTGATGGGGGTTGAATTATGCGGTGCGTTGCAACAAATGTGCGTGCACCGCTCCTGCTTTGAGGTGGCGCTCGCATTGCAGACCGCAGGCCACCAGCGATTCAACGGACCACTGCACTGGCGCTTCCAGGTAAATCCAGCCCCCCACGGGCACAGCGTGAGCCGCGGCTTTCAGCGCGGGTTCAAACCAGGGGCCATCAAAAGGGGGGTCTAAAAAAACCAAATCCACGCTGGCAGCGGGCAATCGAGACAAGGCGCTCACGGCATCACCACGTTGCACCGTGACCATGCTGGCTTTCAGACGCGCCACGTTGTCTTGCAAATCCCGCACCAGCACAGCATCTTGCTCGACCATGAGCACAGAGTCGGCGCCGCGCGAAGCGGCTTCCAGACCCAACACGCCGGTGCCTGAAAAGGCATCGACACATCGCCAGCCGCTCAGGTCTTGTCCCAACCAATTGAACAGTGTTTCGCGCACCCGGTCGGGCGTGGGCCGCAGGCCGGGTTTGTCAATGACTTTCAGCCGAGTGCGTCGCCATTGCCCGCCAATGATGCGGATCTCGTGCGACGAAGGTCCCTTGGGGGCTGGATTTTGCGGCTTTTTGCCAGCGGCATGGCGGGCCGCGCCGCTGGCCTTCGGGCTTGAAGTTCGGGTGAAAGGCATGTCCTCAAGTGTAAAGGCCGAAGCGGCCCTGACCCTCAGGGTTGTCCGCCCACCACCACAGTGACCATGCGCTCAGGCTGTAACACCCGGGCCATCGCACGGCGCACATCGTCTTGGCTCACGCGGTCGACCTGTTGCGTCCATGTCTCCAGGTACTGCAGCGGCAATCGATTCCAAGCCATATTGGCCACGTTGTCGAGCAGTTTGCGGTTGCTGTCGATGCGCAAGGCAAAGCCGCCCATCAAGTTGGACTTGGCCGCTTGGAGTTCGGCCGCCGTCGGACCGTTGCGCACAAATTCTTGCACCACCTCTTTGGCCACCGTCACGGCTTGCGCCGCTTGGTCAGGTCGGGTTTGCAAGCCCACCGTGAATGCACCCGCATGCAAGCCCGGCGAGAAATAGCTGTACACGCTGTAACTCAGGCCGCGTTTTTCACGCACTTGTTCCGTCAGGCGTGAAACAAAACCGCCCCCACCCAAGATGTGGTTACCCACCAACAGGGCAAAAAAATCGGGGTCGTTTCGTTTGTAGCCCGGCTGACCGATCAGCACATGGGCCTGCGCCGAGTTGAAAGGCACATTCAGGTTCTTGGCCTCGCCCAGCGCGGCCACTTCGGCCACAGGGGGCAATGCAGGGCAAGCTGCGCGAGACGGCCATTGCGCCAACAAGCGGGTGACCAGCGCATCTGTCTGTGCGCGTGTCAGCGCCCCCACCACACTCACCGAGGCGCGGCAGGCCTGCAGCGCTTGCGCATGTTTGGCATGCAAGTCGACCACGCCAATGCGCGCCAAAGTTTCGGGGGTGCTGCGGTAGCCGTAAGGGTGCTCGCCGTAAACCGCTGAGGCAAAGCGGTGCTGCGCCAAGGTGGCCGGTTGGGTCAATGATTCGCGGATGGAGGCGTTCAGGCGTTCTCGGTCACGCAACCACATGGCCTCAGGAAAGGCGGGATGCGCCATTTGTCGGGCGGCCAAATCGATGGCTTTGTCCAGCAAATCGGCATAGCTCAAGCTGCGCAGGGAAAAGCTCAAACGGTCTGTTCCCGCACTGGCACTGAAACTGGCCCCCAGATCGGCCCAAGCCTCACCGATTTGGTTTTCATCCATGGCCTGTGAGAAAGGCCCCTTGCCATTGGGATGCGCGCGCATGCCGCTGCTGATTTGCCCGGCCATGACCGAGGCCAGTCCGGCTTTGTCAGCGGGGTCACGGCGGCCGCCGGCATCCAGATCAATTTGCAAATCGACCATGGGAATGGCGTGGCTCTCCACCAAAAAGACACGCGCCCCGCTGGGCTGGGTCCAATGCTGAATGGGCAGCGCGGCGTGGGCCACACTGACGGCCATCGTCCAGCCGCAGATGACCGCCCCACGCGCGAGCCAAGACATAGGGGTAAGAGGGTTCATGGGGAACATAGGGGGCAAATCTAAGGGGAAATTTCGCAGCATCAGAGACCATTAATGCCGCAGGCCAGGGGCGGCACGGCGCGGCTTGGGGGCGTCAGACACAGGCTGTGGACGCAAGATGCCCACGGTCAGGCTGTCATCGCCAAAATATTTTTGCGCCACGGCCTGAACCTGCGCAGGTGAAACTTGGCGCAAACGCGCGATCATTTGTGCGCTGTAGTCGGGGGGCAAACCCAAGGACCAAGCCACACCCAGTTCGCGGCCTTGGTTGAAGACCGAATCGAGCTTGTAAATTTCACTGGCCACCCACTGGGTCTTCACGCGTTGCAGCTCGGCCTCGGTCACACCTTCTGTGGCCACCCGCTGGACTTGTGCACGCAAGGCGGCTTCTAGGGCTTCGGGCGTTTGGCCTTTGGCGGGGACACCGTCCAAATAAAAGAATTGCGGACCGCGGCCCAGCAAGCCGTTATAGGCCCCCACGCTGTCTGCCAATCGCTTGTCGCCCTGCGTCAACGTGCGCTCTAGGCGCGCCCCGCTGTAGCCGTCCAGCACCGCCGCAAGCACCGTCAGCGCCAATGCGTCGTCGTTCTCTGGCGTGACTTCTAGGCTGCTCAAGCGCGGCACCTTGAAGGCCAAGGTCACATACGCCTGCTCTGCAGGGGCTTTGAACTCCAGTCGGCGCAGACCTTGTTGCGCAGGTTCTTGTTGGGGTTTGCGCGGCGGCAAGGGGCGTGCAGCAATTGAGCCGTAATATTTTTCTGCCAGCGCTTTGACCTGCAGCGGATCGACATCGCCGGCCACCACCACCGCCGCGTTACTGGGCGTGTACCAGCGGTGATAAAAATCTCGGGCGTCTTGCGGCGTCATGGCCTCCAAGTCACTCATCCAGCCCACAATGGGCCGGCGATAAGGCGAGGCCGTCAGGGCAGTGGCCATCAGCATTTCATAGAGTTGCGCTCGTGGGTTGTCTTCGGTGCGCAGGCGGCGCTCTTCTTTCACCACCTCCAACTCTTTGACAAACTCCGCATCGGGCCACTGGTTGTTGGCGAATCGATCGGCTTCCAATCGCATCACCGCCTCCAATTGAGACGAAGGGATTTGCTGAAAATACCCGGTGTAGTCTTTTGAAGTGAAGGCGTTTTCTCGCCCCCCCAAGGCCGCGACCCGGCGAGAAAACTCACCAGCTCCCAGCGTGGGCGTGCCCTTGAACAACATGTGCTCCAACACATGGGCAACGCCACTGGTGCCGTCCACCTCGTCCATCGAGCCGACCCGCAGCCACACCATGTGGACGGCCGTGGGGGCGCGGCGGTCCGGCTTGACCCAGACCGTCATGCCGTTGGCCAAAGTGAAGGTGTGCACCGCCGCCGTTTGGGCGTTTGCAGCCTTTGGCGTGACAACATGGGCATTGGCCGTCTGCGCCACTGCGGAGGCGGGGGCTGTCGCTGCCATCCCCAGCATGACTGCACTGGCCAGAGCGAACTGCGCGAAATGCGCGAACAGCGTGCCTTTGCCTTTGACCAGCCGAAGATGGGGCATATGGGGCATATGGGGCATATGGCGCGTATGAAGCATATGGGGCATATGGACCACTTGGGCCTTGTGGGCGACAGTGTGGGCACTGTTGTGGACAACAGTCTGAGCAACGGTGTGGCCCCAGTGAAAGTTCGGTTTCATAGAATGCATGATCCATTAAATCCAAGCCATGTTCAGTTTCTTCAAAAAAAAATCCCCAGAGGCCGAGGTCAAATCCGCGCCAGGCTCTGACATCCCTGCAGCAGCGGCCACCCGTCAGGGTTGGCTAGACCGGCTCAAATCGGGCCTGCGCAAAACAGGCTCTAGCATCACCACGGTCTTCACAGGCACGCGAATCGACGAAGCGCTGTATGAAGAGCTGGAGACCGCTTTGCTGATGGCGGACACCGGCGTGAAGGCCACCGAGCACCTGTTGCAAGACTTGAAACGCCGCGTCAAAGAGACCAAGGCCACTGAGCCTGTGCAGGTGAAAAGTTTGCTGGCCGATGCCATCACCGCCCTGCTGCAACCCCTGCAAAAACCTCTGGCCGTTGGCGAGCACCATCCCACCGTGATCATGGTGGCGGGCGTGAACGGGGCGGGCAAAACCACCTCCATTGGCAAATTGACCAAACACTTGGCCGACGAAGGCCTGAGTGTGCTGTTGGCGGCCGCCGACACCTTCCGCGCCGCAGCCAAAGAACAACTGGCGGTTTGGGCCACCCGCAATACCGTGGAAATCGTCAGCCAACAAGGGGGCGACCCTGCCGCCGTGAGTTTTGATGCGGTCAGTGCCGGCCGTGCGCGCGGCCGCGATGTGGTGCTGGTGGACACCGCAGGCCGTCTGCCCACCCAGCAGCACTTGATGGAAGAGCTGAAGAAAATCAAACGGGTGGTGCAAAAAGCCGAAGCCACAGCCCCCCACGAAGTGCTGCTGGTCATCGATGGCAACACCGGGCAAAACGCGCTGGCCCAAGTGCGGGCATTTGACGATACCTTGGGATTGACGGGCCTGATTGTGACCAAACTGGACGGCACCGCCAAAGGGGGGGTGTTGTGCGCCATTGCCCGTGAAAAGCCGATCCCGGTTTACTTCATTGGGGTTGGCGAAGGTTTGGAAGACCTCGAAACCTTCAACGCGCGTGAGTTTGCACAAGCACTATTGAGCTGATAGATATATTAAGTATTCATTTAAATCTATTAATCAGTATCAATGAATCCGCAATAAGCTGGGTGAATACCCACTTTGCAATTAGCACTCTCCATAATGGAGTGCTAAAATCGGCGCATCTGAAAGGAGTTCTGGTATGAACATTCAAACTGGTTCGCCCACCACCGCGATGACCTTGAGCAACCCGTGGGCAGTTGTCCCCTCGCTCGGCCATCTGGACGCCTATATTTCTGCGGTCAACCGCATGCCCATGCTCACCCTCGAGGAAGAGCAAGAGGCCGCTCGACAACTCAAAGCCAACGACGACTTAGAAGCCGCCCGCAAACTGGTGCTGTCGCACTTGCGTTTGGTGGTTTCTGTTTCACGCCAGTACCTGGGCTACGGTTTGCCGCACGGCGACCTGATCCAAGAAGGCAATGTGGGCTTGATGAAAGCGGTAAAACGCTTTGACCCCGATCAGGGGGTGCGCTTGGTGAGCTATGCCCTGCACTGGATCAAGGCCGAAATCCATGAATACATTTTGAAAAACTGGCGCATGGTCAAGGTCGCAACGACCAAAGCCCAACGCAAATTGTTTTTTAACTTGCGCTCCATGAAGCAAGGCTTCAAGGCCGATGCCGCAGAGGGCACTCACCGCGACACCTTGACCACCGACCAAGTGGACTCGATGGCGCTCAACCTCAACGTCAAACGCGAAGAGGTGTTGGAGATGGAAATGCGCATGTCCGGCGGGGATGTGCTGCTGGACCCTTCCCCTTCCGACGATGGTGAGCAAGCCTTTGGCCCTATCGCCTACCTGGCCGATGTGAACCACGAACCCACCGCCATGATCGAAGCGCACCAGCGCGATGTGATGGCCAGTGACGGCTTGGCCACGGCCTTGAACGCACTGGACGAACGCAGCCGCCGCATCGTGGAAGAACGCTGGTTGAAAGTCAACGACAACGGCTCTGGAGGCATGACCTTGCACGATCTGGCCGACGAGTATGGCGTCAGCGCTGAACGCATCCGTCAGATTGAAGTCGCCGCCATGAAAAAAATGAAGAAGGCGCTGACCGAGTTCGCCTGAACCTCAAGCCACTTCAAGCTGCATCTGATGCCCGGTTTACACCGGGCATTTTTTTGCCCTGAAGTGGGCGCGGGAACATAAGCGCGTTATTTGCCGTTCAATAAAATTTTGGCATCGGCAGCCAAAGCAGCGGCGCCGCTGCCATAGCGGTTGTACAAACGCACGCGGCCTTGTGGGTCAAAGGTGAAGCTGCCGGCCGAGTGGTCCATGGTGTAGCTGGTGGGCGTTTTGCCTTCGACTTTTTTGAAATAAATCTTGAAGTCTTTCGTCACTTTGGGCAGCTGCTCAGGGGTGGGCCGCAGCGCCACAAAGTCAGCGCCGAAATTGGCCATGTAGGCTTTCAGCAGCTCAGGCGTATCGCGTTCGGGGTCCACAGTGATGAAGACACTTTGCAAACGCGCACCATCTGCCCCCAACAATTGCTTGGCCTCGACCATTTCTTGCATCGCCGTGGGACAGACATCGGGGCATTGTGTGAAGCCAAAAAACACCACCACCACTTTGCCCGCAAAGTCTTTCAGTGTGCGGACTTGGCCGTTTTGGTCGGTGAGCTCCCAACCTTGCGCATAGTCGGCGCCGGTGATGTCCACCGCACGGAAGGCCGGCTTGTCTTCGGCGCAAGCGGCCAGCAAACAGGCGGCGCCCAGCGCCAAAGCGCCAGTGAATAGGGTGCGTCGAGGGAACATGCGTGAATCTCAGTAGATGTAATGGTCGATCAGCAGGGCGGCGAACAAGGCACTCAAATGAACCAGTGAAAAACGAAACGTTTTTCGCGCCAATTCGTCCGAATAGTTTCGGTACAGCGCCACGGCATAGCCGATAAAACCCAAGCTCAGCAGCACGGCGGCAAACAAATACAACCACGAGCTCATGCCATACACAAAGGGCATCAGGCATGCGGCCATCAAGACGATGGTGTAGAGCAAAATTTGCAAACGCGTGAAGGCATTGCCATGCGTCACGGGCAGCATGGGCAGACCCGACTTGCGATAGTCCTCCACCCGATACAGTGCCAGCGCCCAAAAGTGAGGCGGCGTCCAGAGAAAAATAATCAAAAACAAGATCAAGGCCTCTGGCCCCACCTGCCCCGTCATGGCCGCCCAACCCAACACGGGCGGCATCGCGCCACTGGCACCGCCAATCACAATGTTTTGGGGCGTGAGGGGTTTCAAAATCACGGTGTAGATCACGGCGTAACCGACAAACGTGGCAAAGGTGAGCCACATGGTCAAGGGGTTCACCCAGAGATACAGCACAGCCGAACCGCATGCGCACAAAATGCCCGAAAACAACAGCGCTTGACGGTCACTCAACTCCCCTTTGGCTGTGGGACGCCACGCGGTGCGCTTCATTTTGGAGTCGATGGTTTTTTCAACCAAGCAATTGAATGCCGCCGCGGCACCGGCCACCAGCCAAATGCCCATGCAGGCCCAAAGACCCAGCTTCAATTCAGCCATGGTGGGCACGCCCGGCACCGCCAAGACCATGCCGATCAGGGCGCAAAAGACAATCAGTTGCACCACTCGCGGTTTGGTCAGTGCGTAATATTGTCGCCACGCTGAAGCGGGCAAAAGGGCATTGGCAGTGGTCATGCAGCGGGCCTAATGGGGGCAATAGTAGAAGAAGTATTGTCGGCGCGGCTCACACTCAGCGCCCAGGTGAGGGTCACCACCATGGCAGCTGCGCCACCGGTGTGCAACACGGCCGCCAACAAAGGCCAGTCGAGGACCACATTGCTCAAGCCCGTGATGAATTGCAAGGCCGACAAGCCCAACAACCACTGACCCGCGACAGACAATGAAGCATGCTGGCGCAAACGCCAACCCACCACCAGCAACACCGTCAACACCACCCAAGCAAAGGAGCGGTGGACAAAGTGAATCGAAGACAAAGCCGAAAACTCCAGCAGTTGTCCACTCGCGTTATGGCCCAACTCGCGCCACAGGCTGAAGCCTTGCCAGTTCATCGCCGGAAGCCATTGGCCGTTGCAGGTTGGGAAATCAGGGCAAGCCAGCACGGCGTAGTTGGTGCTGACCCAACCGCCCAGCGCAATTTGCATCCACAGCAAGACAAAGCCCCACCACACACCTTGACGCAGACCGGCAGGCAAAGGTCGGCTGTGCGCGCCGTCATAACGAACCGCCTGCGCCATCAGCAAAGCCAATAAGCCGATACCAAACATCAAGTGCAATGTGACGATGGCGGGAAACAATTTCATGGTGACGGTCAAGGCACCAAATGCACCCTGCAAACACACCCAGACCAAGGTCAAAGTCGGCCACCACGGACTGATCCGGGGCTGTTGACGCCGCTGCCACCAGCTCAAACTGGCCAACAGCAAGATCAACACCCCCACCCCCGTCGCCAGATAGCGGTGCACCATTTCGATCCAAGCTTTGCTGTGGGTCACAGGGCCTGTGGGCATGGCGGTTTCCGCCGCCGTGATTTCTGATTTCGCCCCCAATGGCGAGGCGCTGCCGTAACACCCCGGCCAATCGGGGCAGCCCAGTCCAGAATCGGTCAGTCGCGTGAAGGCACCAAACAACACCAGGTCAAAAGTCAGGAACAAGGTGATCAAGGTGAGCGCCCTGAGGCGCCCAGCCGGGCTCGCGCTGCGCTGTTGCCAAAGCCACCAACCAATTGGCAGGGCGGCCACCGCCAGCCCGACGCCCATCAGCTGAAAGACGGGGGCTAAGTTGTACAAATCGACTTCGGTCATGTCTCAGCGTCCCGCCTGGTCCCAAGACGAAGAGGCTTTGAGCAAGCGATCTAAGTCGCGTTTGGCCTTCGAGGCGCTGGCCACATCCATGTGGGCCGGAAATCGCATCATGAAGTTGCCCATCGGGTCGATCACATACAAATGGTCTTGCAGTTGCTGTCCCGCAGCCGGGGCGATCCAACTTTGCAGCGTCGGCAAATCCAGACGCAGCACATGCGCCATGTTGAGGGCGGGCAACAGGTTTTCAGGCACTGGCACATCGTCGCTGACCAACCAGACGCGGTCTAAGCGGTCTTTTTCACGGCCCATAATTTCGCGCAACTGGCGCTGAAAGTAGAGATTTTGTTGGCACGCCTCGGCACACGCCCCGGAACTCACGGTCACCAACAACCACTGGCCTTTCAAACTTTGCAGCTGGACGGGGTCACCTTGCAGGCTTTTGGCCACCGCATGGGGCATGTCTTTTTGCGGCTGGATCAGCTCTCCATAGTTGCGTCGTCCTTCCGGGCGCACCACGTAATACGTGAAGTACGAAGCAATGACGGGGGATGCACAAATCAACAACATGGCCAGCATTTTCCAGCGGCCCATGCGGGTGCGCTGTGCATCGGCTTGCACCACATCGCCCACAAGAGGCATGTCGTGCACCGTCATGGCCAAGGGGCTGTCAGGCTGATCTTTTTTTGCGGCGGGGTTGGACAATTTGGAACCAGACATAAAGTAAAGCGATCAGGCCGCTCAGGCCAAACCATTGAAAAGCATAGCCATGGTGTTTCTCGACGCCACTGGCCACCACGGGCCATTCGCGCAGCAGGCCTTCAGAGGCAGCATCTGACTGCAGCAAGGTGACTTCGAGCACATTCAAACCGGTTTCTTTTCGAAACGCTTGCAAGTCGAGATTTTGCCGTATCGGGCCTGTTTCAGCCCCGCCGAAGTCATAGAGCCTTGACGGCCATGGGGCCAAATGACCTTGAATGTCAACCGACCCCTCGGGTGTCTGAATCGGAGGCAAAGCAGACCGATCGGTGAACGAGCGTTGTGCCCAACCCCGCTGCACCAACAACACGGCTTTCGTCTCTTGCAATTGGAAAGGGGTCAGCACAAAAAAACCGGGTTTGCCATGCATTTGGCGATTTTCCAAAAACACCGTGTGCTCGGGCAACCAACGCCCGGTCAAGGCCATTTTTCGGTGCACCAACTCGGCGCGACTGGCCGAGTCGGCTTCCCCCGCTTGGCCCAAAGAGCGTCCGCTCAAAACCGTCTTGGCCGCTTGCTGGGTTTTGGCGTTGTGCAAGGCTGTTTTTTCTTCGGCACGGCCCAATTGCCACAAGCCTAAAGAGAAAGTGACACCCACGCCCAACAGGGCCATGCAAAGCACCAACCATCTTTGCCAGCTCAGGGGTTTCTCAGTCATTGGATAATGCGTTTATGAAAATCTTGGTTGCCATTGCATTTATTGCCATTTTGCTGAGTCTGGGCTCGGCCTTGTTTTACATGATGCGGGGCACCCCGCCGACGGAAGGCAACGAAGCTACCGTCTCAATAAAAGGGAACATGGCCAAAGCTTTGGCGTTTCGGGTGGGATTTTCTATTGTTCTCTTTATTTGTGTGCTGATCGCCTGGAAGATGGGCTGGATTCAACCCACCGGGATTCCTGCAGGCACTTAATAGGCCACTGAAACACACCAATACCCTCAACAAAAAAGCGCCCAAGGGCGCTTTTTTTGTGGGCAAAGGCCTGCTTACATCCAGTAAACCAAGATGTACAAGCCCAACCACACCACGTCCACAAAGTGCCAGTACCAAGCGGCACCTTCAAAGCCGAAATGACGGTCTTTGGTGAAATGGCCTTTTTGCAAGCGCAAGGTGATGAACAACAGCATCAACATGCCCACAAACACGTGAAAGCCGTGGAAGCCGGTCAACATGTAGAAGGTGGAGCCATAAATGCCCGAAGACAACTTCAAGTTCAGGTCGCCCCATGCGTGAGCGTATTCGTAGCCCTGCACAAACAAGAAGACCAAGCCCAAGATCACGGTCATCCACATGAATTTGATGGTCTTGCT
>JACCDO011359516.1_pt1 | contig 38400 bp, 68 predicted proteins | sample 7446101 | NCBI WGS metagenome assembly JACCDO01 (sample SAMN15323440, study PRJNA562643) | freshwater metagenome | isolation source: river surface water | place: USA:Blue River Watershed | collected 2017-08-16 | reverse complement strand
CTGATGGACATGATGAAGTTAAAGTTTGAACTTGAAGATGTAGATGGTAAATTTACATCAGAGTTCTCAGTAGAAGACATGGAATCTTGGCATGAGTTAGTAGTAAAGTTTGCTGACTTTTTAGCATCTCGATATGGCTATACCATTCGAGACAATATCTTGTTTGTTACTGACCATCCTTTCGGACGCATTAAAGAGCAATACATTACACCTAATGAAGTTGACATGGTCAATCGTAATCGTTCTCGCAATCGAGCATTGCAATCTCTTTTTGAGGACGAAGAACAATGAAAATTCTATTACTGGATATTGAGTCTAGTCCTAACACAGCCCATGTTTGGGGATTGTGGCAGCAAAACGTCAGTATCAATCAGTTGATGGAATCTTCTTATGTCTTATGCTATGCCGCTAAATGGCTAGGAGAGGATGAGATTTATTTTGATTCTGTTCAGCAGTCTAAACCTAAAAAAATGTTGAAAGGTATTCATGTATTATTGGACGAAGCTGACGCTGTGGTGCATTATAACGGTACTAAGTTTGACATTCCTACGCTCAACAAGGAATTTCTCTTACACTCTTTTAATCCACCAGCGCCTTATAAACAGATTGATTTACTTCGTGTGGTTCGCAGTAACTTTAGATTTCCTTCTAATAAGCTGGACTATGTCTCTCAACGATTAGGATTAGGAAAGAAACACGAACACGAAGGACATGAACTTTGGGTTAAGTGTATGAATGGAGATAAAGATGCTTGGAAAAGAATGGAAGACTACAATATACAAGATGTTGTTTTATTGGAAGACTTGTACCATCGTGTTCTTCCTTGGACTAAAAATCATCCTAACCGCAATCTATATGATGATATTCAAGGTTGCCCATCTTGTGGACAAAAGAATCTTCAGAGACGTGGAACAGCAGTTTCAGCTACTGGAACGTATCAGAGGTATCAGTGTAAGTCCTGCGGAACGTGGAGCCAAGGTACAAAAGCTTTGGAAAAAAAGAAAGTAGAGGTTAAGTAATGGATAATCCAATAGCAATGCCGGCACACTATGGCTACGATGTTCTAAGTCAATATGTTGATGGAATGGAAGACTGTGGCGATAGCTTGTCCAGACAAGTAGGCGGAAAACACTATAAAAAAGGTGTTCAGCCATGGACAATCGCTATGGACTGGGGACTTGACCCTTGGAGTCATAATGTGGTAAAATACATACTTCGTTTCCCTTACAAAAATGGAAAAGAAGACCTAGAAAAAATTCAGCATTATTTAGAGTTTTTGCTAGAGAATTATGATGATGTTGTAGAGAAATACTATAAGTAGAAAGAAAAATATGCCTTTACTGTTGCATGAAATAAAAGAACGATTAATCGCCTTAGATGAGATAACGCTTTTGGAGCTTTTAGACATCAGCAGTGAAGACATAGTAGAGATGTTCTCAGAACGTATTGAGGACAATGCCGATAAACTAGAAAAGGAAGTTAAATAACAATGACAGCATACACAATGACTCCGTATAACACTTTTATTGCTAAATCAAGATACAGCCGCTATCTTGACGATAAAGGTCGTCGTGAACACTGGGATGAAACAGTTAAGCGATATTTTGATTTTATGGAGAAGCATTTAGCAGAGAAGCAAAACTACACACTTACTAAAGAGTTGCGTAATGAATTAGAACAGGCTGTAAATGATTTAGATGTTGTTCCATCTATGCGTGCAATTATGACAGCAGGACCAGCCCTAGAGCGTCAGAATGTGGCTGCATTTAACTGTTCGTATTTACCTATTGATGACCCTAAAGCTTTTGATGAAGCAATGTATATCTTGCTTTGTGGAACTGGTGTCGGATTCTCTGTGGAGCAGCAATATGTTTCTAAATTACCTGAAGTGCCGTCTCAGTTGTATGACAGTAAAACTACTATTGTTGTGTCGGACTCTAAAGAAGGATGGGCTAAATCACTCCGACAACTCTTGGCTTTATTATATGCTGGCGAGATTCCAAAGTTCGACGTATCACGAGTTCGCCCCGCAGGAGCTAGACTTAAAACCTTTGGAGGACGAGCCTCTGGACCCGGTCCTTTGGAGGAACTTTATAAGTTTTGTATCGCCAAGTTTAAAGGAGCAGTTGGTCGTCGTCTCTCTTCAATCGAGTGTCATGATATTCTGTGCAAAATCGGGGAAGTTGTTGTTGTGGGTGGAGTTCGACGCTCTGCAATGATTTCTTTGTCTGATTTGTCAGACGATAAAATGGCTCACGCTAAAGCTGGTAATTGGTGGGATGGTCAAGGACAGCGAGCATTGGCAAACAACTCTGCTACATACTCTGAAACACCTTCTATTGGTCAGTTTATCCGTGAGTGGTCATCTATCTATGAATCACACTCTGGTGAGCGTGGAATCTTTAATCGTGAAGCAAGTAAAAAGCAAGCAGCAAAGAATGGGAGACGTGATGCAACTTATGAGTTTGGTACTAACCCATGTAGCGAAATTATTTTACGTCCTTACCAATTCTGTAATCTATCTAGCTGTATTATTCGTAGCGACGATGATATTGATGCCATCAGCCGTAAGATTCGTTTGGCGACGATTCTTGGCACTTTTCAAGCCTCATTGACAGACTTCCCTTACTTGCGTAAGATTTGGCAGAAGAACACCGAAGAAGAAGCGTTATTAGGTGTGTCGATGACTGGCATCTGCGACAATGTGTTGTTGAATAACCCTGATGATGCAGACTTACCTGCTAGATTGGAGAAATTACGTGATATTGCTGTCTCTACTAACGCTGAATTCGCTTCTGCTATTGGGATTAATCACTCTGTCGCTGTTACAGCAATTAAACCGGAAGGGACTGTCTCGCAGCTCTGTAGTACTGCTAGTGGTATTCATCCTCAACACAGTAAATACTATATTCGCCGTGTTCGAGCTGATAACAAAGACCCACTGACACAGTTTATGATTCAAGCTGGATTTGTTGCAGAGCCTTGTGTAATGAAGCCTGATTCAACAACAGTATTTAGTTTCCCTGTTGCTGTGGCTGATGGTGCGCTATTGCGTGAGGATTTGACTGCTATTCAGCACTTACGCTTGTGGTTGATTTTCCAGCGTCACTACTGTGAGCATAAGCCTTCAGTGACTATCTCTGTGAAAGAGAATGAGTGGATGGATGTCGGAGCATGGACATTCAAGCACTTTGATGAAGTTACCGGAGTGTCTTTCTTACCGATGGATGGTGGAACTTATAAACAAGCTCCGTATGAAGAGTGTGATGAGCAGACTTATAACCAGTTAAAGATGTTAGTGCCTGAGTCTGTAGACTGGAGCAACTTCAAAGAATACGACGATAATGTCGAAGGCGCTCAGATGTTGTCCTGCACTGCTGGCGGCTGCTCTATATAATTCCTTGTGTGTGTAGTACCTTTGCCCCTCTTCGGAGGGGTTTTTTTATGACAAGAACAAAGCTCTTTCGTCATTACGACGATTCACTAATCCTTTTAGCACTTTACCACCACCTATTGTGTATTTAAGAAACTCTTCCGCAGCGCCTTCCATGTCTCCACGCAAAACCTTCTGACGGAGGGTTGAACGCTGTAGTGTCCCAAGACCCACATTAAAGCTAAAGCTGACAAGAGCATCGAACTGACCCTGTGTAAGAGTAACAGGACAGTATCGTTCGACACCTCGCTCAAAACTTGCCAAATCTCGTTTAAGGATATCATCTACTTCATCCATTGAAAGAGTTCTATTCCATCCATCAGGTATTGGAAGAGCTTTTCTATCTGCTAGTGGAACTTTACCATGAGCAGGGTCAATCACATGACCTACTCCAACAGTCCATAAAAGAGCAGGACACTGATACGGCTTAGTCCTTACCCCTTCATGGTGTTTAATAATAGATATTGCTTTATCGCTTACTTTCATTTCTTAGAAAAAGCCTGAGTGCCAAACCAGAAAGCAATGATAGAAGAAAGAATCTGCATTTCATCATCATCAAATACCATAGGAATAGCTTCTACAAACGATGCGCCAGTAGACCATGCCCAGACAATAGAAGCACAATCAACAACAATTAATAGGAAGACAAACAAATAAGTCACCATTGGTCTTACAGAGGCTCTGAGGTTAGTAACCCACTGAGAAGCACCCTGACCTATAGCGATGTCATGAGCATACATAGCGGCTCTTTCCTGAGCTTGTGTCTCCATCATTACTTGCTCTGTTCTAATCTCTTCGACCCTAGCTTGAGCAGCATAGCCACGCTCTAGCATTTGCAGTTCTCTTTCAGTCTGCATACGAGCCATTTCTAACTCATGTGACTTATCAGATTTATCCTGAAAGAAGTCCATTAGTTTAGGTAATCCACCCATTAAGAACGATAAGGCGGTTGAAATCAATGTTAGCATTACTTGTCTCCCCAGACGATAAAATAAGAAATTACTGCAGCAGCTAAGAAGCAATATAATTGCACTCTTCTAACTGCTTTTAAATCAGAATCGAATAGTTTCTTGTTTTGGGCTTCTTCACGCAACATTCGTTGCTTTATTGCCTGAATCTCATCCCATGCTTTTGTGCCGTATTTGTTTACGACTTCAGCTTTCATACGAAGTTCCATTTTCTTTACTTCTTGGATTATTTCGTATTCTTTAAAAGCCTTCATAACTGTGTTATCAGGCTGATATTGTTGAGCTTTGCGTCTTTCAGCGGCTTTTTGCTGTGCTACAGAAACGCCGTCTTGTTGTATTCCTTCAATGCTCTTGGTTAATGATTTTGCACTCTCACGACTAGCATCAAGGCTACTGGTGAGTGTTTTCACTCCTCCATTTAATCCGAACTGGTCTGACATATTTACTCATCGTGTGTATAGTGTGTATAATTATTCTTGTGGGGGAGGATTTAAAGCCCCAGACAGCAATCCTTGATAGAACAGGTTAGGCGCTCTAGGTGTTGCACCTGCAGCAATTTCCTTGATACCAGCCTGAGCTGCTTGTCTACGTAATAGACTTTGTAGCAAATCAGCAGATAAACCACCGCCAGCAAGCGCTAAAGCCGCTGTAGGAGATTGTGTATATGCTGCTGCTTGACCTGCAGCCATGAGTTGTGAACGCAGTGGGCTAAATCGTGCAATCATCGACAATACAGAGTCAAAGGGACCGCCTTTGGCGACAGATTTAATAATGTTCTGTTCAGCTTCTGTGAATGTTTTCATCTTGTCTTTGTTAGCAGCAAGATTGATAAATCCACGACGAATCAATTCACTTTCAGACGCTTTAGGGTCTAATGCTTTAGCTTCAGCAACATTCAAAGCATCTTCAAGCGTTTGCGCACGATTAGCGTTTCTCCAGTCTTTACGAGCCGACATAATATCTTTAACAGCTTTGTCTAAGCCATCTTTACCAGCTACAATGTCTTTTCCTGTTAAATTGCTGATGTAGTCATCAACTTTACCAACCGCTACTCCACCTAAACGCTGAACATTCTTATCAGAGCTTGCTTTCAAATCATTGAGCATACTCTTCATTTGGTCTAAAGCACTGAAGGATAAAGTCTGATTAGTTCCTAAAACTCTTGACATTTCATTCAAACGAGCTGTTACTTCTCTTGCAGAATCAGTTCCCGGAACCATTCTAGCATCATCTAACGCAGTTTGAATGTCGCCAAACATACGCTTAATGCTATCTGCTTTTAAAGTAATACCAGCATCTTCTACAGCACGATAAGATTGTGTTGCTTTGTCTTTAACTTGAGCAATGGTTTCTCTTGGACGATACTTGTAATCGATGCCTTTACCAGTTCCAGCAGCAGCTACTGTTCCAGCTAATATTCCAGCAATAGTTGCGGCTGTATCGCTACCAGTGATTTCTTTTACAACTTCAGCAGTTGGCTGTGCTGTAAAACCAGCAGCAGCAGAAGTAGGAATTTGACGAACTAAGTCAGACGCTAATGCAGGTACATTTGGAGCAACTTTAGCCATTCCAGCAGTTCCAGCCATTGCTTGTGTTCCAGATTGAACAGCTCTTTCGAGTGCGTTCTCAGGCTCAGGAACACCCATCGCTGTTAAACGACGGCTTTGTGCTTGAGCAATAGAAGGCATACGATAATCAGAACCAAGTGCTTCAGAGGCTAAATTAACACCTCCACGAGCGGCTTCTAAGACAACATTAGCTGGAGATGTAAATGCTTCGTAACCTGCTCTAGCAGTAAGACCTAGTTGACGCATCAATTCTTGTCCAATAGAGCGTTCCTGTGGCGCTTGTGGCGCTGTTGGAGTAGCGGCAGCAGGTGCTGGTGCATTGCCAGCTAATTCTTCTAAATCAGCATCAGATAATGCTGTAGGAGAATTGTAAGTTACTCCGTTGATAGTATACTTAGGCATTAATTAGTCCTCAATAGTTACTTCAATACCAGACGCTAGTTTACGAGTCTTTTTACCAGTTGGTTGTGATGGGGCTGTTGTGTCAGGACCAAAATCGTATTCTTGAACACCTTGAGACTTACGACGAGATTGAATAATTTTCTCAGTCTTTTTCTTCGCTGTCAATACTGCATTGTTGTAGTTCTTCAATGCTTCTAAAGTAGCTTCAGAATCATAGCGACCATAAGCTGCAATCAATGCGTTAGCAAAACGCAGAACGTCTTTATCTGTTTGAACACCCTTTTCAGCACTAACTTGTAAGTTAACTGCGGTATCAACTGCAGACTTGAGTGCAGAATATTTGATACTTTCTGGAGTAGAACGACCTAGTAGATTCTGTGAATTGTAGACAGCAATCTTTGATGGATTCAAGTCTAATGCACGAATACCTTTTTCATCTTTAGTTAAATTCTGAATAGAAGGCATCAACGCATCAGACTGAGCTTGTAGATTATCAATCTTTAACAAGTCAGCATCTTCTGATTTCTGTAGACCAGCAGACAATGGCTTAGGAGGTTTCTCAGCTTTTGTAGCAGCAATCTCAGCCCTGCGTAGTTTTCTGTCTTGAGACCTAGTGAGAATATCAAGAATTTTATCAGGAGAGCCATATTTTGTAACTACATTAATTACTTGCTCTTCAGTAGGATTAGGACCTAAATCAGATAGTTCAGCACGTAGCTTTTCTTCTTGCGCTGCAGAGAGTTCAGCTTTGGAAATATCAGCACGAGTCTTCTGAAGAACTAAACCACTCTTCTCCATTTCGTCAGCCCTTGCCGCAGCCATAACAGCTTCTTGTGGAGCAAATTGCTGTAACTGTTGTGCAAACTGCCGCATACCTGTGGGTGTTGTTAAATCAAACTGTGAAGACAGTTGTTTAATCTTAGATACTTTTTCTAATTCAGGGTCTCCACCAAGTAAACCGCCAACAGCACGACCAAGACCAGCACCGCCTTGATAGATAGACATTTTAGCTTGTTCAAGTGGGTCTAGTTGAGCATAACGATACGCATTAGCCATATCAGTAGCCTGACGCTGTGCTGCTAATTGTTGAGGGTCTACGCCGAATAGACTACCTACAATATTATCTGCCATAATTATTCCTATTAATCGTAAGAGTTGGTGTTGAACCAGCTATTATCAAATGATGAGTTAGTTCCATAGCTAGGACCTTTATAAGTCGGAGTGTTGCCGCTTCCTAGTAAATTACTAAACCAGCTTCCCATGCTCCCGCCGGGACTAATAGAACTTCCAACGCCACTTAAGGCAGTTCCGATTGGGCTGTATCCTTGATATTGGCTGTAAGCCTTTGCAGCAGCGGCTTGCGGTTCTAAGTATAACTGACCAGCTCTTGCACCAGCTTGAGCGTATTGATTTGCCAAGTCTTGAGATAACAAGAAAGGCTGCTGTCCTAGTTTCTCTGTTGTGCTTAACAAACCTAACTGAGCTTCCAAAGGACCATAACCAGCAGTAGTGAGTGAAGGAATCTGACGTAACAATTCTCCACCAGTGCCAAACAAACCAGCACCAAACTTAGCTCTATCCATTGCAGCTTGGTCAGCTTTAGCAGCTAATTCCAAATCTTGTTTAGCTTGAGCATTAAACAATGCTTGTGCTAAAGGATTTGAAGGAGCGCCGCCAGTTCCTGTATTAACAGCTAAACCGCCTGTTCCACGACCAAAGTTTGTGGTTTGGACACGAGCTAAATCAGCAGCTCTTGTAGGAGCAAGTAAACGCTGCTGTGAAGTCATATAGTCTTGAGCAGCTTGCTCTGGAGACTTTGCTAGATATTTACTAGCTAAATCAAATAATCCAGCAGTTCCGCTGTATAAAGGCTGTGCAGCAGCAGCGACTTTAGTTGGGTCATATCCGCCCATCTGTGCAAACAATCTATCTGAGATAGCTTGAAGCTGCGGAGACAGTTGATAGCTTCCTTGTCCTTGAGGAGTGAATGTAGATGTACCAAAATTGGTAGTCATTCCATAAGGATTGAACTGAGCCATTGCGGAGGCTTTATCCGCAGCAGCACGAAGCGCCTCTGCTTGTCCTTTTGCAGCGTCTGCTGACTTAGAACCTGAGATTAATCCGCCACCTAATGACAGGACTGGTCCTGCTATTGCGCTAACTACGCCACCCATTATAGACTCCTACTATAAATATGATACATTTTGTTATCCTGACTTCTAAAATTCTGTTTAAATTCAAACCCTATACGACTGCCAAACTTTGCTAATTTCTTATTGTCTTCATGCACCATCGCCACTAAAGGCATAGCCACAAGATGTTGTAATAAATTTAAATCTTCTAAAAACTTTGTCTTTACTGATGGTGTCCACTTTCGTACATCAGTGTGAAACCATAACAAGTTGTCAAATAGCTCTAACAACATGGTATAGTCTTCACGAATGACGACAGGAACTTTAACCATTAATATAGTTCCATCCAAAGGTCTCCACATGCAGACGAGTTGGTAGAATATGTTGAACCGGGAGGTACAATAACACTACCAGTAGAATCCATACCACCTGTCCAACCCCCTCCAGTTGCTTTTGCAGTCACAGTACCATCAACATAAATATACGATGGGTTTGTTCCAGCAGAACCTGTATGTAACAAAATATTTACCATGATTGGATATGAGTAATTATTTGTATAGGTTGTATTGGCAGAACGAGAACCAGCTACATTATGCCATGTCTCGCCTCCAAGCCCTAAACCTCGAACAGTGGCAGGAGCAGCGGATGTCCAAGTAGTGCCATTAGACGTTAATACATTTCCAGAAGTTCCCGGAGCAACTAAGTTACCTGACAACGCAGAAGAACCATTACCAAGTATAACACTATTAGCAGTAATAGAAGAAGCACCAGTACCACCATCAGCAACAGTTAAGTCAGTAATACCAGTGATTGAACCTCCAGTAATAGACACATCATCACTATCTTGAGTGGCTATCGTGCCTAGTCCTTCAGCATCAATCTCTTGTTTCACATAAGCTGTAGTAGCAATCTGAGTTGTGTTAGAACCAGTAGTGGCTGTAGGAGCTGCAGGAGTTCCTGTAAAGGTAGGGCTATTGATATTGGCTTTAGACGCTATAGCAGAAGCAATAGCAGTTAATTCAGTATCAATCTCTGTTCCCTTGACAATCTTACCTGAGTTACCGCTAGGAAGGGAATCCTTAGCAGTAAAGTTAGTGGCTTTTACGTAATCTGCCAAAATAGTTCTCCTTAAACTGTTTTACCTGCTTTAATATAGCAGTCAATCTTTTGAATAGAAAGTGGGTTGCCATTGATGTCTGCTTCTAAACCAAGTTGCATTACAGTCCCTGAACCACCAGCGTTTACCGCAAATCTGTCTAACACAATACCTGAAGAATATTCAGCGATGTTATATTCGGAAGAACCGGGAATTGTATCAATCGTTGAATTGTTATACTCATATACAGTAGCGTTCTCTAAAGTATAAGTAGTAGCTTGATAGCTTTCGGTGTAATCAAAACCCCACTTAACAGCTACTGATTGATTTGTTCCACCGATTAAAACCCAGCCAATCTTCTTTAGAATCTTTAAAGCTGTAGAAGCATCGAAGTCAAAATAATTGGTATAATACTGTAAACGATAAGTAGCAGTGTTATCTGCATATCCATAGTATTTACCAATGTAGCTTGTTTTACCAATCAATAGTTCTTTAGCTTGATTAACAAAGAACGCTTTAGGCTCAATATTGTCCCATATTGTAACACGAGCAGCGCCATCTTGCAATGCTCCACGAGTATCAAAACAATAGACAAACTTTGTGGTCGGTAGTGTTAATAAATAGAAAGCATCTCTTTCGTAGTAGATACTCTTAATCTTAGTTAAGTCTGTCTCAGAAGCTACGTTAGCCATAAACTCATCACGAATGTTCTTAGAGACATCACGCATAGGTAATGACTTCTCTTGAATCACTCGCTGTAAGCTACGTACACCACCATCAGATAGAAACAAGACATCAGTGCCAATGTTCTGAATAGAATCTCTAGCAATACAGCCGACATTGTATATTACTTCTTGTAATGTTAACTCTGCAGGAGATAGCGGATTTGCATATATAGCAATATTACGCTTACCAAAGAAGATAATAAAGCCATTATGCGCTGCAGCACCTACGACTGTGTCCCCATTAGGTAATACTTCTTGTAGGTTTAAATAACCAGCAGAACCATTTAAAAAGTCTGTTCCACGCAATAAATCACTGAAGTATACAGTCTGTAAGTCTCCTGTAATACCGCCAGTCCAAATACGTCCATAAGCAGACAATACCCATGACGGAGCAAATGTAGAAGTGCTGTGATTAGAAGGCAATGTTGCAGCATCACCTACTCGCTGAAATCCAAAAGTTCCGCTATCGTGGTCGTGCATATTGCCGCCAGATGTTGGCAACTCATGGTATAGCAACATCGGATGACCAGACTGTGCTAAATAGACATGAGGATTAAAGTCGTTTACATCTCCATAAGAGATAGCAGCGCCTTGCCAGTTATTAGCAGAGATAGTGTAGCTTTGGTCTGCACTATTGTCTGTATTACGGATTGTCTTAGCTGTCAGAGTAGTTGTTCCAACAAACAGTTTATTATTACCAGCGCTTAATTGCTGATTACTACCTCCATCAACCATTTCAAACAAGAACTCAATAGGATTCGCACCTAAATCGGTGTTAGTAGCGTTTACTGGGGTCCATCCACGCCTAGCACCAATACGACCATATTTGTCTATTACGCAGTTCTGAGCCTTCAGAGCAAAGCCTGAAGACAAGGTAATACTAGACTCTTGTAAGTTGAGTCCATAAAACCCCGGAGCTGCAATAGATTGTGTCTTTAATTGACCAGCCATTATACGCTATACCAAGTGGATTCTTCTACATAACGACCAGTCTCTAATGCAATCGCATCAGCAAGACTTTGACGATAAAGTGCATAAGTTTCGCTAGACTGAACACCGCCATCTTCACCACGTTCTGCTTGCGCTCTTGCCAAAGCACCTAAAACTACTGGCTCATGTGGAACTAATAGGATATCAGAGTTAGCTACTAAAGGTTCTTGCGGCTTAATGACGTTAAAACGAATGTTATAGACACCATCAGGAATAGGGTATAAATCTACCTGTGTATCGCCATTGGCGTCTGTTCCATTGAAGTTATACCAAGTAGGAGAACCTCTCATTGGTGTAGTCATCAAGAACTGTTGGTCCATCCACACTGTAGGTGCGTTCTTTAAGAACCAGTTACCATCATCGTTAATAACATCAATAATACGAAAACGCTGACCTGAGCCAACTAAGACATAGTTAAAGATGTCAGAAGCAGTGGTTGCTGTCAAAGTATCAGACAAAGAGTTCCAGTTATAGGAATCCTCAACCATTCGTTTAGCATCGTTAACATAACGAGCAATCATCTTAACATAGGCGTTATCAGACACAGAGCTTGCCTCTGGCTCTCTGAGACGCACTAGCACGTCATTTACGAGTTCGATATAATTTTTAGATGCCATATATTTTCCGTGTTAGTATACACCAACTTGACAAAAAAGTCAAGAAATTTCTTTACCATTTAACCTTATCAGCCCAATATGCTGCAGACATCTTACCTTTAGCGATGTTCTTAGCATGACGAGCTTTAAAGGCTTTATTTCTAGCAGAGCCATCTGGACTGCCTGTAACGCCTTGTTGTCCAAAACGAATAGTCTTTGTCTTATCCCCTACTTTAGCTACTACGACATGGGACTTAGTAGGGTGATTAGGAGTCTTTTTAGGCTTGTTATAGCCTGAAACACCTATCTTAGCTAGTTTGCTATCTTTAGGCATTAACGACCTCTGCCAGCCTTTTTCATCATCTTAGGCTTAGGCATTTTAGCTTCGCTCATAGCAATAGCGATAGCCTGTTTACGAGACTTAACAACTGGACCGCTTTTGCTGCCAGAATGGAGCATACCTGTCTTGAACTCGTGCATTACTTTGCCTACTTTAGCTTGTTTTTGTGCTTTTTTCATGTTCTATCCTTAGTTAAATTGTTGAACTGTGCTACGTTGCTCTATTTCTACTGTTACAATCGTAGCTGCGTTAGTAGCTCCTGTTTCAATCTGAACCCTAATCTCATCGCCTTCGTCTAGGATTACTTCTGCACCATCAAACTTTAAGTAATTCGCTGCTGCTAAAGGATAGTTATATACGATAGGGATTTCAGTGTTTTCACTAGCGTCATACCACCAAGCAGTATAGTTCTTAGCAGATGCAGTTCCATTATAGGCATACAACAAAGACCAACGAGCGATGTTTCTAGTTGGTACAGTAAATAAGGTAGTTTTAGTTGCCGGTGTTAAATTGACACCAACTGAATGTGGTCTACTCATAGATGCTTTGCAATCCAGTCTTTAAAGATGGTTAAGAACACAGCAACACCAGAAGCTAAGAAAGCTACTCCACCTAAGAAACCTTTATACCTAGTCATCTCATCTCTGATGGAATGTAAGCAAGTAAGTATCTCTGCTCTGTCTTCTTTTAATCCCTGTACCTCAGCTTCTAGTACAGCAATACGCTCATTGATGTCGCTCATGCTAACTGCTCATCTGTTGGTCGTGGAAGAGTTGGATGTTCCCACTTAGCAATATAGTCACCTTGTCCATCGTTTTGTAATATGATGACCATATTAAAAAAAGGATTATTACGAGAATCAACAGTAGCTAATTCAGGATAAATAGAAATAATTTTTTCGTATAAAGTCATTACGCAGCTCTCACTAAACAACCAGACATAGAAGTTTTATATGTGTCAGCACCTATAATTCCAGCAGTTCCTCCACTGGCAGTTTCATAAGCATATAATTCAACGTAGTCAGTAGAACCGTTTAAATAAATAACTCCGCTGGCAACGCATCGTGCATCGTTCATTTGGCTTCCGCTACTACTAAAATTAAATCCTGACATTAAATATAAAACACCGTTTTTATAAATACCGCATTGCATTTGAGTTACGTAATTTGTAGTATTTGACAGGTGAACGCAACCATTAATTTGATAATAACCAGCAACTGTTGGTGTAAATTTGTAAGACGTAAAGTTATTATTAGTGTCAAATACTTCAGTATCCAGGTTAACTTTTGTCCATGTATTCATAGACATTGATTGATTTGCTGACGAACAGTAAACAAAAAAAGCAGGACCGCCACCAGCCATCTCTGATTGTACTTTAGTTAAAGCCATTATACTGCTCCTAGTTTATTTGCTTGTTCAGCTTTAAATGCTTCAAAAGCGGCTTTAACTTCAGGTGTCCATGCGGCATTAGCAATATCTTGAACTTTTTGTTCTTGACCGCTAATATCCATATCAGGAGTTAATACCCAACGATGGAATGTTCTTGATACAAATTCACCATCTCGTTCAATAATAGTAGCTTGACGGACTTGAATGTTCCAGTCTTGAACGACTTCAATTTGGTCAATTTTTGTAGATTCTGTAAGTGCCATTATTAAACCTCATAAGTTATGCTAAAGCGAAATGCTGTAGCATTGTTTATGTTACCTTGCGTTGGATTTGTTCCTAAATCAGTAGTTGCTGCACTTGCTGCAAGAACTTCCATTCTTGTTGAGTTGCTACTTAAAAGACCCATCATAGTTACATAACTAGATGCTGTATTGCTCCAAAAAAACGCTGCACTACAAGCACGATAATTTGAATTAGAATTGCTTGCAAAGGGCAATCCTGTAAATCCTAAAGAGCCAGTTCCACTGCCTTTATTTGAAAGATTTACTAAAGCAGTTGCATAAACTAAATTTCCAATTTTTGTATAAAAACCAGCAAAAGTTCCAGCTTGACCGCTTGAGCCTCCACCACCAAAATCTAAAACTGGTGTCCAAGTTCCTTCCTCATAATCATCTAATGTATTAGCATCAGAAGAAGCAGATTGAGTTGCTGGAAAAGCAATACCATTAAATGCTGGGGTTTGACCTGAAGCAAACTTAGCAGCAGTGATAACACCATCAGCAATAGAAGAAGCTACTACAGAACCAGCACTAGGAACATTAGGAACACCAGCAATACCACGATGCTTAACAACAATGTTACTAGAACCAGAAGGAGGTGCAGCAGAGAATGTTAAAGTAGTACCTGAGATTGTATAAGTCTGTGGAGACTGCGATACACCTGATACTTCTACGTCTATAGCGTTAACTGATGCAGGAGCAATAGACAAAGTAAAAGCTGTAGTACTTCCGTTACCACTAAAATAGTCTACTGGAAAGTCTGTTGATACTATTGGATTACCAATTATAGCCATTATCGACCACCTACTAAGTTACTATATCCTGCTTGTTTAACTGCAGCCCATTGACGAGAAGCAATCTCGCTACGCTTCTGTCTGAACTGTTCATTTATATGGGTCATCAATCTACCTTCATTAAGTCCAGCATTTAATTTATCTTGTACTAGCTCAGGCTTTACTCTGTAGCTACGCACTCCATCATTCATCCACACTAAGGAAGAAATAATCTTAGCTTGCTTTGCATAAGACTCAGCAGAGATTACTTGGTTTGCACGATGCTTACGCAAGTTCTCACGAGCTGCAGGGTTAGCCATATATTCTTTACGCTTTCTGCTCATATTAGCTTTAGCTTCAGTGCGTAACTTAGCATAACCTTTACTACCAATACGCTTATACTTTGAGTCATGGTTCATCATAAAGAACGCTTGAGCCATCACTCCTTTGTGTGCTTTCCACAACATCCAGTGAGCTATATAATGCTGTCTAAGTGTCAGCTTAATTAAGTTCTCAGGAGCGTCAGTACCGCCTAAAGAACGAGGAACAATATGATGAACTTCATAGTCACCAATAATGTCCTGATTCTTTAGTGAATCAATAAACCGATTGTATCGGTCTAAACTCATGCGAGTTGTTCCATATTAAAACTCCGTTTTAATTATTGATGCCTAGTGCATCATCTGTAGGTCTAGGTAGAGTAGGGTGTTCCCATTTAGCGATGTAGTCACCATTACCGTCAGAGTCGTTTTGTAAAAATACAGTGGCTCTAGGACTGCAAAAGTCATCGTCAGTTAATGATGGATAAATTGATTTAATTTTTTCAAATAATGTCATGTTAAGCACTCCGAACCATTGAACCGTTAACCCATGTATATGTGCTTCCAACACCAGCTACGGGAGATCCTGATCCAACAATTAAGTTTACATAAATCTCTACATAATCTGTTGACCCATTACAATAAACAAGAGAAGATACAGGGCATGTTAACTCTCTAGTTCCTGTTGCTAAATTCCAAGCAACTCCGCCACTTTTATAAAATGCACCGTTTTTAAATACTGCAGTTGCCGCCCTAGTTAAGGTTGTAATACCACCACCAGCGTCGATATCAACAGTTGCATTTATTTGATAATACCCAGCAACAGTTGGGGTAAAACGACTAGAAGCAAAATTATTGTTTGTATCAAACTCTTCTGTATCAAAAAGAACTTTGTTCCAAGTAGCACTTGTAAGGCTAGTATTTGAACCAGAATAAGCACTAAAAGCAGGACCACTACCAGCTACTCCACCGTTAATAGAGTCTTGTACAATCTTAGAAATAGCCATTATTCAGCTTCCTGTGGAGTATTACCTTCAGCGAGCCACTTGAGGTATTCTTGATAGTCTGTGTTTGCTTCGTCAAAAGGTATGCAAGCACCGTCTGATAAACGAATAACAGACTGAACTTCCCATCCTTTAATTGATTTTGGTAGTTGATACATTTTATAACTCCGCAGAAAGTTCTAAATACGCTGACGAATTATTGTTTCCAATAATGCTTCCACCTTGTCCAAGTGTCATACTTGACCCAGATGAAGTAAAAGTGGCGTTCATAGAGTCTGTTCCAGCATAATTAGTACCAAAACTTGTTACAGCCGAATTTGTCCCTGATGCTGTGTTTGTTCTGACATTACTATAATTAAGTGTTGCAGATGCACGCATTGTTACTGGGTATTTAACTACTGCTTCTATTGAAATAGAAGAAACTACAAAACCCATAGCAAAAGCACAATAATTTGAAAATCCACCGCCACTCATTTTTGCATAATAGCGTTGGCATTTCTGCAAAGTAACAGAATAGGATTCTCTTTCAAAAGAAGTGGCTTGTGTACCTTCCTCTAGCTGGACTCCAGTGATATAGAAGGTAGCTCCTGAAGTTCCTACTACGGATGTTGCACCTGTGGCTGAAACTAAGTTTGATGAAGTCCATGCACCAGCAGTTCCACTATAAGTAGAACCAGCACCTAAACCAATATCTAATTGCAATCCATTACCGTTTGTTGAACCAAATGTTCCGCTAGTAGGACCAGTAATAGTAATTGATTTTTGTTCCCAAGTGTTTGCTGATGAAATTGTATAAGTAAATGGGTAAGAAACATCAAAACCACCAGCCCTTATTGCACCGCCAAATGTTCCAGTTAAAGAACTGCGAACCCAAAAAGATAAAGTTACAGTTGAAGCACCTGAAGAACCCCATCCTAAATCTGCAATGTTATAACCTTCAATTGTTTGCGATAAAAAGAAATAATCGCTTGAACCTACTGAATACGCAGAAGATGATGTAATACCGAGGTAATTTTTAAATCCTGCTGGTGGAGTTACAGAACCAGCATTTTGTTGCCAAGTTACTTTGCTTGCTTGTGATGCTTGATATTGCCATCTATCTACAGGATAGCCACTTGATGCAGTCCCACTAGCACCAGCATTACGTTGGTCTACCAACATTGCACCATTGATAATTCTATTGCGACCTTGAAATCCAGCTTGTAAGTTACTATCTAATTGTGTACGAGTAATGCTATTAGCAGGAACTGTAATGCTCTGCATTGTAGTAGCAAGGTAACGAACATAGATGTTGTTAGTACCTGAACTAGGAGCAGAAGTAAATGTGATTGTAGTACCGCTTAAAGTATAGCTAGTTGAAGGTTGTTGTACTACGTTATTGATAACTACTTCAATATCGTTGACTGAGTTAACAGTACGAGTTAAAGTAAAAGCAGTCTGTGAGCCAGTGCCTGAGAAGTAGTCAGTACCTGAAATAAAGTTCTGACTTGTAGGAGTAGAACCGATATAAGCCATTAAGCGATTTCCAGTAAGGATGCGATAACATCAGCAGAGGATGCAGCAGAAGATACTACCTTGAGTACATCAGCAGCTTCCATAACTAACTTCTGGTCTCCACCAATAGGAACTAAAGCACCTCCAACAGGGACTGTAGCAGTCTTAACGATGTAATAATCTGTACCACCTGAAGACATATAGACATCCACAGTGATTGGAGAAGATGTAGTATTACCAATCGTTAGACCGATGATAGTAGTCTGTGTTGCTGAAGGACAAGTATAAATCGTAGCAGCAGATGTGCCAACAGACTTACTTGTATAATTCTTAAAAGTATTTGCCATAGTTTATCCTAGTGCGATTGCTAAAGCTACTGCAGTACCAGCAGGGTCAAAGTCAGTAGTAGATGAAAGTGCTGCAGTTCCTAAACCAAGATTAGTTCTAGCTGTAGAAGTAGAAGTTAAATCTGATAGGTTATTAGCTTTTAGAAGCGAAGATGATAATGTTGTAACTGCATCAGCAGCAGAAGCTGCAGCAGAAGTAGCAGAGTTTGCTGCAGATGTTGCAGAAGACGCTGCAGCAGTTGCTGAGTTAGCTGCGTTAGTTGCTGAAGTACTTGCATTAGAAGCAGATGTACTAGCTGAACTAGCTGATGAAGCAGCATTAGTAGCTGAAGTAGATGCACTAGATGCAGATGAACTAGCAGATGAAGCAGAAGATGCAGCAGCAGTCTCAGAAGCTAATGCAGCAGTCGCTGAAGCAGCAGCATTAGTAGCTGACGTTGAAGCAGCAGAAGCTGAATTTGATGCGTTGGTTGCTGATGTTGAGGCAGAGCTTGCAGAGTTTGAAGCTGACGTTGCAGACGATGCAGCAGCAGTTGCACTTGTAGAAGCATTGGAAGCACTCGTAGAAGCTGAACTAGCAGAGCTTGCTGCATTGGTAGCAGACGTACTAGCACTAGAAGCAGATGATGCAGCGTTAGTAGCAGAGGTGCTTGCTGCAGATGCGGAAGAAGCTGCGTTAGTTGCAGCAGTTTCAGCGTTAGTCTCTGCTGTCTCTGCGTTTGTTTCTGCTAACTCGGCAGCAGTTTGTGCTGTCTCTGCATCAGTTGCAGAAGAAGCTGCATTAGTTGCTGATGTAGATGCGTTAGATGCTGATGTAGATGCAGAACTAGCTGAAGACGCTGCCGCAGTAGCTGAATTAGATGCGTTTGTTGCAGAAGTCGATGCACTGCTTGCAGAGCTTGCAGCAGCAGCCGCTGAAGCAGCAGCAGCATCAGCGTCAGCCTGTACTTCAGTAGCTAATTCACGTACTAACAGGGCTTCGCTAGAAGAATCCGCTACTGCGTCTCCTGAGCCACCAGCTCCACGATAGATTGACATTTAATCTCCTTGACTTGTTTTAATGCACTCATTGAATACACTAAAACAAGACAGCCCCGAAGGGCTATCCTGAGTTACTACTATTAGGCGTTTACAGCCAATACGAAGCCAGCTTCTGGACGTACAACTTTAGTGCCGAACAATGTGTCAGCAGTGTAAAGTGTAGACAAGTATTCTTGCTTGTACTGAGTCTGTGAGCGAACACCCAACTGCTCTGCCAATACCATTGTGTCGGTATGGAACAAGAGAGCTGCTTTTACGCCATCACCAGCAGAGTTTTCAGCGGCTGTCTCGATTGTAGGCATATTGCTAGACACATAGATGTCGATACCATACAAAGAACCGATTTGACCGTTTTGAACACCACGACCATCAACGAAGTCACGGCTGTTGTAGCGGTCAACGCCCATGATTGCATTGCGGAGTGAAGGAGGAATCGCAAACTTACGACCATCCATTGGAACATCAGCATCGTCCATCAACTGGATGAGCTTACGGAAACCAGCGTCAGTGAATACATCAGATGTTGTTACTGTGTCAACAGCGTAAGCAGTCAAACCAGTAGAAGCATCGATGAAGTATACGTTGCTGTGAACCCAGTCAGAAGCATCGCCATCACCGAAAGACTTGCCCAAAGCTGCGAGTTCGTCGTCAACTTTCTTAGCCAAAGCATAGCCAGCGTCTTCTGTGTAGAAAGAACGCAAAGAAGTCAAAGCTTGAACTTCAGCGATGTCTTCGATAAAACGGCTGTACTCAAAGTGGCTGTTGATAGCGATTTGTACTTCGCTCTCAGCATCAGCTTGAACAGTAACTGCAGTGTTAGCTGCTTTAGCAGAAGCTACGCCACGAGTTGGTTTAGGAATATGCAGTGTATCGCCTTTTTTGCCTTTGAAAGACATTTTGCGAACAAGATTAGCCAATACTAAGTTTTTCTTGTAAGCAGCGATGACCTCATCAGACCAGATTTCTGGAATGAAGTTACCTGCGTTAGATTTTGTTACAACCGATGTAGAACCACCGGGATATGCTGCGCCTACTAATGCCATGATATATTTCCTTTAATTATAAAGTCTAAAATTACTTAACTCGCCCATCAGCGTATGCTGCCATGATTTCATCAGACATTTGCATATAGCGGTCAGGGTCTGTCATTCTCAATTTAATTAGGTCTGCTCTACGATATACTTTTCGACTGGATTCACCAGCACCACCAACATCGACTGTAGCTGCCTTCATTGCTTGTTCTTGAGCTTTGCTTTCTGCTGCAACTGTTTGTTGAACTTGTGTCTGTTGTTTGATTTGTTTCAGTTCCTTGTAGGTACTTAACAATTCATCAGCAGATTCAAAGTCAAATTCAGCGTCAGCTTTGGCAAACAGATTTAGACGTATTGGAGAAGCTTTAACCCAATCTTGGAATCCGCTATCGGATGCGATAGTGGCAAAATCAGGATGTTTAGCCGACAGTTGTTGTGCCGTCTTCATCTTCTTCATTTCTAAAGCTGCTTGTTTAGCTTCCAGAACTGCAGGATGCTTTTCTACTTGTCTGTTGACCGCACTAGCTGGGTCAGCAAAAAAGTCTTCTTCAAGCGATTCTTCAATCGGCTTTGCTTCTTTAGCCTTGGATTCGAGTTGTTGTTTTAAAAGCTGGTCTGCAAGGCTTCGTACTTCATGCACCTCGTTTGCTTGACGACCAATGAGCTTTTCAGCCTCTTGGTGCATTTTTGCAATCTCTACAGCGGACTTACCACGATACTTCTCAGGTAATTCTTCTTCCGCAGCAGGTTCTGGTGCTGGTTTTGTTTCTACCGCTTCAGTAGTATCTGCAGCAGTGCTGTCAGGTACTGGGGTTGTAACATCTTGTACTTCTTCGCCTTCGTTGCTTTGAAACAGTTCTTCTTCTTGGATAAAATTTGCTGCCATTTAAAGTCTCCTGTCACCGAATCAAGTGATTTTAGGATTTATAATCTGAGGCTCTTACGAGGTGTCTCAGGCTTCATTACGTTTTGCTTCTATTTTTGCTTTTTCTTCCCGGACTCTCGCCCATCTGTCGTAAGCACTAACGAAATCTGGATTAGTACCATCTAAACTAATTCTAGGTGTAGAAATAATTCGATTAGCCTCTAATCCACAATCACAAAGAATCTGTGTTGTCTCATAACCAACAAAACTCTCTGTAATATGTCCTTCACTACATTTAAACTCGAACATCCTACGAGCCATTTGCTGAGTCTCCCGACATGAGCTGCTCGTAAGCCTGTTCTGAAGCAGGTTTAAGGTTTATCAGCCACTGTAGTAAGTCTAGCTGTCCCTTTTTTAGCATCAAATCTGCTTCATTTTGAATTGAAAGCACATGGTTTAACGAATTAAACATTGCTTGTGCGTCTTCAATCAATTCTTTCCACCCTTCAGATGCCATCATTGAAAAGCGGTTCTCGTAATACTGTTGTAGTTTCTTATCTATCATTCTTTGTCCTTTTGGAGAATGTATGTAAGCACTCACTTACATTTGTGTTGCAATAATACCACAAAACTTACAAAAAGTCAAGCAAAATCTTTAGTTTTGGTTATTTTTTTGCATTTGCAACTCAACAATCTTGCCTTTATTGTTGATGTCTTTTTCTTTAAGCATCAAATCAGCAATCTTGGCTCGCTTTTCAAACTCTTTATCTTGGTTTTGACCTTCGATATTAGTAGATAATGAGCTAATTACCTTTGCTTTAAGCTCTTCAGGCATTAATTGAGTCTCTACAGTGGTTTTAACAGCCTCTGCTTGGTCTCGCTGCGCTCTAGCTTTAAGGGAATCAGTAGTTGCTTGAGCCTGTTCCATCTGTAATTGCGCTGCAATCTGAGCTTGTTGCTGTTGCTCAGGGTTAGGCTGACTCATTTGGTCTAAAGTAGACAGTAATTCAGCACGATTAGCCAAACTAGAGTTAGCAATAATTCCTTTGAGGATAACAGGCAATACAGGGGTATCAGGACCGAGTGTTTGTAGTAAGCCAATAAGCTGTTGTTGTTCATATTCACGAGCCATAATTCCTAAAGAACCTGTCGGCAAGAACTTAAAGTCTGCAGAAGGATAACGTTCTGGGTCAAACTGCATATAACGGAAAGCAGTTTTCTTAACCAATGGGATTAGGAAGTCTTCTTGGAAGTTTGTCAAGGTGCGTTTATACTTCTTGATGATTCCAGAAACAGCCATTGACATACCAGCGCCAGAGCCATCACGAGTGGCTTGAGACACCATTCCTTGACTATCTAAAGTTCCAGTTGCCATTAAGAGCATACGCTCAAATTCTTTAGCAGTTGCAGCATTTTCAGGGCTGGTTTGACCAAAGTGGAATGGATACATAATCTCGGCAGGGTTGCCATTGGTAAGAATTGCTTTACCGGGTTTGACTTCAAACTTAGCACCACGAGGTAAGCGAGTAGCGTCCATTGCAATCATTGGGGCTGTAGTCAAAGCCATAGAATCTAGGTGACTGCGAAGTTGTGCATCAATAGCCTTTTGCATATTGTATGCTTTTTCTACTGTACCACGACCCCAGAAGCGGTTAGGAACTGTATCGTCCTGATAACCAACTACAGGGCGGTCTTGCATCATGTAAGGATTCTTTTCTGCTTTGAGTAACTGACCGCCATTAGCAATCACCACAATAGCCTCTACGAGGTCGCTGTAGCTGTCTGCAGTAGAATCTTCAGGGAACAGGTCAACTACCTCTTCTCCTTCGTTCTCAAGCTGTTCTAGGTACTCTCTAGGGACTAATCCATAGTAAGTGAGTAACTTAACTTTGTCGTCTTGATATTGAACAACTTCTTGAGTTACTTCTAAGTCGTCATCGTTGCCAGCAGGTCCGATGTCTACCTTACGATAGATACCTTTTTCCATGCCTTCAACAATCTTGTGAATAGACACAAACTTCTCGATAGCGCAGCCCATAGCATCTTCGATAGAAGTAGCGTTAGGGTCAATCAAGAAGTTCTTAGGATTTACTGGAACATACTTCACACAGAAGTAGTCTTTCTCTTGAACTCCATAAGCAGCTTGTGTAGAGCCGGGAATTGGCATTGTAGCTGGAATCAGTTCTTTTTCTTTCTTAACTACAATCTCGCAGATACCAGTGCCATAAATCTCAGCCATCAATTCAACTTGGTCAACAGCTTTCTTAATCTTGCCTTTGTTAACCATGTCTTCTTTGAGCTTGAGCTTCATCTCTTCGACATCCATTGGATTACCATTGTAGTCCATGATGTCATCAGACACATCAAAGAACTCACCATTACCAAAGATTGCTTCTACAATCTCGGCATGACGAGTTTCTACTGCTTGCTGAGTGGCTGGGCTAATGATGCGACTACGCTCTGAATCACGAGTCTTGTCTTCAGCAGCCCATACGCCTCTAAAGATACGCTCGTATTCTTGCCAATCTTCTAAGAAGTTTTCATCACGATGGTCACGCCAGCGGTCAGTATGCGCTACAACAAACGAAGCTAGTTCCTTATCAGACTCAGTGGGTTCGTCCCACTTAGTACCTTCGTTGTTTTCCATTTTCTCTGCCATTTTGTTCCTTAGTTAGTAGCCAGATATTACGTCTAAAGTTTCCCACTCGTCACCGCCATCATCTACATCAAACGAGGGTCTTACCAGTTGTTCTATGTATGCTAGAGCATCGACAGTATCATCGTGAACGCCTTGTGTTGGGAACATTAAGAGTTCATCAACAAATAGGTCAAAGTCACCTTCAGCGTTTAAAACAATTCTACCATGCTCAAAGTTACCCTGCAACGCCCAAGTAACCCTATCAACTTTCTTCTTGTTACCGTGCGTTAATTCTTCGATATGAGCATAGCAGTTCATTCTACGCATCGCATCCATCAAAGGATTCATAATCGCTTGCTTTGCAATACCACGCTCGATACCAACTGCTAGTGGTTCATACTCTTGTATGTTCTTGAGAATCCTTAGTGCAGTCTCTTCGGTAGACCATCTTCCAGACTCAATTTTATCTACATACCATACATTGTTGTTATCGACTTTAACACAGGCTATAGCGGTTTTATCTAATCGCTTATTGGTTTGTTTCTTACCAATCTCTTCAAAGCCAGCGCAGTCTACAGCAATGTACCAAGAACCAATCTCAGGTTCTGAACCAAACTTAATCCATTCTTCTTTAAACAAACCTGAACCAGCGTTGTTAAAGGAAGACATATATTCCTGATTGAACGCAAAGCTACTTAGTGTTCTCTTTGCAGCTTCAATCTCTTTAGGGTCAATAGTCTCGTTATCTGCGGTAGTGAAGTGCCAAGACTTCCATTCTTCGTCTTTACCGCTTTGTCCTAACTGATACCACTCATAAAAGTGATTACGTCCTGAAGGGGTAGAAATAAACATTGCTCTACCTTTTTTATCAGACAATGCAGCACGTAATACCTTTTCCCAAATCTCTGCTTTAATAAACGCTACTTCGTCCATCACCAAGTATGTCAAAGAGACACCACGAAGTGAATCTGGATTATCAGCGCCTCTGACTAGAATCTTACGACCATTAATCAGAGTAATCTCTAAGTTGTTAATGTGAGCAGACTTGATAATTGGTCTGCCTAACTCCATCAACAAATCCCAGATAATCGTTCTAGCTTGTCCTAAAGTTGGTGCAACATACATTACACTAGAACCTTCAGGACAATTAATACCTTCGATTAACAAAGTGACTGCAGATAATCTGGACTTACCACAACGACGACCAGCAGCAATTACCTTAAAACGAGTAGTATCTTTAAATACTTCTTGTTGCCACTTTAGTAATTGAAAGTTTAGTTCACTCATCGTCTACATCCGAAATAGTCACATCGGTGTAATCGTTTTCAATTACCTCTGCAGCTTCTACTACAGGGTTATTAATTCCTGTAATATTAATACTAATCTGCGGTGTACCGCCATTACCATGTTTGTCTTTATCAAAATATGACATTGGTAATACTCGGTCTACACACATCTTCAATGCAGCAGACTGTACTGGGTGTCCATCAGTGAGAGCAATCTCAATCACTTTGTTGATGACACTGTCCCCAGCAGTGGCTAATAACCTTGCTTTAAATTCAGCAATTCTAGCGCCATCGCCGCTGCCCGGTGGTCTACCAATGATTCCGGGCTTCTTTTTCTTTTCGATAGCCGCTTTTGTGGGACGACCACGCTTTGGTTTACCATCGACTACTTCACGTCGTCTAATCTTAGGGCGTTGTTTCTTTTCGACAACCACCACTTCATTAGACACATCTTTTGATTCAGACATTGTCTTTATCCTTTAAGGAGACACAAAAAAATTCAAAGCCACATTAAATATAAAATTTAATTCGTCCTACTAACACTATAGAGCGCTATCGGTAGATTGTTTCTCGCTATCGGAGAGGAGGACTACCTGTTGGTTATCGTCCTCCTTTGCTACAGGAGCTATAATCATGTCGTCCCGAAGGGGACTGTCTCGATACCTTTATTGTGTTGTTTGAACTTGCAAGGCGATTTTAGCATACTTTTACGATTTTGTCAAGAAATATTTTATAAACATCATTTAAAGCACTTCTAAGAGGGTCACAGTAAGCTGTGTGAACACTTACTGCGTCTACGACTGAGCATACGGTAGCGTTCACAGCGGGGCTACACTGGTGACATAGACCTCCGCAGACCTGCTACGCAGTGTGCAGTTTCCATTATCGATTTTATTGATAACTTTATTCTTTATTATCAATTATTTAGGTCTATGTTGGTTAAAGGTCTTATTTTACTCTTTTGTGTACTGTAGCGCCTACAACAATTTCAACACAGACACAACCACCCCTCCCCCTATGTCAATCTACGATGTTGTTTCTATACCACAGTGTTGTATTAACACAACATAGGCTAAGTTAGTAAGTGCTTACCAACATTAGTGCTTAAATATTAGGCAGTTCTATATTGCTTAAAATATAGGCAGGTGTATGGGGCGATGATGCACCACTTCAGAGGGACTAAGTTAGTCTATACTAACAACACAGGAACAACACAGACCAGCATTAAGTTAGTAGACACTAACACCTCAGCTCACGGAAACAGACCAATATTGCCTAAAAATTAAGCAATCAATAGTAAGGCTGTTTTTAAGCGATTACAGGCGTTTTTGTCTGTTTTGATAGGTTAGTATCACCACATAGACGAACTCGATTTTCTAAGGGTTTACCCTAAGTATAAAAGACTGCATTTTAATAACTTTAAGATATATTCCACGATGTGATAAACATTGAAAACATAGGGTTTTCCCTATTCACAGATGCCTAGCACTGTGGAAAATAGAGGGTAAGCAATAACACAACAGAAAGGAAACACCATGACACATCTAACCATTAACCAAGTTTGTGAATTAACAGCTTTATATCGTCAGGGCGAAACAGTGCCAAACTTAGCTAAGAAATTTAACACTGATTATGAAACAGTGATTAAACTAGGAAGAGGCGGAAAAGCAACAGTTTATGACTTTGAGGGTAAACCAATTTTTACAGGCTATAAAATTGACTGTGAAGAATATTGCGAAAAACACCCTAAAAAATGGGGTAGCGTAATCACTAGACCAATAGACTAACTGATGAGGCTTGAATAGCCGAAACCCTAGCAATAGGGTCTTAGTCAAACAGTAGATAAGGAAAACATCATGCAATTAGTTCTTCAAGACATCGCAACAAATGAAACAGTGGTAAAAATTCCCGTGAACCAACACAACGAGGGCTATTGGTTTGTAGACTTTGATAGTCCACTTTATTACAACTTTGCTTTTCAGATTGATTGTGCCTTATATGGTCTTAATGAGGGTCAGGTAGACTTTGACACGATTGAAGATGACGAAGGGCGTGAATATGTTCGTTGGTTTGTTCTTAACGATTTAGTTGAAGTTGATGACGCTGAAGATGGAACAGGCTTTATTGCTAAGTTCTATGACAAGCTATACACCGAAGATGAATATATTACTTATGACGCATATTATTCAACTAAAGAACAAATGGAGGAGGCACTAGAGGACTATATTAAGAATGATTTATTCATACAACACAATTATGTATTAAACTAATATTTTAAACCGCAGTATCCTAAACTTTGGAGGAATTACCATGCAACTAAAACCAATCGCCAGCAACATGACTGAATTAGTCCTAAACGATGGGACACAGGTTTTATTTAGTTATCAAACGCCAGTGGCTTGCTTAATCAATAACGAATTTTATAAAACCAATAAAAAATGGAGTGTCACTACATCAAAGCATATTGGCAAATGGGCTAATACTTTTTGGAATGTGTCTTTCAACCAGTGGAACGAAAAGCCACAGGAATATTTTGATAACTTAGTTAATGGAGTGTAAACAATGAAAAACATATTCACTCGCACGGGAACGCTTGAGGTAATCAAGCGCTTAAAAAGTAGTATCAATGGCAATCCAAGATATTTATTAAGAATCGATGGTTTGCACTGCTCTACTGCTGTGGATTCTATGTATGGCTATTGTGTGACCAATTATGAGGGCAAGCAAGTTATTGCCACTATTGGCACGCATTATGGAACAATTACGCTGGATTCTTTGAAAGGGCTAGAAAATGATTAAATTCTTACAAGGTTGTTTACTGGGTTTGCTTTGTTTCACTCTACCGCTTATCGTGTATGTCTATCAAACTGGAGGGCTTTAAAATGCGAATAGAAAACGAAAGTAATTTTTTAATGCAAGATGTCTATGATTATTTAATGGAAAACCATGCAAGCATAGGAACTAATTTTGTAGATGAGTTTCCCGAAACATGGGCAGACGATGACAATGGTGTCATTTATCTAGCTAAAACTAGCGGTGTTGCGCTTTATAAAATCACAATGGAAAGGGTTTAAAAATGAAAAAATACCAATTTGTGCAAGCTGTGTATCATTATTATGAAATTGAGGCAGAATCCGAGCAGGAAGCCTACGAAAAAACCAGCTATTTAACTGAAGCAGATTCCTATGATACTGTTGTTGGGGAATGGACTGACGCAACACCGGAGGAGGCATAAACATGACCACAAACACCTTAACGCTAGTTCAAGAGGTATATTTTGACCTATGCGACCTATTGGAGGGTAATTCTTACCAGTCCATAGGCTATGACAATAAAAAAGATTTTCTATTGTATCAGCGTGAAAAATTGCTACAAATTGAGTTGCATTTAACTAAACAAGTGGAGGAAATATGACTAAACAACGATATATTATAACTATTGGAAGTGTTCAAACTTGGCGCTATGTTTACGAAGTAGATGCAGACAGCGAAGAAGAAGCAAATAAGTTAGGGCTAGAAGCTCATAGGCGAGGAGAGGATTCTATTGATAATTGGGTAGATGGTGAAGAATTTTATCAAGTAGATGATTCTGAAATTGTAAACACTTAAAAGGAAACAATATGACAGCTAGGCAATTTCTACTGGAGGATATCTCAGCCATGTTAGACCCTAACAAGTCCCACGAATGGCTAAACAATGTCAATGATGGCGCTTTGTTGGAACTTTGGAAAGACTTAGTGGTTTACACAACATCGGAGGAACAATGCCTAATCACAACTTAAAAGAAAAGATGCTAGGCGAGTATTACGAATATAGCCTTAATGATGTTGCAGAAAAATTGTTTATGGCAGTTAATACAGCCTCCGCTTTGGAGAAAAAAGCAATAGCAAACTTTAAGGCTGGATTGTTAGCTAGAGGCTACACTATTGAGGATTTGTTAGTATGAGCCTAGAGGAAATTGCAACTATTCTAGGGGTCAGCCATCAAAGGGTGAGCCAGCTAGAGCAGTCAGCAATTAAAAAGCTAAGAGTTCAGCTCTTAAAACACGATATAACCTATGAGGAGTTTTTGAAATGCTTAAAATATATGCACTTATGATAATTGTAGCTATGTCTATTGGAAATGTAATGGCTTGCCCTAGTCAAATCATTACCTTACCAAGTGGCGAAACAGTAGTCTGTTATTATTGCAACGGAGGTAAAATTGTGAACTGTGAGAAACTATGAGAAACCCTTATACATGGTTTTATTGGTTAGCTGGAATGTTAGTCTATACCCAGTGTATGATATGGCTCTTAAACGCCATTAAACAGGCTTTATAGACGACTTTAGGCTATACTTGATACCTACCTATTACCAACGCCATAAAATGGCTTAGAAAGGCTTATATGAGATGTTCATGCTGCAATGCGTCATTAAATGACTATGAGGCAACTATTCGTCATGCAATCACTAAACAATTCTTAGAGATGTGTGGCACTTGCTTAAAGACAATCGATGCTTACATTCCGGTGCAAGTTAGGAATGACTTGTTAAGCGAAAGCGACACAGGGAATGTGGACACCTTATGGGACGATGTTGAGGACTACATCGAGGATAGCAACGAAGATGAAAGCTTAGACGACTACTGGAATGAGCGGTAATATAGGTATCGATATTGACCTATATAGTCTATGTTGATACTGTGTAATATAGTTTTTAAGATAGTTATAACATAGTAAAAACAATCTACGATAGGGTCTATGTTGTTATCTGTATAGATATTATACTGAAGTGTTTGTTTTTTGCAAGTGTTTTATTTTTACCACAATGTATTGACTTTTAGATTGTCAATGGATTAGTCTTAAATTTTATGGAGGTTGTATGCCTGATGAACAGTTAGAAGCAAACTATCATTTCACTTTGTCTGCTATGATGGATTTGATACGTCAATATGGTTATTCTAATGTAATCAATGACTTAGACGACATGATTGCAGATGAAATTAACTTAAAATCAAGGATTCTCAATGAGATACCTAGTGTATGACGAAGATAAGCAGTTGTTGCGGAAGTTCGCTACCAAACATGAGGCATTGTATTTTATTAAAGAAAGAAAAGAGTTATGTCTAAGCGTATTGCCAAAAGTAAAAATAGACCAGTTTGGACAGGCATTGAGCCAATTAGGGCTTGCCTTGTTCTGATTGTTCTAGCGACTGTGATGGTGTTTTTGTATGTCTATGTAGTGATATCAGAACAGGAAGTGTATTCATGCTATGACAGAGAAAAGAATCCGGTAGATATTCAAACGATGTGCCAGCAACTTACCAAACATCAGTGGTGGGGTGCGTATTATGAAGGAAAGAAAAAATGAACTATTACTTAAAAGAAGATATTAAAAACTGTTATTTGCCTATTGCATTTATTTTAATTACGCAAATTAGCATTGTTGTTGGCTTATATTACGCAGTTAAATTTGGTAGCCAATGCTACTAAGAAAGGCACAAGAGAAATGAAATATTACAGAGAAGAACCTGTTGGCGTTGTTGGAACTTACAAAGTCACTAAGACTTACATCGTGACTGTGTATGCAGATAGAGAATCAGAATTAGATACCGCTATCGAAGATGCAAATATCAGTGAAGAAGATTTGATTGACACTGATTACCAGTTAGAGGAAGTTGATAGTGCAGGATTCTAAATACTTAAAACATATCCCATGCGAAAGCTGTGGTAGTAGCGATGCAAACAGTTTGTTTGATGACGGACATCAATACTGTTTTGCTTGCGAAACTTATGTCGCTGGAGATGGAACAATTACACAAACGAAAGTAGCTAAACCAATGAACAAGGATATTCAATTTTATGACAATGCTTCTACTCTTTCTATCGTTAATCGTGGTATTACTTCGGCTACTTGCCTAGCCTACGGAGTAAGACAAAACACTGGCAAACATTACTATCCTTACTTTGATTCTGATGGAGTGTTATCTGCTGTTAAGACTAGAGATGTAGAAACCAAGTCATTCTCTATTGCTGGGGACTTTAAAGAGGCTACGCTGTTTGGTCAGAATCTATTTGCTAAGGCTGGTCGCTATTTGACTATCTGTGAGGGCGAATTAGACGCTCTAGCCGCTTATCAGATGCAAGGTAGCAAATACCCTTGTGTTAGTGTTAGAAACGGCGCACAGGCGGCTCTAAAAGACTGTAAAGCACAATATGAATGGATTGATTCATTCGAGAATATTGTTATCTGCTTTGATGCTGATGAGCCGGGACAAAAAGCAGCTCAAGCAGTAGCCGAGTTGTTCGGTGGCAAAGTTAAAGTAATGAAACACAGGAAAGGCTACAAAGATGCGTGTGATTATCTTGAGAATGGCTCTGGTAAAGAATTTATTGATACTTGGTGGGGTGCGGAGTCTTATATCCCTGATGGAATTGTTCAAGGCAACTCCCTCTGGGACATTGTATCAGCTCCTATTGAGAAAGCTGATTGCGATTATCCTTACGAAGAACTTAATAAACTTACATACGGAATCCGCAAAGGAGAACTGGTTATGGTCACTGCGGGGTCAGGATTGGGAAAATCTCAGTTTCTTCGTGAGATTGTATGGCATATCCTTAATAAAACAACTGACAACATCGGACTTATGTTTCTTGAAGAAGGAGTGCGTAAGACAGCTCGTTCTCTCATGTCGTTGGCAGTAAACAAACCCATTCATTTACCTGATGTAGAAGTTTCAGCGGAGGAACTAAAAGATGCTTTTGATAGAACACTGGGAAGTGACCGTATCTATTTGTTTGACCATTTTGGTAGCACTTCTTTGGAAAATATTATCAATCGAGTGCGGTATATGGCTAAAGGTCTTAATTGTGGTTATGTATTTCTTGACCATCTTTCTATTATTGTCAGCGGGGGTGATGTGGGTGATGAGCGCAAAGCCTTAGATGCAATTATGACAAAACTAAGGATGTTGGTTCAAGAAACTGGCATTAGTTTGATTTGTGTTTCTCATCTGAAACGTCCTGAATCCAAAGGACACGAGGAAGGGGCTGCAACTTCATTGGCGCAACTTCGTGGCTCAGGCGCTATTGCTCAGTTATCGGACATTGTGATTGGTCTTGAGCGTAATGGACAAGCACAAGATATGATTGAACGTAATACAACACAAGTGCGGGTGCTAAAGAATCGCTTTAGCGGCTATACCGGAAGTTGTGGAGCTTTATTGTATAATGGACAAACTGGACGGATGTTAGAAATTAAGGACACACTATGAAAGACCTAGTTCAAGCAGCAAAAGAATATGCAAAGCATGATGACTACTCAGTCACTCGCAATTACATCAATGCCTTGTGCGCTGAGATTGAGCGCCTACGCACTTTGAATAAGGATGTCTTTGGACGTATTCAGGACAATACCGAAATCTACAAAGATGCAGAGCGTTATCGCTGGCTACGCAGTTCAGCATGGGATGTTGGATTTGATGCGTATGCCCCAGCAGTGGTGATGTGTAATACCAATATGTCTAAATGGGAATGGTTAATTGACAAACAGTTAGACGAGGCTATCGATAAAGCAATGAAAGAGCATTTATGATATGGTTTGGAAATGTCCGCCATTGCATCTACCAAATTGGAATAACTTTTGGAAGTGGAAAAAAGATATGAAAGAAGAAGTTTGTGCGTTGTATGAATTAAACAAAGGAGACCATTTTACGATTGCTGATGCTGAGTTGAAAACACCGCCAGAACACGATGAAGTTGATTTGTTTGATAAGTATTGGTTTGGACACATTGATGGAATGTATAGTTATTGCAAAGATTCTAATGGTAAAGTTGTGCATTTTGCAGCTTGGACAAAAGTGAGGAAAGTATGAGTAAGAAGAATGTCAAGATAGACGGCTATGCGTGGATTGCTGAAAATGGCTCTATCGATTATGGGTTTTACTTTGGAGATGCCGACGAGCCTATCCAGTTTCACGCAACTTTAAAGGAATTGATAAGAGATACGCTGGAGGCTTATCGTCTTACAAGCGGTGTTATTGCTGACTATCATTTAGAGGATATGAAGCGTTTGAGTATGTCTATTAAAGCTGCACAGCACTTAGTTGAGCATGAGATTAAACGAATGGAAGGAGTAGAAGCAAATGACTAAACTGGTAAACATCAATGGTCGCTTAGTCAATCCTGATGCAGTTACTTACATCATTGATAGAGAGATTCATTTTAATAACGGCACTCGTTGGACAGCAACAGAGCCAGAGATTCAAGAACTGTTGTCTTTTATGTTTGAAACACCAAGAATTGAAACTGTAACTGTTGTTGAAGCACCGATTGTGATTAAGAAACCTGTCACAAGGAAGAAAAAGTGAAATGGACAGGAACAACGCTGTGTCTAATCGGCATTGCTCTGACCAGTCTTAACATCTTTCCATTGAACTTATGGTTTGGATTTATCGGTAGCGGGTTGTGGGCTTGGTCAGGAATACAGCAGAAAGACTATGCGTTGTTTGTGGTGGAGTTTGTCGCAGTATTGATGTATTTAGGAGGTTTGATAAAACTATGTCTATAAGGAATATAAAATGAGGGTTGATTTAAGCGTCCATGAGCTTCTTATATGTAAAACATTAGGAATAATGCGTAGAACCTGCGCTACCGGAAATGTTATTGATAGACAAGTCGGAAAACAAGACCCTTGGGAAATTGATATTGACGGTGTTGTTGGTGAGTTCTGCGTCGCTAAATGGTTAAATGTTTGTCCTGATTTTACTGTGAGTGTTAGAAAAGGCGGCGTGGATTTGGTCAGTCATAGCGGTAAATCTATTGATGTTAAAACCACTAGATACAAAAATGGACGATTGCTGGCAACAAAAACCAAAGCACACGACCCTTGTGATGTCTATATCCTAGCAATTACAGACGATAAAGGATGTGATATAATCGGATGGATAACACAGGAAGATTTGTTTAAACAGGAAAATATCATTAATTTAGGACATGGTGAAGGATATGGTGTTCTTCAAGATGTTCTAAATAAAACTAAAATAGCATGAAAATAGTTCTTGACATCGAAACCAACAGCACACACGATAAGATTTGGTGTGTTGTATGTCGTGATATTAATAAGAATGTAGTATCTATGTTTGAGCAACCAACAGAACTACAACAATTTATTAATAACTGTGAATCTGTTATTACTCACAACGGAATATTCTTTGACTTCCCAGTATTAAAGAAAGTTTGGGGTATCACTGTAAGAAAGTCACAGGTTATTGATACGCTAGTATTGGCTAGATTATTTGACCCTAGTATCGAAGGCGGACACTCGCTAGAGGCTTGGGGTGAACGACTAGGACACTTCAAAGCGCCTTACAAGAAGATTTGGTCTTGGATGACAAATATTGTCTTAACAAAAGATAATGCAAATTTACCTTTTGATGAACCTGTGTTCCCGTTACTGCACAGCTATTGTAAGCAAGACACCCAAGTAACAGCGGAGTTGTATAAACATTTAACAAAGGAGATGCAAAATGATTTCTCAAAAGAAAGTATCACGCTTGAACACGAAGTTGCAATCATCATTGCGCAACAAGAAAGGAACGGTTTCAGACTCGATATGCCTAAAGCTTTACAACTCTTATCTGAACTTAAAACTAAGTTGGATATTATTCAGGTTGAAATGGAAACAATCTTTCCTCCAAAAATCACCACTGGAAGAGTTCACAAATCGTCAGGCAAACCTCTCGCAGACATCGTCGAACCCTTCAACCCCGGCAGCCGCAAGCAAATCGCCGAAAGACTCATCGAAAAAGGCTGGAAGCCGAAAAAGCACACCGAAAAAGGCAGCGTCATCGTCGACGAAGAAGTCCTCGCCAGCCTTGATTACCCCGAAGCAAAAACCCTCGCTGAATACATGATGTTGCAAAAGCGGATAGCTCAAGTAGAATCGTGGCTATCTGCTGTTAAATCCGATGGTAGAGTTCATGGCAGTGTAATCACTAATGGTGCAGTAACAGGACGAATGACACATCACAGCCCTAACATGGCTCAAGTTCCTAACAGCGGTAGTCCTTATGGACACGAATGTCGGGATTTATGGACAGTAGAGAAAGGATATAAGTTAGTTGGTATCGATGCTTCAGGTTTAGAACTTCGTATGCTGGCTCACTATATGAACGACAATGCGTATACAAATGAAGTTGTGGAAGGCGATGTCCACACAGCGAATCAAACCGCTGCTGGACTGCAAACGAGGAATCAAGCTAAAACGTTTATCTATGCCTTCTTATATGGCGCAGGAAGTGCCAAAATCGGGTCGATTGTTGGAGGTTCTGCGAAAGAAGGACAGAAACTCATTGATTCTTTTCTACGCAACACGCCGAAACTTAAGACTCTTAGAGAGAAAGTTTCTCGTATCTTCGCTAGTAAAGGATGGCTACCGGGTCTTGACGGACGCAAGCTACAAGTTCGTTCCGAACACTCGGCACTCAACACGCTACTACAAGGCGCTGGTGCAATCGTAATGAAACAAGCTGTTGTCATCCTTGATAAAGAATTAAAGAAAGAAAAGATTGACTATAAGTTCGTTGCAAATGTTCATGATGAATGGCAGTTAGAAGTAGAAGAAGCTCGTGCAGTAGATGCTGGTAGAATAGGAAAGTGGGCTATCGAAGAAGCTGGTATAATATTAAAAATGCGATGCCCTCTAACAGGTGAATATAAAGTAGGTAACTCTTGGAAAGAAACACACTAATGAAATACGAAAAGATTATTGTTCCAGTAAGTGGTGGTAAAGATTCTCAATTATGCCTAGCATTGGCACTTGAGCAATTCCCAAAAGAGCAGATTATTGCCGTGCATCAAAGCACTGGATATGACCATCCTTTGACTTATAAACATTTAGATTGGATGGAAGAGTTCTACGGAGTTAAGATTGTTTACACACAGTCTGACAAATACAAAGATGTGTTTGACTTGATTGAAAAACAACAATACTTTCCAAATAATGTTGCTCGTTCTTGCACCGGTGAACTGAAACAAGTTCCATTCGGTAAATGGTTAGCTGCTAATGGATTCTTGAGAGAAAATGCTTGCTTAATTTGGATGGGTATGCGAGCTAACGAAAGCAGCGCTAGGTCAACAAAATATGGTGAACTGAATAACGACGATGTGTTTTCATTGTCTGACCTATCAGGTAAATATGGAAAGAAATTTCAAAAGGTTTCTGTATCTTTGCCGATTGTGTCATTCACAGAAGAACAGGTATTCGCTGAACTAGCAAAACGAGGACATAAAGTTAATGAACTATATTCTCTCGGAGCTGCTCGTGTTGGCTGTTTTCCTTGTTTATTAGCCAAAAAAGCTGACTGGGAAATGGCTGCTAAAGACGAGACAGGTCGTAAACATATTGAGAAGCTAATTGAACTAGAAGATAGGTTTTTAGCTGATTCTACAAACACTAGAAAACTTATTCGTATTCACAAAACTAGGGATGTTCGTCATTTGTTGAAAACAGGCTCGTTTTCTGATACAATAGACGATAGCGCTTCTTGTGGCTGGTGTTCTATTTAAGGACAAAAATGAATAACGAAAAAGACGAAAACTTATTGGGAATGGTAGCTGTGTCTGCTTACAAAGACGGCACTTATTCCCTGTCTTCTTCCTTTGATTTGGAAGAGACTTATGAATTGTTAAAGGATGCGGTATTGGATATTGAAGACGGCACTTTAGAAGGGTCGTTGGATTATTCTACGCAAACTTTACAATAGGTTGTTATACACTTTACAATCGTGTATAATAACTTTACAATGCAGTATTTTCTAACCGCAGTATTTAAGGAGATTTAAATGGAAATCAAACCAGTAAAAATTCAAGCAGAAGTTCAGTGGGCTTTCTTTGATAAAGTCAATGACATGAGTGGCAAGTTCCAGTGCGACTTGGCTAACTTGTCTGAAGCTGCTGTAAAGGCTTTAGAGTCTATCGGTCTTGCTCCACGTAAGCGTGAAGACAAGCCTGAAAAAGGCTGGTTCTTGACTGTGAAGTCAAACTACGCTATTCAGCCTTACGATAATGAAGGTAAAGAAATCAAAGACATCGTTGGTAATGGTTCTAAAGCGATTGCTTTGATTAAGCCTTATAGCTGGAAGTGGAAGAACAAAGAAGGTGTATCTGCTTCGTTAGCTAAAATCGTTATCACTGACTTAGTGAAATACGATGCTGCTGGAAATAGTGCTGATGACAACATGGATGACGACATTCTGTGATAACAGCTCTTATCGATGCTGATAGTTTGATATACGCTGTTGGTTTTTCTAGCAATGATGCAGAAGAGCCAATAGCGGTATCTCGCTTAGAGCAAACGATGATTGAACTTTGCATGGACTTGGACTGTGAAGATTACAAAGGCTTTCTCACAGGAAAGGGTAACTTTCGTAATGATGTCGCAGTCACAGTTCCATACAAAGGTCAAAGGGTAGCTGAGAAGCCTGTCCACTATCAAGCCTTGAGAGACCACCTAGTGAAATCTTGGGGCTTTGAAGTGGTTCAGGGTATCGAAGCTGATGACGCAGTCGGTATCGCTGCATACGCTGTGTCTGAAGACGAATCTATCATGGTTCATATCGACAAAGACTTGAATCAGTTCAGAGGATGGCATTATAACTATCGTAAGAAAGAAAAGTATTATGTTTCAGAGTTTGAAGGATTGCAGTCTTTCTACACTCAAATTCTTACCGGAGATAGGATTGATAATGTTATTGGTTTGAAAGGTATCGGACCTGTTAAAGCTAAAAGGATATTAGAAGAATGTACAAACGAAAACGAATTGTATCAAGCAGTCCTCAAAGCCTACGAGGGCGACCAGCAGCGAGTGTTGGAGAACGGACAGCTCTTGTGGCTACAAAGAAAAGCAGGACAGGTTTGGACTCCGCCAAGCTCGTCTTAGTGGAATGGTTAGACGCTTTAGCACAGGGCGAATGGCATGAAGCAAAACGAGAAGACTTACGCTGTAAAACAGTTGGGTTTGTTGTCTTTGAAGATGATGAACAGTTGGAACTAGCAGGGACAATCACTGAAGGAATGTGCAACAACAGTATCACCATTCCAAAGCGTATGTTGACTAAACGGAAGGAAATAAAACTTGAAACCACAAAGCGCAAAAGCAAAGGGAAGAAACCTACAGAAGTGGGTAGTTCAGGAACTTTTGAAACGCTATCCACAATTAACGGACAAGGACTTACGCAGTTGTCCAATGGGTAGTCATGGCGAAGATGTTGTTATGTCTCAGTTTGCTAAAGATGAATTACCAGCAACATTTGAATGTAAGTCCCTTGCAAAGATAGCAGTTTATCGCTATTATGAGCAGTGTCAATCTCATGGAGATGGAGAACCAATCGTTATCATTAAAGAGAACGGCAAAGCTCCATTAGCAGTGATTGATGCAGAAGTTCTTTTTGATTTGATGGCAGCATGACAATACCAATTATTTACCTAAAAGAGCGTCTTGAGTGGCTGGAGCAAGAAAACGACTATCTCAAGAAACAGATTGATGCGTTGTTGATGATTATTGCAAATAAGGAGAAACCTGATGGACATGATGAAGTTAAAGTTTGAACTTGAAGATGTAGATGGTAAATTTACATCAGAGTTCTCAGTAGAAGACATGGAATCTTGGCATGAGTTAGTAGTAAAGTTTGCTGACTTTTTAGCAT
>JACCDO010423677.1_pt1 | contig 38409 bp, 30 predicted proteins | sample 7446101 | NCBI WGS metagenome assembly JACCDO01 (sample SAMN15323440, study PRJNA562643) | freshwater metagenome | isolation source: river surface water | place: USA:Blue River Watershed | collected 2017-08-16 | reverse complement strand
GCAGCAAAATCTACGCCGGCGACCATTTAGAATCCGCCTCCCCCGCCGACCCCTCCTTCTGGCCCATCCATCCCACCCTCGAACGCGTCTTCCAGGCGAAATTAATGGCGGGCGGATTTAGCACCTCAAGCACCTGGCCTACCGACCCCGTCAATGAATACGTCTGCAACAAGGCCGTCTGCTACGAAGAAGACGAAGACGCGTTCGGCAACTGGGACACGTGTTGCTACGGCCATTACGAAGACGACCAGATGCTCGATGCGCCCAACAACGACCGCTACACCTACGTCGGTCCCACAAACAAGGACGTCCATGACGGAACGAATCCGCAAAACCCCGAATACTCCATGATATACATCTATGACACATTTACCTGGAGTCATTGTATTCAGGAGGGCTACGATTTCGACGCACTCTTAGAGGGACAATACCGCCGCAAATAATTTTTCATAGTTTGTGTTATAGAATCATATCTATAACACAAAAACGGACCCATCTACGCGTATTTAGGAATGGCATCCACATTCATCATTCCGGGTTCGCCATCCACAAAACGACAGCGCTCTGCTTCCGGCATCAAAAATTGCGCAAACATCGGGAAGTTCAGCTGTTCTTGCGGGGTGTGATGATGCACGATGCGCGCAATCATTTTATACAATTTGAAATTCGGATAGCGCTCTTCACCACTGCGTTTGTATAATACATTGCGTCCAGCGTCGTCTTTGCACCAGCGCGCCACCGTTTTCTGGTAATCGTCCATGTCCGATTCGCGCTCGTCTTCAATCAAAAAATCATACATGGAACAGCCGAGACGGCACAAATCGAATGCGGGGTTCGGGTCAAGACGCGGCCGGCTCTCATTGAAATAAGGTTCACAATTGTATTGCGTCGCCGCGTCGCCCCCTAAGGCGAAACTGTCACTGCAAAACGTTTTCCCCCCATAACGATAAATGCTGCGACCGAAATCGATGATTTTGTAGATTTTGCCATAGGTGGGCACGCGATAGACGCGGTTCTCCCACATGTAATGCAAATATTCAATATCGGTATTGACGTACATGATGTTGTTGGTATGCAAGTCATTGTGGGTGAATGAAAAGGCGCGTTGATAGACGAGGAGCGTCATCACAATTTGGAAGAGGGCGCTAGCCCCTTCACATTCATCTATAACACCCTTGTCTAACAAGTCATCAAATGTTCCTGCGCATTTTTCTAAACAAATCATTTGCACGGGGAATTTTGGGAGAAAAGCGAAAACATTATCGCATTCCGAAGATGCAATGGATGATTCCGATGCGTCATCGTCAGACTCGTCATCATCTGATTCATCACTATCGTCGTCGTCGTCGTCGCTATCAGAGGCCGAATCAGAACTACTGTAAATAACTTCACTATTATTGGAAGAATCGGTGGACGACTGTGTACTATTGGATGCTTTTTCATAGATGACTTCGTTTTCTTCACAAGATGATTCGGCGGAAATACTTTCGTCGATATCAATAATTTCTTCGGCGCCTAAATCAACCAGGTCTACATGCTCGGATTGAATGGTGAGTTTGTTTTTATTCGCGCGCGAACCAAAGCCTTCGCATATATTTTGTCGCACATCATCAGATATGAAAAAATATTTGCCCACATTGCGATTGAAGTAGTCGGATGTGTATAAATATTCAATATCATCGCTGACATTCATTTTGAATTTGTCTTGTACGCCTAAATAAGAACCATAGTAATCAATCCCATGTAAAAATCCATATTGTTCTAACAATTGACTACTTAAAAAGCTGAAAAAACCGTCGATATATGCAGCATTGTTCTCATCGGCCAGTTTTGGAAAAGTGGATGAGTCCGATGGATTCGGTAATGTGCGTATTTTATCGTCTTGCAATGGGTATTTGCCAATCATGTATTTGATGGGGTCTAACAGTGGGGAAAATTTGACAAAAATGGGCGCTTCGACGATTTCGCCAGTTCTCGTATTGACGATTGAATGAAGATTGTGGATGTGATATTTATGTTGCAATACAATATTGTCGGCGGACTTGTTTATAGTAAACAATTTAGCATAAATCGGATTGTAACTTTGTAGATTGGTCATCGTATATGGTTCATACTCATGGTGGGTCTCGATCGTGGAATAGGTATATTGTTGATTAAAATCCGATATGTCTAGCAACTCTTGTTCTCGATAGTCGACTTTTATTTTTCCTAAATCTCTTTCCATTGTTTGTATATTTATTCATAAACATAAAAACAGCGATGTTTGAACTCATCTGATTAAACAGTTACACCATCTTTTTTTAGCATATCGCGCAATTTGTCAATGGCTTGTGCAGGTGATAAACGTTTATCACTTATGATGCCATTATATTTAGGATCAGTGATTCCAATGTTTTTAATCGATTCGTATTGTTTTTCCTTTGCAACACTACTCGTTTTTAATATTCCGATAAGACTCGCTAATCGGTCGGGTAAAATACCCTCTTGCACCTTACCATATACAGTCATGCCCGAGACTATTGCAATTACCAATACTGCAAATAATAATCCAATCACGTAGTGTTTCATATATATACTAATTGTATATTTTTGTGCAACGGCGTAATACGTCATCTTACGGTTAAAAATATATGCACATAGTCTAAATTTAGGAGAACATGTCGCTAGAACTTCGCAAATTCGATATGAAAGCCATCACATTCAAGCCCGATGAAAACAAGGGACCGGTCATTGTCATGATTGGGCGCCGTGATACTGGTAAGTCGTATTTGGTGCGAGATTTGCTATATCACCACCAGGATATACCCATCGGCACAGTCATTTCGGGAACAGAGGCGGGTAACGGTTTTTACGGCGCCCTGGTTCCTAAATTGTTTATTCACGAAGAGTATAATACGGTGATTATTGAGAACGTCTTGAAACGCCAGCGCGCCGTCTTGAAACAGGTGCAAAAAGAGATGGACACGTATCGCCGGACCACCATCGACCCCCGTGCATTTGTCATATTAGATGATTGTTTGTACGACCAATCGTGGACGCGCGATAAAATGATGCGGCTGCTTTTTATGAACGGTCGTCACTGGAAGCTGATGCTCGTGATTACCATGCAATATCCACTCGGTATTCCACCGAATCTCCGCACAAACATCGATTATGTTTTCATTTTGCGAGAACCTACGCTGGGCAATCGCAAACGTATCTGGGAAAACTACGCGTCCATGTTTCCCACCCTGGAATCGTTTTGCGCCGTCATGGACCAGACCACGGAGAATTACGAATGCATGGTCATCAACAACAATGCGAAATCGAACAAATTGCAGGACCAGGTGTTCTGGTACAAGGCCGAATCGCGACCCGATTTCAAACTGGGTTCGAAAGAATTCTGGGATATTTCGAAATCGCTGGGTTCGGACGACGAAGACGAAGCCTTTGACCCCAGTAAATCGAAAAAGAAAACGGGTCAATCGATTACCGTGAAAAAATCGAAATGGTAACAACCATAAGAATACAATTGTATTTTTGTATAATACAATTGTGACCAGAATATGCAGCGGACGATCATTTATTTAGCAAAAAAATATCCATAGTGTTATATACATGCCTTTGACCCCCGAGCAAAAAACCGAAATTACCACCTACATCAACGTCTATCGCACGAAACATCAGTCACCGCCTTTAACCTGGGACGACAGCATTGCGACCTTTTCGCAACAATGGGCGAATTATTTATTGACAAACAATGAATTCAAACACAGTGGAAATACATCCTATGGCGAGAACCTGGCCTATTTTCAGGGATATGGTAATGATCCTATGACACTCTTGAAAAAGGCGGTGGATTCGTGGTATAACGAAGTGAGTCTGTACAATTATGCTACCCCCGGATTCACGTCGGGGACGGGGCATTTCACGTGTTTAGTGTGGAAATCGAGTACGAAATATGCCATGGGTATTGCGATTGATCTTAGTACGAATTCGGTCGATATTACGATGAATACGTCTCCTCCGGGTAACGTCTCGGGAAAATACCAAGACAATGTATTGCCGCCAATAGGATCCTCCGTACCCGGAACCGTGCCCTTGCCCAATCCTTTACCCGTTCCTTTACCCGGCCCCAATCCTTTACCCGGCCCCGTACCCGTGCCTTCGCCTTCGCCTGTACAATTCAACAAAACAACCATTATTTACGCCTTGTATAATATCATTAATGCAATACAAGCGAATCAATCAAAGGCGATGCTAGTTTCGATGATTAACAATTTGATTGCAATTGTGAATCGCATGTCTTAAAGGCTTAGACCTACGTCTTTACGTCTTTAACCTAACGGTTTATACCTACGTCTTTAGGCTAAAGCCTTAGACCTATATCTAGGTCTTTAACCTAACGGTTTAGACATTTGTGCCTTCTAGGCACTCACGTCTTTAACCACTTGAACAAGGTCAAGCGCTTATTGTTTTCTGCCATATTCGCATCCACTTCTCTAGTAAACCCATCGTCCATTTTCATATATTCTTCACGAAACTTGATGATTTGCTCCATCAAATCATCTTGTTCTAATTCCAGGTTATATATTTCGAGTTCAAGCGTCGGCGTGCGCGGTTTAATCCTTGACCGCTGTAGTAGCCGATTGATGTTGATCTTGAGACGGTTAATCATAATGATTTCTCGCAAATGGATTTTCTTAACCAGTGTAAAAATATTCGTGGAATACGTATACGGATATTTGTGGCGGATATATTCCGGCAAAATAAACTTGTTGAGTTCCTTGATTTCATTCACCTTTTTCTCGACTTCTTCTAAGATGCCGAGAACATATTTCTTGTCGTAGTTGAAAAACAGCACTTTCCCCGAATTGAATTCGCACATGGATTCCAGTTTCTCGTAATTATAGGCCGACGTTTTGTGTGCCTCCGCCTTTGCATCCAGTTTCAAATACGAAATCAGCGCCAGCATGAACGAGTTGAACGCCGTCATACAAGCAATCGTAATACCGCCGTATGTTTTCCCCTCAAAAAACAAACTCAAGACACTCGCCAATACCGATATCAAAATGGTAGGCAGCATCAGAAAATTCAATTGCTGCTCGCAATAGGTTTTCGCCTCTATATACAAAATCTTCTCCCCATTCAAATACAAGGCTAAGATATCCAACGTGGTCGAACTGATGGAGCGGTCATTGTTATACACGGTATTGAGTTTATCTTCCACCATATTGTAGGAGACGCGATCCATCAATAAATCGGTCGGTTTTCGAGTGTCCTTGTTCTCGTCGATGGGTGATTGCACTGTGAAATTCGGAGAACGATCGATGGGTTCGGATGGAGGTAGCGGTTGCTGTTGCATGGAGAAATTCGGAGGGACATACTTTTCACTGTCTTCAAACCGCACTCCCGGAGGTTTCACGACTGCCACCTGAACAGGTTTGTTCAAAGAATCATACGATGATTGTGAATCTACACTTGGTGCACGTAGTTCGGTGAAATCTATTTCCGCAATTTTTTTTCGAGAGATGAGAACCTGGACACCCGATTTCCCCCGATTTCCCACTATTTTTCGAATGTTCTCAAACGACCCTATTACACTATCGTCCAATTGTTTGACCACATCACCTGCAAACAAAGGACCGTACGATTCAGTCACCACCACTTTACCGCCTTCATTCTGAAAGAGTGACATGTCTGGTATATCCATGACAAAGGACCTGTTCTCGGGTATTATACTATCCATATCACTCAGCTTCGCGCGTTTCGGCAATGGAACCAATGTATTCCAATACTTGTGCAACGGTTTGCGATTCCATTCGGACAAGGGTGTACCATAGTTTATGGTGCCATATTTACGGGTTTTGACGAAATATTCTTTTTCACGGAAAGCCGCCGAAATCACTTCCAGATCTTGCTCGATGATGGGGGTGTATAGGGTCGGATAACGGAGCTGGGATTTATGCATAGAATGTTTCGTTTTTGTACTCAGGTTCTCCACCACATACATATCATTTGCTAAAGCTTCTTTGATGACCCCGAAACCATTTTCCGGCGATTCTTCGACCCACGGATAAATCACATATGCCGGCGCTACGGGTTCGTCAAAATGCGCCTGGACGATTTCATTTACGCTACAATATTCGAGACGCACCTCACTCACAATTCGCAATTTGTCGAGCGGCACCTCGATGATCACCGTATAGCATGTATCGTGGTCTTTGTTATCGTAGAATAGTCCGACCGAACACATTGCGGTCTCGGCCGAGTACCACAAGAGAGTTACCTCTAACCAGAGCCCTTCCATGAGCATTTCGACCCGCAAAAACGACAAATCATATTCCATGTCGCGCGCTATAACGTCTTCATGATTGGAATAAGACCCGCATCCATAATTCCGCAATTGCGCCGCCCCCACTTGTAAGGCGATCTGGTCACCCGTGATCCACACATCGTATTTTTCTTCGCCATTTGAGACAGTTCGGTCGAGTTGTCGACAAATGGTCCCACCGATCCATTCGTCTTGCCCGACATTTTTGAGAACTTGCACCGCCGTTTTCTCATCAATATTGTCCATTTCTTCGTCGGGGGTATCAATCGCCCGAATCCGACTTTGCGCAACCGCCGGCCATTTGACGGACAACAATCGACGCCCCCTATTATACACAATATCGCACGTTTTATTCGCGTTTTTTCTAAATACCGACGCGCGGACCCACCCATATTCCGGCGAATGATAGACGACGGGAATTTTCGTAAACAATTCATCGACCGGTGTCATGGCCAAATAATTGATGGTAGTCGGCACAAATGCAGCAACGGCCATCGACGGGTTCTCGATATCAAACAAATTATGGTCCATGACTGATTCTCCGCTTTGTGACATATAGACTCTTCCAATACAAAATTCGCCACAAACAAACATAAAAAATCATCCATTAGTGTATACATATGTTTCCCCCCTATATATGGATAACGCTGATTGTTGTGGCTATATCCATGGTCATTCTCCACGCAACACCAAAGCACACATCGTACAGCCCACCGGTCAATCTAGAAACCCTTCTTGTCGAAGCAGATGACGCATCTGACGAATATATCCAGTCCTGTATTCAGTCGGATCAGCCGAATTTGCCAAATTCCCTCGAATACGTCACGAATTCGCGCGGACAAAAACTCCATGTACGTACTTACTGGCCATCCGGAGGCGCCGCAAAATACATTGTCGTTTCTCTACATGGACATGCCGGGCACAGCAATCGTCCGACCCATGCTTATATTGCCCGGGAACTCAATGCCCAGCAAATCGCATATATTACACTCGATTTCCACGGGCACGGATATTCGGAAGGCGACCGCTGTCGCATAGTGCAATACCATGATTTGATTGAAGATGTCATGAGCCTTTTGCAGGCCATCTATATGCCGACTCCCTACCCATCCGATTCGACCCATATCCGCGTGCCCTCGACGGCGCATCAATTGCCGTTTTTCATTTGCGGTTTGTCCATGGGCGGAGCCACTGCGCTTGCCACGGCACATCGTATGCGTAATGATGATGACAAATATCTGAAAATCCGCCAGCAATTCCGTGGACTGATTTTAGCCGCGCCCATGATTCACATCGCCTCTTCTTCGCCTTTGCTTAAAACCGCCCTATCTTGTCCTCTGCATAAAATCATGGACAAGGTGCCGTTCGATATTTCGCGCTATGTGAAAAACGAGGATATTTGGCGCCCGCATTACATTGATTATGTCAACGAGGACATTTACCCACAAGGCCTCACTTTTCACGGCATTCCGTGGATCAGCACCCTGCAATCGCTGATGCAATTTACTGAAGCCATGCCGACGATTTTGCCGCAAATCGACTGCCCATTCATCGTATTACACGATCCCGAAGATACCATTACGAAAATCGATGGCAGTTATGCATTGATGGAACAGTCCGCGTCTACCCACAAACATATGGTTTTGATGAACGGTGCGAAACATGATTTGATTGCGAATCATAGTCATGTGTTTATACATCGTGTGATAAAATGGATCATGGATATGGAATCCACCGACTAAATATGATACCACGTATGGTATGATATTTTTATAGGACTCTAGTCATCACATTATTCGTCCTTTTCCTTAGCGACGACGGTTTCGCGTAATAATTCATTGCGAATATTGGTAGTTTCACTGTCCGCAACTTCACGACCTTCGAAATCGACGGTCTCTTTGACACCAATCAAGTTGCCATTTTCGTCCATGGTTTGGGTCAATACATTGCCGGATTTCTCGGCTAATTTGATGTTTTCTTCGATGGCCTTCTTCTTGGTTTCCTTGATGCGATTTTCGAATTCTTGTTTGGCCTTCTCCTCGTTCTTGAGCTTCTCTTTGTGGAGTTGGTTGAGTTCCTCTTCCATGAACTCGACGCGACCTGTCTTGTAAGCATCTGGATCCCATGGAATCCACATACCGACGGGACCGACGAAAATATCGTGATTCGGATCGGCTTCGCGCAACTTTTTGCATCGCAATTCGGCCTCCTCTTGTGTAGGGAAGACACCACGGACTTTTAGACCACGAGTGGATGTTTGGAAAGCGTGTTCGCGTTGGAATTGGGCATTTAGGGAATCTTCTTGTTTGTCTAGGAAATTCTTGTAATCGTCTTCGACGGAATCGGCCTTGAGCTTCGCGTCTTCTTCTTTAGCGAACTCGTTGAAATCGGCAATCAAGTCGTCGATTTTCAAATTGTATTTATAGGCCATGAAATGAAGAAAGTCAAAGTATTTAGCAAGGGATTTAGTGAAATCCCATTGCTTTACAAAATTGTCAAACAAGAACATTTCGCGCTTTTTTAGGATTTTTTCAGGGGAAACAAAAGACAAACAGGCGAATTTTTGACCGGCTAAGGGTTGATCTTCATCGCACAAATCAATATATTTAGGATTGGGTTGGCCATTTTCTAAGGTTTTTCGTTCGAAGGCAGACATTCTTACTATGGATATTTAGGAAAAGATTGTTTAAGTGATTTTATTATTTATATATTTAGCCATCTTTTTTTGTTGTATTAGTATATACAGAACCATGGGTTTCGATTTAGCAGAACTTATCAAGCGTATCATCAAGTACTTAGTAATGGGTCTAGTCATTGCTGTTGTCAGTATTGTCATCCCAAAGAAATCTCTTAACTTAGAGGAAATTGTTATTTTAGCACTTTCCGCCGCCGCCACCTTCTCCATCTTAGATGTCTTCTTACCAACCGTCGGCGATTCTGCCCGTAACGGTCTAGGTTTAGGTGTCGGTTTAGGTTTGTCACCGCTGTTTGTGTAATAGCATAAATATTCATTGATTTATCATGTTCGTAGGTGAACATTATGAATAAACTTGACGAAAAGAATATGCGCAATATATAACTATCATGTCGCCGAGTAGAACTGTAACAATACCAGATGCCATAGCAAGCCGCCTAAAGGTACCAGAAACCATGACGATTACACCAATGTGTAACGATGATACATTGATAGCAGATTTAAAAGCAAAAAATCGACTAAACCCTAACGTAACATATAAGTTAACATGTAGTAATAGTGAAAATTATAGGGTAGGTGAATTAGTCGGTGAAGGGGGGTTTAATAATGTCTATACATTATTCCATTCAACTAAAAATAGAATTCCAGAAATTACAGAAATTCCAGACAGAGTCATAAGAATCTCTAAAACGCCAGACAAAAATATCAATACGGATGAACTTACCGGATTATTTATTCAATCTGTGTTGTCAAAACCGGATAAAGAGGGTGGGCTCGGCTGTGATTATATATGTAAAGTGCATGAATTTGGGTATTTGAAAGACGAGAGTGATACTAATAATGACCGTGTATATGCAATCATTGAAAAACTCGAATATTCAAACCTAGTAAGTGTTTTTAATCCAACGAATAATTCCATCCAGAGAGCGAATTCAGATTCTTCGTTGTCAATCACCAGTGAAGAGGCAAATCTTCCTCCAGTAGCTAAAGATTTTGTAACAAACGTATTTATACAAATTTTACACGGATTAGAATGCTTAAGTAAGAATAGATATGTTCATTTAGATATAAAAGAACAAAATATTGGTATTGATTATGCTGGAAATGCGAAAATCATTGATTTTGGATTTGCCAGATACATGTCAGACAAAGAATTGCAAAATGAACAAGCGGAAATAGTTGGGACAGATGGATTGATTGATCCGAATTATAAAAACAACAGAATAATCAGTATGAATTCTGATATATATGCAGTGGGTGTAATGTTACATTCTTTTACTCATACTATGCTGGATAAAGATGGCAAGATTACATATATCAAAAACGAAGAATCTGCATATAAAGTATATAATAACGACCCTGAATACAATGATTTAAAAAATAGGATGATGAATACCGACCCTGCAAAAAGACTTACTGCGAGCCAGGCATTACAGCATAAATGGTTTGCATCCGCATATTGTTATCGGAAATATCGTGGTACTACATGCGAGGACAGCACAGATATTCAGAAAAATATTGCACATTATTTGTCGCATTTTTCGGATAGGGATATGCATTATCGCATAAAATATAGTATTATCTATAAGTCATTCGGTAGCACAAAATGCGATTATTTTAAAACCGTATATGATGACATTGTAATTGCATTGGGAAAACTAGACCCACAGTTGTTAGGTGGTTTGTCAAAGGGAGAATGGGAAAAATGTCAAGGCGACTGTTTTAAAATATTGACAAAATATGTTAATAAAGAGGTTGAATCGACTGCATATATGATGCGATTATTCGAAGCAAGTAAACTCGGTTGGGATAATGACATCAAATTAAATTATATATTTCATTGTCACGATATAACGGGTACATGGGAAAATGATAAAGACAAACTAGATATAGTTGCAGTAGCAATGTCAGGCGCTCTTAAGCCTAAAAAACCCCGATTGATTATGGGATTTGGACCGAGTGCATCAGGAAAAACATATTGCGCATCTGAAGTGATCAAGTTAATGCAACAGGTAGAAGGACCTACATTCCCCGATTTATTTTTATCAATTGATGGCGGAATATACCGTGAATGTTCCGTGGTATATCAACTTATCTTGCAGGCACTCAAGCAAGTAAATGACAAAATACCTGGTCTAAAAAATTTAGTCTTTGCCGGGTTTCACATAACATCCAGTATTTTTGATTCAAGTAAAATCAAAAAACGCGTCATGAATTATTTAAAAGAACAAAAAGTCAAAAAAGAAGAAGAAGAAGTCAAAAAAGACTACCGCCCTACGTTTTCCCTATATGTTCCAGAAACACTCGGAAAATGTATATCGTTGCGGAAAGAATTCTCCTATAACACTACATGCTCGTCAGAATACAAAGACTATATTACCTATACCGGCGACAACGATAACTGGATCGGTTTGATGATCTGGCAACATAAAACGGGTGCAGAATGTACGTTTGACGAAGAATACAAATGCAAAGGATGTACCGAGAGTGGCGAATCCAGAGAAACCATGGAAGGAAAACAATATAGTTCAGGTGCATGGGACAAATCCTACAAGTATGGATTACTTGCCGCGAAAGATGCTCCTACATACCGTTTTATTATACATAATACCGGAGGGCGCAAACATTCGGTCGAAGGCAAGGAAAAGTTTAACACCATCACTTTTGAAGATTATTCCAACTATTCAGAAGAAACTGCAAAACGTGTTCAAAGTGCGGTAGATGACTTAAAATGGAAATATGTAAATAAAATGCAAGAGACCAGTTTATCAGAACCGCCGGTGGAGTCGAATGCATCGGAGCAAGAAATTCAAAAAAATATAGAAAACGCAAAACAGATTTTAGTCGCAATCAATAAAATTATGACAAAAGCTATCAAAGAAAAGTTAAAATCAGGGGGTGTTGATACGCAAGCAATACAATATGGCGGGGTAGACGAACCTGGCGCACCTACTGTAGCCGATCCTGACGAAACATTATATAATACAATCATTCAGCAAATACAAAACGAATTGCCTACATTTGGAGTGTATTCTGTTAATTTTTTTACAAAAACTCTCGTGCCGTTATTAAACGAAAACATAAAAAATAATATTCTTACCAAAATAAAATCATACGATACTGATGCTAAACAAAAATACATAGTAGAGCAAATCAATGAATACATCAAAGATATATATTTGCCATCCCAAAAAACCATGCTCACTGAACATCAGCTCATCTCAATGAGTATGGATATTTTAGCCAAACTTTCCGAAAAAACAGATAAAACAGATAAAACAGAAGACAATGGTATAAAACAACTCCTCAAAATTGCATTTGAAATCGCGTTCCCAGAAAAATCATATGCAGCAACAAATTACGAAGTCAACATTTTACCAAAATCAAGTGTTCGAATTATTGGCATGGATGAAAAATTAGTGCATCATGCTCCATCATATACAGACGAAGATGGATCAGAAGTATCGGAACAAAATAACAACACCGAGTCTACTATAAACGTAGTGTCGTGGAAGAAACAAACAATACCTCAAAAATATGAGATGCATTTTCCCGTAAACGTAGCCGGCGATGATTTAACCGGGGTCATTGATAGTATTCAAGGTATGACTACCAAAATAAAAGACGCCGACCCTAAATTTAGCTAAATCACTAAAATCAACCCTTTAGCTAAAATCATCTATTTCCAAATAAAATAGCAGTATAATATATAATATTTATTATGTCTGCAGCATTTAAAACGTTAAATGAAGAAGTAGACAAATTAAGCGCAACATTGACTGCATATTTAGAGAGAGTTGCTGAATTAAATAAACAAAAAACCGAAACTGATGCAGAAATTGCAACATTAAAAGAACAGATAGCAACTAGTGAAACTAAAATCAAAGAACTAACCGACGCAGCAGATACATCGAAAAAAGAACTTGAAGAAGCGAAAAAAGAACTTGAAAATGCCAAAGCCGAACTTGAAAAGGCCCTAGCAGCATCCGCTGATTACGATACACAAATCGAAGAAATCACCAAAAGAATAGCGGGATTGAATGGAGACATAGAAAAAGCCGAGCCTAAAAAAACTGGCGGAAAAACAAAACGCAGACAAATGCGAAAGCGTGGCGGAAAATCGTTGAAAAGACGATCCAACCGAAGGACCCGCAAATAAATTCTATAACACAAATAACAAAATGTGTTATAGAAAAATGTGTGCATAGTATAACTACATGGCAACGAAAAAATTAGATATTATTATTGGTTCATTATCAAATACAAGTGGGTCATTTGAAGAATATGCAAAACGAGTTAAAAAAATAATAGATGAACTCGAGAACTGTAAAAAATTAACCCAACAAAATGAAGCGTTAACCAGAGAGACGAAAGATTGTGCGTCTAAAATAAGCACGTTAGAAAAGGAAAATGTGAAGCTCAATGATAAAATAAACGAAATTGTAGAGAAAAATACAAAAACACTAAACACAATAGAATTAACGAACAAAAGTGAATACGAATTATTGAAAAGAAAATACGACGCATTGAATAAAGAAATTGATAAATTGCATAATGCACGGTCGATTGAAATGACTGATGTCACTCATAATGACGTACTGAAAAATATAAATAAATGCAGAACCATGTCAAAAGAAGACAAAAACGAAATGTTAGCACTTGCAAAAGAATTTATAGATTTAGCAAACTCCAGGAATATCAGTGACAAAGGTATGAAACAGGATTTACTGGACATTGGCAATAAAATAAAAGAAAAATGCTATGACACTAGCACTAAGGCAACCATAAAACTCGGCGGCAAATCGCGTAAACAGCGCAAATCTCGCAAATCTAAGATGACTCGACGCGTTCACAAATAAATTTCATAACGTCATTGACCCACTGATGTCCGACATCACCCACTTCATATGTTGCATCAGCATTTGTATGCAAATGCAACATATTTATAGACCCCGCCGTCAACAACCATTCGTCGTGGTATTTTTTGCATTTTGCTAAATAATCTAGGGCGATGCCCCCCTCCCCGTCGCGACCACGTTTAGCAATCCGACGAAAACATACCTCCGCCTCCGCATCCACATAGACAATACCATCCGCCTCGTACTTGCTCGAGAACTCGTCATACATTTTCCCATAAATTTGATAGCATACACTTTCAATCAAACCGTCGTCCGACAGCATTTTCGCGAAAATATTGCGATCTGCGCACAGCGACCGCTCGCAAACAATCACAGAACATTCCGGATGTTCGCGAATCGCCTTTTCGATCAAAGACAGGCGACTCATGAAGGCCATGATTTGGAAGGGGAAGGAATATTTAGCCGAATCACCATAAAATTTCTGTAATATGTTTTGACCATCGGCGGGGTCACGTACGGCTTCCCATATATCGACCGGCTCACGCAAAAACACAATATCCGATCGACCCTCACAATGCTCTTGCAAGCGCGCCAATAATGTGCTCTTACCGGCGCCAATATTTCCTTCAATGCTAATAATACGAGGAGTTGTCATGTTGTATAATAGAATTATTGATATTATTCCCCCGGACACCGACCGTTTCAATTTTATATACCTCCCATGTGGGTAAAATGACATATTGATAAAATATGCACAATATATAACTACATGTTGCAGCACTCAAACTGGGAAAATGCGGTCATATTCATCTTGATTCTTGCCACTTCGTTCTTGAATATTTATTGCGGGTTCGTCGTCTTTTTGATCGCCATGATATACATATATATTACACCATTCACACACGAAGACCCACACCGTTTTTCCGACGTCGAATATGCCCTTGCGAGAACCCAGCCCTCCGAAAACACCCCTTTTTTAGATGGAATCGACGTCATTTACTGGATCAATTTAGACCGTTCTCCCGACCGCCGAAAATATATGGAATCCTTATTCACCCATCCTATTTTCCTAAATATCCCACATGAACGGATCAAAGCCGTCGACGGAAAACTCCCCGCGACGGTCTATGAAAAACTCCGACTCCAATACAAACAGAAAAACGACTACGAATATGCCTGCCTATTATCCCATTTAGAAACCGTCAACAAGTTCTCGCAAACAAATCGCCAAATTGCACTCATCACCGAAGACGATATTACACTGGATTTCCAAAAATACTGGCGAAAAACCGTGCGCGAAATCGTCGAACAAGCCCCTGCAAACTGGGAGATCATCCAATTGTGTTATATATGTGTTCATGCAGATCCGCTACAATTCGATTTGTATGAACATAATATTCGCAATAAATGCGTCAGCGCGGCGGCCTATTTGATAAAAAACAGCGCGGCGAAAAAACTCATGGCGAACATTTACTCGGGGGGCAAATATACCATCGACCCCACCATCAATCATCACGCCGACTGCTTTTTGTTTGCGAACTTGAGAACGTATACGTACAAATTCCCCATGTTTACCTATAAAAAACAAAATACATCTCTATTACACCCCGAAGATTTAGTCGAACATGAGGCCTCTCGCCGCAAAATCGAACACATGTACTCGATATTAGACCGTTGATTTTCCACGGTAAAAATACACAATCGCCTCTGCGAAATTGATTTGACCGAAAAAGGCGATGCGCCGTTTCCGTTTGATGTGCGTAATTGCCTGGTCGGGTGTCATATGATGATATGCGATGAGATAGAGGGCGACCAGTGCACATGATCGCTGCTGCCCGGCAAAACAATGCACCAACACCGGCCTTTTTTCCAGAATCGATGCATGCATTTTCGCGAGAACTTGTGTGGTCTCGACCAGATTGATCAATTTAGTACTTTCGGCTGGGTCATCGTGTACGGGTATGCGAATACAATTTGCGCAATGTTGCGGAAATGGTATATCAGCGGTACAATTCACAATCATGGAAAATGCGCAGCTCGATTGCAATGCGCGGGCACTTCCGACGTGCAAATATTCGACAATTTCGTCATGTGCGGATTCACTCATGGTGTATACACCTTTAGGCAGATTATTTAGCAATATTCAATCCGCGCAATTCCATATATTTTCGTCGGTTTAAATTTCAAAATATCGAGTTCTTTATTCGTCGTAGGGAATTCAGCAGACCCGTAAATGTCCTGCAACAGCATCCATTCAAACATTCCCCCACAATACATCGCCACATCGCTAAATCCCAATCCCACCAGCTGGTGATATTTTTTTTCCACCGTCGGGTCCGCCGCATTTTTCCCATACACAATAATCGTCATCGGGTCAATCATATATTTATTCATCATCTCGTTCAATATCGTCTCTTCGGTATGACAATCCAACGTATGCTTGATCAAACATTTTTGCTCCGATGCCGGTAACGTATTGATGAGCAAAAACGTACTCATATGATCAATCGCATATTTTACATCTTCAAATCCAATTTTTCGAGGGGGTTTTTTATCGAACCATCCCAATAACATATCTATTACACTATAGTTCTCTTTGTTTATCTCATTTTTACCACAAAATTGAATAAAAATACACGTAAGAATCATTATCCACACATTCACCTTCAACAATCTACTATTTCAATATGGATCTTTCACAGAACAAACTTACGAAAACAGAATGGACCAGCATCGAAATGCCCGTGTCCGATGCGGAAAAAAACATCCTCAAATTGATCGACGATGGTGCAAATGACGTGAATATTCGCAGCAACAATCACGCATCTATGATACAATACATGAAACTAGAAAAAACACCCTTTAACGAATCATATTTATACGACAAATATTTCAAAACCACCGTCGAAACCATGTTACAAAAATACAAAACGGCCACGGGGATTTCCGAAGCATTTATCGTTCCACAAATCACCACGAAAAATCTGAAAATGGTGAAAAAGGCCGATATTATTCGCATTGAAAATATGCAAGTGGAAAGTACGCGTGATCAAATCTTCGAATATCTATTACTCGACTTTTGCGAAAACCTACTGGAAAAACTCGCGCCGACGGAAGCCTCTTATATCATCAAAAAACAAAAATCTATCCAGTCCAATACCGTACTCAAGTCCTATGCCTTTTATCTGTATACACTGATTCAATTCAAAAAATTATCTATCCAGCATATCAATCCATATGTCACCACATTTGTCGATTCCGTCATTGCCTATGGTCGCACAAAGACAAATCTCACCGACATTATCAAAACATCGCCGGAAACCATCGAAGAAAATCCATATTTGCTAAAATACGACGATTTGACCCTCTATCAACATCAAAAACAATTGTTTGCTATTAGTAATCAGCATCGTCTATGCCCCAAAACAACTTCTACGAAACTCTTTGAAATCATGCGCGCACATAAATTCGACGACCAAGAAATACAAGATACATTAAGCGAGTCGTTGCAAGCCCAAGAAGACCGCCTGGCCTATTTAGAAAAAAAATACGGGGTCGTGAATCCACTCGAAAAAATCTATACGCCGAAACTCATTTTATATATGGCACCAACCGGTACGGGCAAAACATTATCGCCCATCGGTCTGACTCGCAATTTTCGTGTTATATTTGTGTGTGTTGCGAGACATGTGGGTCTGGCTCTAGCAAAAGCCGCCATTTCCATTGAGAAAAAGATTGCCTTTGCATTCGGTTGCGAAACGGCGTCGGATATTCGTTTGCATTATTATGCGGCGACGGATTATACGGTGAATTACAAAACGGGGGGTATTTACAAGGTCGATAACTCGGTCGGTGACAAGGTAGAGATGATAATTTGCGACGTAAAATCGTATTTAGTGGCCATGCGTTATATGCTCGCCTTCAACCAGGAATCTGATATTATTACGTATTGGGATGAGCCTACGATTACCATGGACTATGAAGAGCACGAATTACATGCAACGATCCATAAAAACTGGGCGGAAAATCGCATTTCGAAAATGGTCTTGTCGTGTGCGACATTGCCGAAAGAGGATGAAATTGCGGACACCATTATTGATTTCAAAATGCGCTTTGACGGTGCCGAAATCCACACCATCGAATCTTATGATTGCAAAAAGACGATTTCGATTCTCAACAAGGACGGCAAATGCGTGGTTCCGCATCTGTTGTTTGCGAATTATGACGATTTGATGAAATGCGTAGACCACTGCGAAAACAACAAATCGCTATTGCGCTATTTCGATCTGCAAGAAATCATCAAGTTTCTCGTCTATATCAATCAACATACTGGTGCTATACCTGATGCCTATAAAATCGACGCCTATTTCGACGGTGACATTGCCAATATTACCATGCATTCCATCAAACTCTATTATTTAGAATGCATCCGAAAAATGTGTGGCAATTTGTGGAATAGTGATATTTTCAAACATTTAGCCAGAACTCAGCCCATCGATACTGTCTTTCAAAAGATTCATAGTGTCGATGTTGCGCCGAAAAAGGCGAATGAGCAGATTGTGCGATCCAATAGCGTGGCCGGAGGAAACGGAGGAAACGGACAATCCAATCCAACGACCGGTATTATGATTACCACGACGGATGCGCATAGTTTAACTGACGGTCCGACGATTTATTTAGCCGAAGATATTCGCAAAATCGGTCTGTTTTGCTTACAGCAAACAAAAATCCCCGAGAAAGTGTTGAGTGGATTGCTCGAGAAAATCGAGCATAACAACAAGATCCAGCGCGATCTGGACAAACTAGACAAACAGCTCGAAGACAAACTCGGCAAAGAAATCAACAAGGAGAAAAAGATGGAACGCGAACAATTTAGCGGCGAAGTGCGCGCCGTCATGAACAGCATCAATGCCCTCCGCGGACAAATCCACAATGTCGAAATGGACCAGGTCTATATTCCAAATACGAAAACCCACCAGCAATTCTGGACAAAAACCCAGGATCCCGTCAAAAATGCATTTGTACCGAAAATCACCGAAACCGTCGTCAAAGAAATCATGATGACCAACGTCGATACGCAAATGAAAATGCTCCTCTTGTTAGGCGTCGGGATGTTTGACAAGACCACCGACGTTCAATATATGGAAATTATGAAACGTTTAGCCGATGAGCAAAAACTCTTTGTCATCATCGCTTCGTCCGATTACATCTATGGCACGAATTATCAGTTTTGTCACGGATTCATAGGCAAAGATTTGCAAAATATGACGCAGCAAAAAATCATCCAGGCAATGGGTCGCATCGGTCGCAACAATATTCAGCAAGACTACTCGGTTCGATTCCGCGACGACGCGATCTTAGCATCACTCTTTATGCCGCCACAAGAAAATCGCGAAGCCATCATCATGTCGAAACTTTTCGTAAGCGATGTGTAATAGATTGAGGGTACAAAAAAATACAAAATCGTGTATTTTTTTGCTGACACATGCGCCGATCTATGACACTTTATAGTCCACGGGTGACACTTAGGGCGTATGGATTTTTTTGTAGTGCATTCATAATTTCTGGATTCGTGCGGTCCATTTGAATGGTCGAATATAGACCGTCATTTCCTTGTAATCGGCCCATATTATCCACATTCGGACTTTGATATGGCATCGTAGGGGCGACCGATCGATTCATTTTCAAGTATTGATCGCGTTCGACTTGACGCATATTGATGTCACCATTCATCAATGACATATTTCCAGGTACCATGCGTCCTTGTATGGTGGACGATTTGATGTCGTTATTGCGCTGGCGGTATTCGGCATCATATGGGCGTGGTTGACGTCCGCGTTCACCGGCACTGGATCCACCGGCATAATAGAAATCATCGGTGGTTTGACGGTTGTTGTCGACGGCCTGATGCTCGGTGACTTTGTATGCACCGCCATTTTGATTGGCATTCACATTCAAATGGAATTTCGAATTCTCGGTGGTCTCGCGGATGGTAGGGGCGGGTTTATCAGCCGGATTGAACAAATACGATTGTCCAACGGCCGATTTCGCGTTTTGATAAGGTCGTAATGAACCAATCGTATTTTCTTTGCGGGAAGGGCGTAACACATCCATGAGCGGAGCCACGACGGCGCCGAATGCACCACCTATAGCACCGAAATAGTCGTCTTGTTTATTTGCCGCACGATTGTTCATGTAGGCTTTTGACGATTTCATACCATATTCGGCATCGTGTGCATAATTGCGGCCTTGTGCATTTGCGACGGCAATTGGAACGGGTCCTAGCTCAATATTTGTGGATGGTTTGTATTCGCCTGGAACATAAGTGGCCTCATTCGCAAAACCCGCGCCACCCGTGTATTCCATGGCGGTTTCTGGACGACTTACATAACGGTCAATCGGAATGGCATGCAAAGTCGATGCCGAACCACCAGCACCCGTGGTGGTCATGTATCGTTCAGGTCCCATGGCAAAATCTGTATCGGGACGATTTTTTTCCATTTGTCCGATTCCGCCTAAATTAGTTACGCGACTCATGGCAGGACCTTCGTATCCAAGCATAGATAGTCCAGATGGCTTTGGTTTATTCACCACACGTAGTTGATCAACGCTTTTATCGAGCCATTGATCTCGCATAGCCATGCCGGAATTGAATCCACCAGCACCTTCGGTCGTATACCCGAGGCCTAAACCAGGTGCCACGCGTTGTTCTTCGAAAGGTTTTACATTCGCCATGCGCATACCGACATTCACACGAGATTGCATGAAATCGGATTGATTCGGAGCGCCATGGGCCCATTGATAGTTCTCGGAAGGAGCGAATAAAGGTGCTTGTTCTCCTTTTGAGAACGTTTGAGAACCCGCGCCAGTCATATTGTCTAAAACACTTTCATTGGTATTTGCGCCGACCTGGCGACTACGAATCGACCCTCCGAAATAAGGAACCATATTATTGTGTTGAAAATAGGTCTTGTCCACTTTTTCTCCGGTCAATGAATAATAGGATGATCCGATGGTTGATTTGGTAGAATCGCCATATTGACTATTTGATTCGGGACTGAAATATTTGTCCGTGAATGCGCTATTGCCAGTATATTTGTTTACGGTGGATAATTTGGAAGTTTGTTCGAGTTCGGAATTCGTAATGGGATATTCTTGCGGAAAATTCGTATTTGGAATATCAGTATTTGGGAGAGCTTCACGGTTTGAAAAGGCCTCTTGCTTCTTGTTTTTTCCGCATTTTTTCTGATTATTTACCACATATAATGAACCTAATGCTACTAAAGGTATTGCTAATTCCATAATATTATAGTATCTGTATATAATATTATACTATATTTTTGCATATAGTTCACACATCATTATTTTACTGGATTCGGGCATTTTCCGCCTAAACACATGGATCTGCCGGTCAAATAATATTCCGTTTCTTGATCGGGAGATGCTCCTCCTAGAATCGGAATCACTGGGACAAAATAATCCTTTTCTAAAATGCGCGTTTGAATATTGTTGTGGAATCGTTTTTCCACATTTGCTTGTGGATTTAAAAAAGGTGTTTCCCATCGACGTTGTTCTAAATCTCTATATGTCCATGCGGGATGGGTCGCCCTCGATTCATCCACAAAATGTCCGGCAATCGGATACGAATTTTTAAAAGACGCACCCGCTACAGATGCAGTCTGATAATTATTGACATCGACTAAATCGCGATTCAACGGGCGAGTAAGGCCGCGAAGATCACTCTCTAAATTGATTGAATTCGTCATCAAGTTTGCACCCCATTGCTGTATTCTCATTTGTGGATCGGCCATATATGGCAAATTCACGCCTGGTCCGGGAGTGTCGAGCGCATATCTACCGGAAAAAGTACTGATTTGTAGACCATATTTTATACGATGTGGGTCATCATGAAATCGGGTAAATGCCATGTGAATAGTTATAATAACATGCGAAAATAATATAGATATTCATCAAATACTATTGTTATATTATGCAATCAACAACTACATTATGTCTAAATATGATTGTAAAAAACGAAAGCAAAATCATTCGCCGACTTTTACAATCCGTGGTTTCCGTGATCGATTCCTATTGCATTTGTGACACTGGAAGCACCGACGAAACTATACCTATTATCGAAGCATTTTTCGCGCAACACAGAATCCCCGGCAAAATTATCAAAGAACCCTTCCGCGACTTCGGTCATAATCGTTCTATAGCACTAAAAGCGTGCGAAGGCGAACCGATGGCGGATTATATTTTATTGTTAGATGCCGATATGGTTTTCTGGCTACATCCGCAAATCACGCCTACACAATTCAAGCAACGATTATGCGATAATGTGTATCTTATTTTCCAGGGAACTGAGAACTTCTTTTATAAAAACGTCCGTATTGTTAAAAACAACATTGGCGCTTCGTATTGGGGCGTCACGCACGAATATTTACGCGTCCCCTTTGATACGCCGCAATTATTAATACAAAAATCCGATGCATTTATCATCGACATTGGTGACGGTGGATCAAAGAGCGACAAATTTGAGAGAGACGTGGCGCTATTGAAACAGGGATTAATTGACCATCCCAATAATGACCGCTATACGTTTTATTTAGCAAACACCTATCACGATGCGGGTAAAAACGAACTTGCCATCGAAACGTATAAAAAACGTGTCGAACTTGGCGGATGGCACGAAGAAATATGGTATAGTCATTATCGCATCGGTATTGCATATGCGCGTATGGGTAATATATCGTCGGCAGTATGTGCATGGATGGATGCATACAACGTTTTTCCGAATAGAGTAGAGAACTTGTACGAAATATGCAAAACCTATCGTCTTTTAGGTAAACATAAATTAGCCTATATGTTTTATCAACAAGCAAAAAAATCCATTGCCGATCATCCAGAAATCGATTATCTGTTTATGGAGAAAGATGTATATGATTGGAAACTCGACTACGAATTCACCATCATTGCCTATTACACAAATCCCGAAAAATATCCAATCAATGCCATGTGCATGCAAGTGGCGGCGCACCCTTCCATCGATGAAATGACTATATCCAATATTCTCAGTAATTACAAGTTTTATTCGAAAATGCTAAATCATTCCGCCGGCGCAAACCCGAACCAGGACGTTTTCAAAGATTTAGGAAAAGAGTTGATCAAAGAGTTCCCCGATTTTGTTTCGAGTACCCCCTCCCTTGCGCTAAATCATTTAGGCGAACTCGTCGTGAATGTGCGATACGTCAATTATTCCATCGATGACCAAGGAAATTACAGCAATCGCGGCAAAATCCACACCATCAATGTAGTCGCCACGATTGACATTCGAGGCGCCACCTGGCAAATCAAGAATCAAAAAATACTTCTCTATAACACCAAACACGACAATTTCTATGTCGGACTTGAAGACGTGCGATTGTTCTCACATAATCAGAAAATATACTATAATGCGAATCGCGGATTGAATGGTGGAACAATGGTCGTGGAACATGGTGTGATAGATTATTGTATGTGCGGGGGCGAGCGATTCTTGAAAAAAGAGGATCAACGGGACATTGAGAAAAACTGGGTGTTGTTTGCAAATGCGGGTGGTGCGATGCATTGTGTATACGGATGGAGTCCGTTAACGGTGGGAACGATTGGAACGGAAGGAGAATTTAGCACCGTTGCTACCCATAAGATGCCGGCATTTTTCAAACATGTGCGTGGGTCGACGAATGGGCAAAACATCGGAGATGAGGTGTGGTTTTTGTGTCATAGCGTGAGTTATGAAGATCGTCGGTATTATTACCATTTGTTTGTGGTGTTGGATGCTGCGACATTTACGCTAAAAAAATATACGCAATGGTTTACCTTTGAAAAACAAAAGGTCGAATATTCTTTGGGATTTGTTGTTTTGCCGGGGACGGATCGTTTTTTGATTGGATATAGCACCATGGACCGCACCACACAATATATAGAGGTAGACAAATCAGTGGTCGATTCTATGATGATTCAGGTATAGGGGTAAGGGTTGACGTTTTGCAAATGCCGTAGGTTTTGCGGTGCCATTGTGTGATGCCCCAGTTCGCAATCCCGTCGCGATGGGTTTTGGTGCCATAGCCCATGTTTTTCGATAGGCCGTATCGCTGGTCTAAGAGGGGATATTTAGCGCATAATTCTTCCATGTAGGTGTCGCGCTCATTTTTCGCTAATATACTTGCAGCTGCGATGCATGTATATGTATTGTCCCCGCCTTCGATGGTTTCGAAGGGGGTCTCGACGAGGGATTGTGTTTCTTCGCAAAAGGTGAGATGGGGGGTGAAATCGTTGCCGTCTACGAGGAGAAAGACTTCGCGTAAATAGGTGGAATCGTCTTGCTGCTGTACAGTAGCTGCCGCAGGCAAAGCAGCAAGTTTCGCCATGACTTGTTTCGCACATTCGTGCATGGCCGAAAGGACGGCCTGGCGGATATTGATGGTGTCAATGACGTCGGCATCCACATATTGAATATGCCATGCTAAGGCAGAAGATTTGATATAGGCCGATATTTCTTGCATTTTTTTGCGCGAGTGGATTTTCTTCGAATCGCGCATCCACTCGTGATGAAAACTGTCATCTTTAGGTAAAGCGCAGGCGGCCACGTAGAGACGCCCGAAGAGAGGTCCGCGACCGGCTTCATCGACGCCGATTTCGTAGCGGTTTCCAGGGTCGTGGATTTTTGCAAGAGGCGGTAACGGAGATTTCGGCATAATGTATTTAGCAAAAACAAAGGACGGTCTCGTAAAATCAATTTTTCACCCACTATTTTCGCATACTAGTATATATCATGAAATTGTCGCCATTATTCATATTTTTATTATTGGTCATTGTTTTAGTCATATCGGTCATATTTTGTAGATATTGCATGAACACGTCCATTTTTGAGCGCGAAGGCTTTGTCAGTTATGAGGCGAATGTAGCGCCAACCACGTCCGTCAAAATTCCGCAATATGCCCCCCAACCCGTGATCAAAATGTTTGATAATTTGTTTTTCGATCAATTGAATGGAAATGTCATTGAAGTTGATTCGAACAAATTCATGGGCAATGTCGATGCAAATGGAAATTATACAAGTGGAAATGTAGATACCACCGGAGCATCTATTCATAATTTGTATATTTCCACCCGAGACGGTACTGAACACGACTATCCCGTCGAAAACACTAATGAAAATACGACACAAGAAAGCACCACCATGAATACGTCTTGCTCTTATAAAAATTGGTCCTATAGTACTAAATGTCAAAATACTGGAAAATACCAATTGTTTTATATTCCATGGAACACCGATACATATGTACATATTGTACAAACCTCAACACCTGCGAACGCAAACAAACAAAGTGCTAGCAAACCTGTAAATGTATATACATATCAATTTACAAACGGCACGAATTCACCTGTAAATGTCGCTAGACATGTTGCAACCGAATTACCAAAAGTACCAAGTAGTGGTTATGCATCAGATGCAAGTGACAATCAATTCGTCATTGATGAATTGTACAGCAAAGATCGCAAGGTATATCAACTTGCGAAAAGTATTAAATTTGATGCTTCAAATGCAAACTTGATTATTGATAATAATAATTCCATTAACGTATATGATAGATCAAAACAACAAGTTACGGATTTAGCACATTTAGCAAATAATATTCCTGCAACTGGTTCAACCTATAATTCATGGATTGTATATGATGCTTCAAAGACAATGCAAGCTGTTTATGTAGCGAAAGATAGCAATACGCTTGTTTTATTACTACAAATGGAATCCTCTAATAAATGCAAAATTATAAATGCAGTAAGATTTGATGCAAATGGCGTTGTTAGTACAGACTGTAACAACAATCAAAATAACGACAACAACAATAACAATAATATTCCACCACCACCTCCTCCACCACCATCTGGTAATTCAGATTATTATAAATGGTATTCTTACTGGAATATTCCACCACCCCCACCACCATCCGCCTATTCCGACGATTACATATTGAAGACACAAGTTGTTCCACCCGTATGTCCAACCTGTCCAAACTGTCCGTCGGCGTCTAGTGGAAGTACATGTACAAATTGCGGAGGTAAAGGTGGTTCCGGTACAAAGGACAACAATGGTTCATCAATTGCCGGAGGGAAAGGTATTTTAAACAATACAGTTGATGCTGCTGGAAATGTCATTGGTGAAACGGTCGGTGCTGCGGGTAGTATAGTAAATACTGCCATTGACACTACCGGCAAAGTTGTTACCGGAACAGTCGGTGCTGCAACGAATCTTGTCGGAACCACGGTTCAAGCTGCCGAAAATGTCGCCACGACATTATTGACACCTGGACACGGACAAGGACCGCAAGGACAAGGCTATCCACAAGGACAAGGCTATCCACAAGGACAAGGCTATCCACAAGGACAAGGATACGGCCATCCAGTCGGTGGTCAACCCGGATTCAGCGCAGGCGCCGATTATTCATATTACGGAGCCCTTCCATCAAAAGGCTCAAACTACATGCCAATTACTGCTGATTTCAGTGCATTCAGTAAATAATGTGCGTAAAAATCAGTATAAAAATAAATGTTCTCATCATAGTAGAATATGAAAACATTGTTAGAGATCCTCGACCGCGACAAAATAGCCAATGATCTGAAAACCTTATTATGTGATTTCGAAAAAAACTGCAACAACATCAATTACAAAAAAGGTTTTTATGTGTATGGTTCTCCCGGATGCGGAAAAACCCATTTTGTAACCCAGGTTCTCACCGAACTCAATTACGATATCATCAAATACGACGCCGGCGATGTCCGCAACAAATCGCTCATTGAAACCATCACCTCCAATAATATGAGTAATCAGAATGTTCTCCATATGATGACCAAAAAACCGAAAAAGATCGCCATCATCATGGACGAAATCGACGGCATGAATAATGGCGACAAGGGCGGTATTACATCACTCATTAAATTGATACGCCAGAAAAAGACGAAAAAACAAAAATCCGAGAACATGACTCTCAATCCCATTATTTGTATCGGAAATTACTTTGTCGACAAGAAGATCAAGGAATTGATCAAGGTGTGTAATACATTTGAAATCAAATCCCCCACACCCCAACAAATCAATACTATTATTACACAACGAATCCCCCAAATGGAACCGGCACTGCAAACGATGATGGTCGATTATATCCAGGGAGACATGCGCAAATTCTTCTTTATCGAGAACATGTACAAGAAAAAACCCGAATTATTGACGATTCCCACGATGCAGCATATTTTCCAGGCAAAATCATACAATGAAGACGCGAAACAGTTGACAAAAACGCTATTGACCCGGTCCATGCCGATTGAACAACACAATATCATGATGAATGATACCGACCGCACAATCGTCGCCCTTCTATGGCACGAGAACATTGTCGACCACTTAGCGAAAATACCGAATCAGCAGTCGTTCCCTTTTTATTTGCGCATTTTAGACAATATGTGCTATGCGGACTATATTGACCGCATCACTTTCCAGAATCAAATCTGGCAATTTAACGAAATGAGTTCGCTGATGAAAACATTCCACAACAACAAACTATATCACGATAATTTTCCCGATGCGCGCGCCCATGAAGACGAAATCCGATTCACCAAGGTTCTCACGAAATATTCTACCGAATACAACAATTCCCTTTTTGTCTATGGCTTGTGCCAGATTTTAGACATGGATAAGAAAGATTTAGTCGCTTTTTTCCAGGAACTTCGACTCTATTTCGGCGTAAATTTCATGAATAAAACGGATAAAATGGCGCTGGTTGAAAAGGTGTTTGAAAATTACCAGATCAACAAACTCGACGTCAAACGCATTTTCCGGTATTTAGACCGAAATGTGAAAACCGACGTAGTCGACGGAATTGACGAAGATGATGATTATGGCGATGATTTTTAGACTGGTGACGATGCAAACACACCACCTATAATGAGAAGCGTACCCACGATTTTCTGCCAGGTAATTTGCTCACCACTAAAGACAAATCCATAGACATAGGCCATCACAATGCCGAAATACGACAGTGGCGCATAGAGTCTAGGTTCTAATCGCGATGCAGCGAAAAACCGCAAGAAATATCCGAAAAGACCAATGACTAAATTAATCAACAGAGAACCCGACAATCGATTTGCGCTAAATATGTGTAATACATCTGTATTATTCCAAATCGTGAGAACAATTGCGCCCCATAAATACGACAAAAACACGTGATTCCAGTTGTTGTCGGTTTTGATGTGACGGATCTGGAAATAAATCAGGGCTTCGGTAAACGCCGCGGCGGCAACCATGGCATAGCCAGTGTATGTGTCGGCGGCTGATTTCTTTTCCTTCTCATTTTTTTCCTCTTGTGGAGAACCTAACAAAAGTATGCCGAAAATCACGAAAATCATGGCTATTTGAAGAGGTTCTCCTGCCATCAATAAAATCATCAGTGGATATGTGTAAAAGAGAGTGTATGCAAGTCCGCTTTCTAATAGTTGGAACCCCTTGTAGGAAGTATACACGTGGGCGACGGTTGTGAGCGCGAGTAATATTCCGGTTTGCGAGAACAAGTGTTTGAGAACAACGTCCCAATTGACGAAAAATGCCGAGAAAAATGCATAGGTGAAAAAACGGCTCCATAATTGCAATATGATTGGCAAGTTAATATGTTTCACGAATATGGGATATAGACTCAGCAATGATTCCGACGCGAGTTTGCTCGCGACTTCTAACAACATAATATTATACAATAGGGATATAATATTATAGATCGGTAATGTTCAAATGTCGATGGTAATTTCCGGTTCACTTTTAGGCAATGTGTTTTGAGGTGACGCTGGTGCGGGTCGTGTAATAGATTGTATAATTATTTCGAGTTCTTTGTTTCGTTTTTCTAACCGCTGAATTTCTTCCGCCATTTTTTGTATTTGCTGTTGATTTTGTTGCAAAATTTGTAATACGGATTGTTTATCGAGATTGATGGGGTCTTTACCCGGCTGTTGCAATACAATATATGAATTGTCCATCATTTCTTTACGTTTTTTCTCGATTTCCAGCATTTGTTTTGCCACGTCGGGTTTATGTATTGGATCCCCGGGTTCATATTTATCCAATAAGACGTCAATATCTTTCATGAAAAAATCATAAATGGATTTTTCGGTGGGTTTCGCAATAAACATTTCTACTGTTTTAGGCGATTGTTTGAACACGGGCGATTCGCCCTGTTCCAGTAATTTGCGTTTATCGAAACTGTTGTGATTATGCGAAAAGACGAGAATGGTTTTTAATGGGTCGAGTTGTACAAAAGGGATCGTATAATCCTTCAAAAACGCCTTTTCTTCGGAGAGTGCGGCATTATCTTCGTATTTCGTATTTTTCAAGAGTTCCGCACGAAAGGCGAATGTGGCGGCGGTGGCATGGTTCGGGCCGAATGGGCCGCTCTGATACATTTTATGGATGTGTTTGAAATAAATATACATTTCCGATGATCCGGCGCACATGGCCTGTGGGTTTTCTAACAATCGTTCGACCGCATGCGATATACGTTCGGGTGGATAATAGTCGTCGTCATCCATATAGACAATAATCGATCCTTTCGCATGTTTATGCATGACATTGCGTTTTTCGCCTAAGGTCAGCTTTTTGTCTAGAGCCACATATTTGATTTGTTCGATTTTAGATGAAGCGATCAAATCCTGTATTTTATCTGTACCGTCGTCGACAATGATCCATTCCATGCGATTTTTCGGGTAGGTCTGATTTTTAAAACATTGAAACATGACTGGTATAAATGGTCGGCGATTAAATGTGGGTGTACATACACTTACAAACGGCTTATGTTTTGTTTTTGACATGACTATAAAAATATATATTCCTATATTTTTATATGGATTAGTGCAGTTATTTTAAATATGGTCATAATCATTCACATCTAATGGATTCAACATTTTGCTTCTCACTTTTATAAACATATATAACATAATCATGAAAAGAATAGCAGTGTTTACGGCGCATAGTATGATTCTGGTGGAATTTGATTTTAATTCGGTGACATATTTATATATTCCATATATCAAAATAATAAAATACAACATATGCGCCATGCAATCGTAAAATAGTTCCATACAAACGACAAATAATTTTTCGAAAAAGGTGGGATTTGGTGGGCATGATCGTCCGCCAATATCTGTTACAGATTTGCGGAACAGGGTATTCATTCCACTCCACGCTTGCGCTATGTCGGACTTATTATTGATTCCGTTATAAATTCCCATACCGAAATAACTCGTAGCATATAAATAGATGATCATAAATAGACCAGCTAGGCGAATATTTAAATACGAAAAAATAACAAAAACCATCCATAATGCAAAGGAAGAAATCGGTGAAAATATGGTTTGCATAATGCTGGTTATTCTGTCCGCGACGGATTGAATATTTCCGACAAATGTATTTTTTCGTCGCGCAACGCCTATAATAATATCATACGTTACAATCATGTAGATCCATTTCATATAGGATGGGGTCTTTCCTTTGCCCATAAATGAAATGAGCGAGTCAAATACCTTGTCGGAATATTTACACGAATAATATAGAATAATACATACTAGCGCAATAAATTGTGCAATAGGATTCATTGCTATGGTTTTTAATATGGTAAAATCTAAATATTCCCCGAATTTTAAATATCCGAGTGTATCGATCCATTTATCGACCAAAGATGGACATACTTTTCGCAAGAATGCATTGAGTAAAATAACGGGTTGAACCAGAGCCGTAAATAGATATTTGAGAATTCCATTATTTGTAAATGAATTTACGGTTTCGCCAAATGTATAGGGTATTTTTTGATTTGTTTCGTCTTTATAAAATATTACATAATACCAATTGTAGGCAAAAAAGATGGCGGATGGGACGGCAATGAAATAATCGATTTGTTTGGATATGATTTCAATGTCTTTTTTATTTTTAGAATTCGGACGTCCATCTATGACACCGTCTGTTTTTTTATAGATAAAATTTGCTAATTTTTTCAGATAAAACTTGTAATAATTTCGTAAATTCGTTACGTATTTTACAGCCATATCTATATATTTTCTAAAACGGTTTGAATTGCATTTGCCTTTTTTACCGCTGCTCTTTTTCTTACTACCTTTTTTACCGCCTTTTTTGCGATTTTGTTTTTTTTTAATGTTTTTACATTGTTTTTTCGATAATATGCCAGATTTGCATAATTGTTTTATCATTTTTTTACTGAGCTTTCCACGCATGGCTAACTTATAATAATGGTCACTCGATTTCTTTTTTATTCCGCCATTTGCGGATTCGTATTCTTTTACATAAATGTGTTTTCCTTTTGTTAAATTATAGTCTTCAAAACCTTCTGCGTCGTCGTCTTCAAAACCTTCTTCATCGTCGTCTTCAAAACCTTCTGCGTCGTCGTCTTCAAAACCCTCTTCATCGTCGTCTTCAAAACCCTCTTCATCGTCGTCTTCAAAACCCTCTTCGTCGTCGTCTTCAAAACCCTCTTCGTCGTCGTCTTCAAAACCTTCTTCGTCGTCGTCTTCAAATCCTTCTTCATCGTCGTCTTCACCCGTAAATCCTTCTACATTTCCGAGTTTGTCGTTTAATTCTTTTAAATTATTTTCGAGTTCGGTTATGCCATCGACAAAATCATTCATTTTCGAAAACAATGTTTGCGGTTTTTCGTCATGTACGTTCTCGAGAACCTCTACATTTTTGTAGTTGTTTTTTGGCGAATTCTTCTTCTTTTTTTCATGATTTTTTTGTATAGTCTTCATTTTAGAAATGATTTTTTCACTTTCTTTTTCAAGTGGTAATGATTCATCGCTAAATGGTTGTAAATTATTCATGTTTCTATTATATACGTATAATATATAATAGAATCTTTATCGCGCATATAACATACCGCAATTACCACCGATAAATGTCAATACATTATATCGTTCTTCGTATAACACCATATCATAATTGTAATCATAGAGTTGCCAGTTTTGTTTTCGGACACCGATCGTATTTCCGCTTGCATCGCAAAAGAAATCATAGGATGCGTTTTTATTAATTGACGGTACAAATGTCGTAATTTCGAGTTCGACCGTTTTAAATTTACTCATGTTGATTGCTCCCGACGGTTGATATTCAAAAGGGCTCGTATTCAAGCAAAAATTATAACAGTATAATCCCTCTTTTGCAAACGATTGCGTGCGCGTATATTTTTCCACATAATCGTATATCCCACGCGTCATGACATTTTCGCGATAGTCGCCATTGAGTTTAATACCCGCGGTTTCTAAAATTTCTTTGCGGTTTTGCGTGAAGAAATCGCCCGAATAAAAGAAGCCAGTATTTTTACCATAAGGATAATCCGTCGATGGTGGATTTTTACCCGGACCATAAGCTGTACCATTATATTCGAAATTATCGCCACTTGTATAGCTCGTGGTCGCCGGTGCAATATCGGCATCTTGGGGTATGTTTTTATAAGGCCAGTTTGTATAATTCGACCATTCATTTCTCATATAGGCATCATTTCTACGCATAAACCACATCCAGCTGGCAATCATGCCGTTCGAAGTCAATTTCACAATTTTTGAGCCGGTTACGTTTTGAAATTGGTATTCGAATACATCTTTGACTAAATATAATTGTTCTTGTGATGCGAAAAGTTCGCGCTCTTCTTTTGACAAAAATGCATAGGTGGAAATGAGATGCACGTCTGCATTCCAGGTGGTTGTCGTGTTTGAATAATAGGACGGACTGATATAAATCGAAGGAGGCGTTTGCAAATAACGATACATGTTGAATTGCGATTGATTGAAATCCGGTTGCATGTAGGGGAAATTGTTCGAGGCGTCAAATACATCGCGCACTTTGAATAATTCTTGAATAGGTCGAATGGTGACCGTCACCACGAGTTCATTATATTGCAATGAAATCAGCGGAAATGCGCATCGACTGTCTAATGTAAACCATGTATTGATTGGTACAAAGATATCGCGGCCGCGAATAGAGGGTTCTGCACCAACACTGCTATCGGTATATACCGCCGACGGATATGTATTTTGACGACCGAATGCGTTTGCCGGGTCATTGAGTTCCGGAATATTACCCGTCATCGCATTAAATAGCCGTTTTTTTTCTCCGTGAAAATCACGCTCCACCATTGCCGCTAAATATTCACCGGAGTATTTTTGCAAGGTTAATGACCCGCAGGTGATGGTGATGTCCTTTATCATATGTGTTCCTAAATCATCAATCCACTTGAAGTCATATGGCGCCCATTGATTTCCGTTGCTGTCGCATGGGTGATAAAATGGACTCCATATATCAGGTATTGTGAGCACCAAATAGGTATCCATTAACAGTTCGGCATATCGAGGTATTTTGAAGGTGAATGTCGACGGGTCAGTTAAGCGAAGATCGCGCATTCCGTCATAGTCGATCCGGAATTTCTGCAAACCGAAATTCGTATATTTAGAATATGTGCATTTGAAAAATGTTTTCGTAGGATTTCCGGTCAAAATAACATTTGTATTTCCCACCGACACTATATTTAATAATCCGCCTGCCATTATAAAAACTATATACTATGATTTTATTTTGTTTTTTCGCAGAATACTTTGTATATAGACAATATATAAGAAGATGGAAGCATTCAAATTATTTTTAATATTTATCGTCATTGTTATATTTACGTATGTACTCCTTCGATTGCTCGACAAGCGTGCAAAAATACTCTCCAAAAATAAAATAGAAGGTATGGCACAATCAATCGTCGAAGGCGCCACGACGGCGGCGTCAAATGAGGTCACTGACCTACAAACGAAAGCTCCGACAAATTCAATTACGAATTTAATTGAAGAGCGACAAAATCTAGCATTGCGCGAATATTGCGTGAAATCGGCGTATGCGGCTGCCTTTTCTGGAAATTATGTGAGTAGCGACATGATTTTATATAATATCAACAACCGCGTCTGCCGATATTTAGATATACCGATTTATTGGTCAAAAACGGACAATGTAGCATATACTGCGCATATCAACGACCCTGACGGTATTGATATGGCGAGTGACAATAAAGTGCCGATTGATACGATTTTCAACAAGATTTCATCAAATGCTTTCTCGGCAGATTGTCCCGCGAACAAAGACCCCTTGTTTATAAAATTGCGTATTTATCCCGACGCTGCAAATAAAATATACAATCGCGTGGCCTCGTCTATCAAGAACAATTTCAAAACGAACCGGTACGTAAATGACGATAGTGCGGCGAATGCTAAATTAATAAACGGCGATATTCCCTTTAGCGAATTGATGGGTAAAGTCATCTTTTTCATCGACAAAAATATAAATGCAAATTACGCAGACAACAATCAAGATATTGCGAATTGCATGAATGGCGAAATCGGAGGAACGACATTTGCGGTGAATACGTACGGGGAAATGATCAATAAAACGAAAACTCCGCCTAAAATCACGGACAATTTTAAGAAAACAAACATTTCAACCATGTCAGGTGTTGTTCCAGACGCCGCCGAAATCTATCCACATCCACATATTCCCGACATGGTAATCGATTACGGGGTGCAAACTACCTTATACAAGTTTTATAAACGCGACGACGAACTCAATTTGTACGAAGACCTATTCAACGAATACAAATCCGCCTTTGTACCTATGGCCTATGCCATCACTTATTTAAAACAGAAGCAGCAAGAAATTACTAGTAAAAAAATAACATATGGAGGTTTCTAAGCATAGTATATATACATGCACGCCTGGTTATTCCTAGTTGCCCTTTTGTGTTATACCCCTTTGTTTACTGCCATGAATATTCAAACCGCCAATACATCGGTCTTTTTGTCGGCGCAAGCCTATTGCGATAAATCAATCTATAACACCATGACCATGACCGGTCCTGCCGCCGGGTTTTCCGTAAAATCGGTTTTCCATGACACGCTGTCCGATATGCAAGGCTACGTCGGCATCTTGCCATCGACGCAAACCACCTATGTTGTGTTTCGCGGATCTTCGTCAGTTCGCAACTGGATTGACGACTTCGAAGTCACCAAGACACCTTATACGAGCTTCTCCGGAAAATGCGCCAATTGTACCGTCCATAAGGGATTTTATGCGATGACCCAACGGTTATTTAGCTCGATTCTTTCCGCCGTTTCGTCCATTGCATCTACGTACCATTCTGCGCATATTGTTGTTACCGGCCACTCGGAAGGTGCAGCGGTTGCCCATCTCACTTGCATGGAATTTCAGGCCGCGAATATCGATTGCGACCTTTATAATTTCGGCCAGCCCAGGGTCGGCGATGCCAACTATGCCTCATTTGCAAACCAGATGGTCCGCGATTTATGGCGATTCACCCACAATCGCGATATCGTTCCCCATGTCCCACCCATGGAAGTCATGGACTATTACCATTCCTGCGGCGAAATCTTTGAAGACGCCTCGGGCAAACTCACGCAATGTAGTGTTATAGAATGTGAAGACGCGGCTTGTGCAAACCAATATGCACTCAAAGACACCGACGTCGATGACCATTTGATTTATTTAGGGCATCCTTTAGATTGCATCGCCTAGATACACAAAATTGATTCTGTTTCTCGTCGAAAAAACAGAATCAATCACTATGTCACACAAAACAAAGACCAGTTTAGACAAATTAGCCGAAAAATGGGCGATGGATACTCCGAGCAAACGTGCTCGACCAGCGGCGAAAGCGGAAACAGAATTATCACGCAAATACAATAGCATCCGCCGTCAAAATGTACAGGGCGAACAATGTTTTCCATGTTTCGAATGTATTACCCTCATCAATGGTCGCGACAGCGCCTATTATGAAGGCTGGGAACGAATCGTCGTGCCACCAGAAGACTCGGGGCAACAATTGTGTCCGGTGTTGCGCAAATTATGTCGCGAATGTGGACTAAAATATCAAACCCCCGAAAACACGCGATAATAAAATATCCCCCCAATATAACTAAAGAATACTATGACACAAACCTTTGACGATGGAATATGCGACAATAAAATGACCTTTCAAGAATGCGAACTCGCCATTTTGCGACACGCCGTCGACGAAAACGAAAAAGCCGTGGGCGAAAAAAAAGCAAACAGTGAAGACGTCAAAAAAATCATTCAAGTCGTCGAAGACTTTTTAATTCGCAAAAAGCGCATTTGTTATGGCGGCACGGCCATCAACAATATTTTACCGAAATACGATCAATTCTACAATCGCGACATCGAAATTCCCGACTATGATTTTTTCTCCGACCATGCTTTAGACGATGCCAAAGAACTTGCAAATATTTATTATGCCGCTGGATATACCGACGTGGAAGCGAAATCCGGTATGCATCACGGCACATTCAAAGTTTTCGTCAATTTCATTCCCGTGGCCGATATTACGTATTTAGACGAAACTATCTACAAAGCCATTCAAAAAGAGGCCATTACTCGCGCGGGTATCAAGTATGCCCCGCCTAATTTCCTACGCATGTCCATGTACTTAGAATTATCGCGCCCCCAGGGCGATATTTCCCGATGGGAAAAAGTTCTCAAACGACTCAATCTATTAAACAAACACTACCCTCTGAAATCCGACGCATCGTGCGACCAAATCGATTTCCAGCGCGATTTAGAAACCGGCGCCGACGAGTCCGAAGCCCTGTATTTTTTGGTTCGCGACGTATTTATCGAGCAAAGTTGCGTCTTCTTCGGCGGTTATGCCAGCACCCTGTATTCGCGCTACATGCCTAAATCGCACAAACGATTTGTCCATAAAATCCCCGATTTCGACGTCTTGTCCGAAGATCCCGACCGCTGTGCCATGATTCTCGGAGAACGCCTACAAGAATCCGGCTACAAATCCGTCAAACAAATCAAACACGACGCCATAGGCGAACTCATCCCCGAACGCATCGAAATCCGCGTGGGCAAAGAGACCCTGGCTTTTATTTATAGACCCATCGCATGTCATAACTATAACACGATTCATGTAGGGGATAAAGAAATCAACGTCGCCACCATCGATACCATGTTGAGTTTTTATTTGGCGTTTATCTATACTGACAAGCCTTATTTCCATAAGGACCGGATTTTATGTATGGCACAGTTTTTGTTTGAAGTTGAACAAGAAAATCGCCTGGAACAAAAAGGGCTACTTAAACGCTTCAACATTGATTGCTATGGCAAACAACCGACCTTAGAAACGATTCGTTCAGAGAAAACGGCTAAATTCCGAGAACTTGCTGGACAAAAAGGGACACGTGAATATGAAATGTGGTTCTTGAAATATAATCCCGCGCAAAATGAGGAACAAAAGAACAAGACCGCAAACAAAACGGAAAAACGCCCTGCGAAAAAACGGGCTCGTGCCACGAAAAAAGTGCGTTTTATGAATATATTGTAATAATTATATATTTGTCATTTAGAAATATATAATTTTATTATATAATGTCAAAATGGATACAAACCGGTAATGACATTGACGGAGAAGCCGCGACTGATAATAGTGGATATTCAGTATCCTTAAGTAGTGATGGTACAATTTTAGCCATAGGTGCTAATTTGAATGATGGAAATGGTTCTAATTCAGGCTCCGTTCGAGTATATCGCTATAGTAATAACAATTGGACAATAATCGGTGAAATTGACGGAGAAGCTGCTAACGATAGTAGTGGTTGGTCCGTATCCTTAAGTAGTGATGGTACAATTTTAGCCATAGGTGCTATTTATAATGATGGAAATGGTTCTAATTCAGGTTCCGTTCGAGTATATCGCTATAGTAATAACAATTGGACACAAATCAGTGAAATTGACGGAGAAGCTGCGAATGATCAAAGTGGTTATTCAGTATCTTTAAGTAGTGATGGATATATAGTAGCTATTGGTGCTATTAATAATCATGGAAATGGTATTAATTCAGGTTCTGTTCGAGTATATCGCTATAGTAATAACAATTGGACAAAAATCGGTGAAATTGACGGAGAAGCTGCTAACGATAGTAGTGGTTGGTCCGTATCTTTAAGTAGTGATGGATATATAGTAGCCATTGGTGCTATTGGTAATGATGGAAATGGTTCTAATTCAGGCTCCGTTCGTGTATATCAATATATGACATTGACCGAAGCAATAAATGCGGGAATTAGTGCTGCTAAGTTAAAAGCCGCTGGGTATACAATTAGTGATTTAGACGATTTTTTTACTCTTTCTCATTTACGCGATAATGGTTTTACGGTTGCTCAATTTATTGCTGCTGGATATAGTACTCTTTCTCAATTACTTGAGATTGGATTTACTTTAATTGAATTAAAAGCCGCTGGGTATACAATTAATGATTTAGACGATTTTTTTACTCTTTCTCAATTACGCGATAATGGTTTTACGGTTGCTCAATTTATTGCTGCTGGATATAGTACTCTTTCTCAATTACTTGAGATTGGATTTACTTTAATTGAATTAAAAG
>JACCDO010312883.1_pt1 | contig 38566 bp, 39 predicted proteins | sample 7446101 | NCBI WGS metagenome assembly JACCDO01 (sample SAMN15323440, study PRJNA562643) | freshwater metagenome | isolation source: river surface water | place: USA:Blue River Watershed | collected 2017-08-16 | reverse complement strand
CCTTTTGATTGGCAAGGAATTCCACAGACATGGGTAAGCGAAAACGCGCCTCGGGTCGTTTTGAGTGGTGGATTGAACACGCACAACGTGGGCGAGGCGATTGCTCGTCTGCATCCTTGCGCAGTTGTCGTCTCTAGTGGCGTAGAAAGCAACAGGGGTGTTAAAGATCCTGCGCTCATGGCTCAATTTATTAAAGCAGTGCGCGCGGTAGATGAGAAATCATCATCCCAATAATTTGCTGTAGATAAATCAAAAGAGGTAGCTATGTACGACAAGCCAGATGCACGAGGACACTTCGGTCCTTACGGCGGTGTGTTTGTTTCTGAGACATTGATGTTTGCATTAGATGAGCTCAAAGAGGCTTATGCAAAGTATCAAAACGATCCAGAATTTATTGAAGAGTTTCATTACGAACTCAAACACTTTGTCGGTAGACCATCCCCGGTTTATCACGCGAAGCGTTGGAGCGAAATGCTGGGTGGCGCACAGATTTACCTCAAGCGTGAAGATTTAAACCATACTGGCGCGCACAAGATTAATAACGTGATTGGCCAAGCCATGTTGGCTAAGCGCATGGGCAAGCCACGCATCATTGCTGAGACGGGTGCAGGTCAGCACGGCGTTGCTACAGCAACTATTTGTGCCCGCTTTGGCCTAGACTGCACGGTTTACCAAGGTTCCGTAGACGTAGCCCGTCAAGCACAAAACGTCTTTCGGATGAAATTGCTCGGTGCCAAAGTAGTTCCCGTGGAGTCAGGCACTAAGACATTAAAAGATGCGCTCAATGAAGCGATGCGCGATTGGGTTACCAATGTAGAAAATACTTTCTACATTATTGGTACTGTGGCTGGACCACATCCTTACCCAATGATGGTGCGTGATTTCCAGAGCGTGATCGGTGAAGAGTGCAAAGTACAAATGCCAGAGATGACTGGACGTCAACCTGATTATGTTTTAGCTTGTGTTGGCGGCGGCTCAAATGCGATGGGTATTTTCTATCCCTACATTGATTTCCCTGAAGTGAAACTCGTTGGTGTTTAAGCCGCAGGTCATGGACTTGGTAGTGGCTTACATTCAGCAGCACTCTGTGTTGGTAAGCCAGGCGTATTGCATGGCAATCGCACTTACTTATTGCAAGATGAAAATGGTCAGATTTCAGAAACCCATTCCGTATCAGCTGGTATGGACTATCCCGGAGTTGGCCCTGAGCATGCCTGGTTAAAAGACTCTGGTCGTGCTGACTACGTGGCTATTACGGATGAGGAAGCCTTGAAGGCATTCCATGACTGTTGCCAAATTGAAGGCATCATTCCTGCGTTGGAGTCTTCTCACGCCATTGCTTATGCCTGCAAGCTAGCAAAGACCTTGCCAAAAGATAAAACTATCTTGGTGAATCTGTCAGGTCGTGGCGACAAGGATATGCATACCGTTGCGCAAGCAACTGGTTCTGAAGGTTAAGAAAAAACGATGTCAAAAATTACAGCGCTCTTTAAAGAGTTAAAAGTATCGGGCAAAAAAGGATTAATTCCTTTTATTACTGCAGGCGATCCAGATCCAAAGCAAACGGTCGAGTTAATGCATGCATTGGTCCGTGGTGGCTCAAGCGTGATTGAGCTAGGCGTACCTTTCTCAGATCCAATGGCTGATGGTCCGGTGATTCAGAGATCATCAGAGCGCGCATTAACGCACGGCGTGACATTGCATGGTTGCTTGGAGATGGTTAAAGAGTTTCGCAAAAAAGATGCCAGCACACCAGTTGTCTTGATGGGCTATGCAAATCCTGTTGAGCAAATGGGAGCAGAGCGTTTTGCAACCGAAGCAAAAGCTGCTGGTGTTGATGGCGTGCTGATAGTAGATTACCCGCCTGAAGAGTGTGTTGATTTTGCTGCACGTATGCGGGTTGCAGGTATTGATCCCATTTTCTTATTGGCACCAACCTCATCACATGAGCGTATTAAAGAGGCTGCCAAAATTGCTTCTGGTTATATTTATTACGTTTCTATGCGGGGAGTTACAGGCGCATCTCACCTTAATACCCAAGATGTGGCCAGCATCATTCCTAAGATTCGGGAGGAGACCGATATTCCAATCGCAGTTGGCTTTGGGATTAGCGATGCGGCTAGTGCTAAGGCGGTATCCCAAAGCGCAGATGCTGTGGTGATTGGCAGCCGCATTATTCGCCTTTTGGAGGATGCACCCCCTGGGCAGGCAGTACAATCACTGGAAACCTTCATTCGTGAGATTCGCGACGCATTGGATAGTTAAAACTAATGAGCTGGATAGATAAATTACTCCCACCCCAAATTCAACATACTGATCCTGCAAATCGCAAATCAGTACCTGAGGGGCTGTGGGTTAAGTGCCCTAGTTGTGAAACAGTTCTCTACAGCACAGATATCGAAGCGAACCTTTCAGTATGTCCAAAATGTAGTCATCACATGCGCATTGGTGCGCGTCAGCGTTTAGACAGCTTGCTCGATTCAAAAGGCCGTTATGAAATCGGCGCAGACATCTATCCAACAGATCCACTGAAATTTAAAGATTCCAAAAAATATCCAGACCGTATCAAAGAAGCAAACGATGCCTCTGGTGAATCAGAAGCTTTAATTGTGATGGGCGGAAAGATTGAAGCTATTCCAGTAGTAGTCGCCTGCTTTGAATTCCAATACATGGGCGGGTCGATGGGCTCTGTAGTTGGTGAGCGTTTTGCTCGTGGAGCTCAAGAAGCGATTGATAAGAAATGCGCCTTCATCTGTGTCACTGCTACCGGTGGTGCGCGTATGCAAGAGAGTTTGTTATCTTTATTTCAGATGGCAAAGACCAACTCAATGTTGACCCTGCTGTCTAAAAAAGGTCTGCCCTATATCAGCGTATTAACTGATCCGACTATGGGCGGCATCTCCGCTAGCTTCGCCTTCATGGGTGATGTGGTGATGGCTGAACCAAAAGCCTTGATTGGTTTTGCTGGTCCACGCGTCATTGAACAAACGGTTCGTGAAAAATTACCAGAAGGATTTCAGCGTTCTGAGTTCTTGATGCAAAAGGGCGGTATCGATATGATTGTTGACCGTCGCCAAATGCGTGGTGAGATTGCGCGATTATTGGCGCTATTGCAAAAACTTCCAGAGCCTGCGATTGCGGGTAGCGCAGCCGTTTAAGCGCTTGAGCACAGCACATCAATCTCCGATTCTTTTTTCTAGCCTAGAGGCTTGGCTTAGCCACCTCGAAACGGCCCACCCAGTCGGTATCGATATGGGGCTTGAGCGTATTAATCGGGTTAAAGCCGCATTAGGTCTTCAGTTTGGTTGCCCAGTCATTACGGTTGCTGGGACTAATGGCAAGGGCTCAACTTGCGCCTATCTCGAGAGTATTTTGTTGGCTTCTGGTTACCGAGTTGGCTGTCACACTTCACCACATTTACTGAAATTTAGCGAGCGTGCTCGTGTAAATGGACAAGAGGTTAGCGATAACCTTTTGTTGGAGCACTTCACCGCCGTTGAAAATGCACGCGTGAGTTTGGTAGATGCACCAACGCTAACGTATTTTGAGTTCACCACTTTAGCCATCATGCATCTGTTCTCTAAAGCAAACTTAGATGCAGTAGTGCTAGAAGTTGGCATGGGTGGTCGTTTGGATGCTGTCAATATTGTGGATGCAGATTGCGCCATCGTGACTAGTATTGATATTGATCACGCAGATTTCTTAGGTGGAACCCGAGAGGCGATTGGTCGGGAGAAGGCTGGCATCTTCCGCCCCGGACATATTGCAGTGTGCGGTGATCCTGTCCCACCTCAGTCTTTAATTGACTATGCCGAAGAGCTTGGTTGTGATCTTTGGTTACAGGGGCGGGACTATAACTTCCAAGGCGATAAACAGCAGTGGGGGTGGGCTGGTCGCAAGAAGCGTTTTAGCGGTCTTGGTTATCCCGCACTACGCGGCGCTAATCAAATTCTCAATGCTTCGGCAGTGATTGCTGCTTTGATGGCACTTCATCAGCGCTTGCCCGTAAGCGCTCAAGATATTCGTAATGGCTTTGCCTTGGTTGAGTTGCCTGGCCGCTTTCAGGTGTTACCAGGGCAGCCAACCGTAGTGCTAGATGTGGCTCATAACCCGCATGCGGCAGCTACCTTAGGTCAAGGCCTAGACAAAATGGGTTACCACCCATATACCTACGCCATCTTTGGAGCCATGGTGGATAAGGATATTGATGGGGTGATTAAGCCCTTGTTGGATATTGTGGATTTCTGGTTTTGTACGGATTTACCGACCCCAAGGGCAGCTAGCGCCTTGGCGCTCGCAAAGAGGCTTGAGGCCGCGGGAGTAAAGCCTCAAAACGGGGCTGATGGCGGTATCGAATGCTTCCCGGATCCTGCTGCAGCCTATCAAAAAGCCCTATCAAAAGCGGGTGAGGGTGATAGAATTGTGATCTTCGGATCCTTCTATACCGTTGCAGGCGTAATGACTTACCGAAACAACCAGGCCCATTGATCCATGATTCGTTTACCGAGCTTCTTTAAGCGAAAAACACAGGCTGATGACCTTGAATTAGGTTCAGTAGGGAGGCGCTCCGCTAAACGCGCTGCCCCCCGCAGTTTCCAGCGCGCTGCTGAAGCAGAAGAACTCGCTCTCACAGAAGATCCAGAACAACAAAGAGCACGCCATCGATTGATTGGTGCTGCCGTATTAGTCCTCATCGCGGTAGTTGGCCTGCCACGTGTTTTGGACAACAAACCGAAATCTTCACCTAACGATATTGCTGTCAATATCGTTACTAGTCTGCCAATTCCTGGAACAGAAGCAAAGCCTGAAGAGAAGCCTAAAGCAGAGGTAGCGCCTGAACCGGTAAAAGAGGCCCCCAAAGTAGTTGCTGCTCCAGATCCAAAGCCGGAAGTGAAAGCTGAAGTTAAGTCATCACCTGCACCAAATAAAGCGCCTGGATTAGGATTGGCTGCTGGCGAGGAGGTTATCGTTGCCAATAATGCCAAGCCCAAAGTGGATGACGCCACCAAAGTTGCAAATACCAATTCGGATAACGGCTCCACAAATGGTTCAGGAAAGTATGTTATTCAGATTGGCGCTTTTGCTTCTGAAGAGCGTGCCAAGGGTTGGATTGCAAAACTCAAAGATCAAAAGATTCCAAACTATGTCTTAAATAAGACCGGTACGGATGGCGTCAAACTCTATGTTTTGCGGGCCGGTCCATATGCCGATAAAGATGCTGCAGAAGCAGCAGAGAAGAAAATTAAGGCGATGGGTCTCTCGCCAAGACTCGTCGAGACTGGTAAGCAGTAATGGAATACTTATCCACCTTAAAGCTAACATCGGTGGATTACTTCACCCTAGTTGTGCTCTTAGTATCCGCTTTGGTGGGTATCTCTCGCGGCCTCTTTAAAGAAGTGCTCGCATTAGCATCTTGGTTTGTGGCCGCATGGGTTGCTTATCACTATACAAATTATCTTTCTACAGAATGGCTCTCAACATTTCATTTAGATGAATTACTTAGTCTAGGTTTGAGTTTTTTGATTCTCTTCATACTGACGCTGATTGTTTGTGGATTGTGCGGCGGGGTAGTACAAAAAATTATCTTGTCAGCGGGCTTGAGTTTGACAGACCGATTCTTGGGTCTAGTGTTTGGTTTGGCGCGCGGCGCTTTAGTTGTTGTGATTTTGGCAACTCTGGCTGCATTAACGCCAATTACGCAAAGTGTGGCCTGGAAAGAGGCTATTACAAGACCTGCTATGGATATGGCAACCGGTTTAATTAAAAGTTGGCTGCCAGCTGACTGGGCTAAGCAATTGGGTGAGTCAATGCCCAAAGTAACACCTACCATTACTCCTAAATTAACAATAGGAATCTAGAGATATGTGCGGCGTCGTCGGAACTATTTCCCACTCACCAGTAAATCAACTTCTCTATGATGCTCTGTTGCTCCTGCAACACCGCGGACAAGATGCGGCTGGTATCGCAACCATGAACGGTAATTCCTTCACAATGCACAAGGCTAACGGTCTTGTACGTGACGTATTTAGAACACGCAATATGCGTAGCTTAGTAGGTAATGCTGGTATCGGTCAGGTTCGTTATCCAACCGCTGGTTCAGCAAGCAGCGAAGAAGAGGCGCAACCTTTTTACGTCAGCGCACCATACGGAATTGTTTTAGCTCACAACGGTAACCTGACAAATGCACCAAGCCTGCGTGTTGAAATGGCTTACCGTGATCGCCGCCACATTAATACTAGCTCCGATACTGAGGTACTACTAAACGTCTTAGCGGACGAGCTCCAAAAAGAAACCAATAGCGTTGCCTTGGATGAGGGCGCTATGTTTAATGCGGTAACTGGAGTGACAGCCCGCGTAAAAGGTTCTTATGCGGTGGTATCTCTGATTGCTGGTTATGGTTTATTAGCTTTCCGCGATCCATTTGGCATTCGTCCTCTGTGTATTGGTCGTATTGATACACCACAAGGTCCTGAATGGATGGTGACATCAGAGTCAGTAGCACTAGAAGGCTTGGGCTTTACTTTTGTCCGTGATGTCAATCCTGGCGAAGCAATCTATATCGATTTAGATGGCAACTTCTACTCCCGTCAATGCGTACCCAATGCTGTACTCACACCTTGCATCTTCGAATATGTCTATATGGCGCGTCCAGACTCTACGATCGATGGCGTGACGGTTTACAACGTGCGCATGCGGATGGGTGATTACTTGGCCGAGAAGATTCGGAAAGAAACAAATGTCGATGAGATCGATGTTGTTATGCCGATTCCGGATTCAAGTCGTCCTGCAGCAATGCAAGTGGCTAAAAACTTAGGTGTTGATTATCGTGAAGGCTTCTTTAAGAACCGCTACATCGGCCGCACCTTTATCATGCCAGGCCAAGCTGTTCGCAAGAAATCAGTGCGCCAAAAACTCAATGCCATGCGCATTGAATTTAAAGACAAAACAGTATTGATTGTGGATGACTCTATCGTACGAGGCACCACCTCGTTTGAGATCGTACAAATGGCTCGTGAATCTGGCGCTAAGAAAGTCATCTTTGCATCAGCAGCACCTCCGGTACGTTTTCCGAACGTATACGGCATTGATATGCCAACGCGTAGCGAGTTGGTTGCTTATGGCCGTACCGATGAAGAAATCAACAAGATGATTGGTGCAGACCAGTTGATCTACCAAAGCGTTGAGGATATGAAGCAGGCAGTACGTGACATCAATCCTGCTATTCATCAGTTTGAAGCCTCTTGTTTTGATGGAAATTACATCACTGGCGATATCACTGAGTCTTACCTGGATGCTTTAGAGGCAGCCAGAAATACCTCTGCCGCAAAAGCGGATCGTCAGCGTGATTCGAGCGACTTTGCCCGCTCCCAGCTTCATCTGCATTTAGCCACCGAAGACTAAAAAGCGACAAGAATTTGCCTTCGACAAGGCAATTCTTCAATTCGGTGTCAAAATAGCAGTATGAAAAGCAAAACCACACGTAAAAAACCAGATTTTTCTAAGCTGGCACTTGAGACCTTAGCGGTCCGTGCTGGTACTCGTCGCACAGCTGAATATCAAGAGCATTCAGAGGCGATGTTTTTGACTTCAAGTTTTTGTTTTGATAGCGCAGAATTAGCGGCTGATGGTTTTGCTCATGCGGACCAAGGTTTTATTTACTCTCGCTTTACCAATCCAACGGTCAGCATGTTTCAAGATCGCTTGGCTGCTTTAGAAGGCGGTGAAGCCTGTATTGCAACTGCTTCGGGTATGTCCGCTATTTTGACAATGGCAATGGCCCACTTACAGGCAGGTGACCATGTGGTTTGCTCACGTTCTGTGTTTGGTGCGACCGTTCAATTGTTTACTAATATCTTGGGTCGCTTTGGTATTACAACGACTTATGTTGATTTGGCTGATACCAAGTCATGGCAGGCCGCTGTTCAACCAAACACCAAACTGTTTTATTTGGAAACCCCATCCAATCCATTGACTGAGATTGCCGATATCAAGGCGATTTCGAAGATTGCCCAGAGAGCGAAAGCTTTATTTGCAGTAGATAACTGTTTCTGTACGCCAGCTCTACAAAAGCCTTTGGCTTTGGGTGCCGATGTCGTGATTCATTCGGCGACTAAGTATTTAGATGGCCAAGGTAGAGTGGTTGGTGGTGCGATTGTAGGTAGTAAAGATTTCATCATGGGCAAAGTATTCCCATACGTGCGCACTGCAGGCCCAACGCTCTCTGCCTTTAATGCTTGGGTATTCCTCAAAGGTTTGGAGACTTTAGAGCTTCGCATGAAGCAACAGAGTCAGAATGCGCTCGCCTTGGCCCAGTGGCTAGAGAAGCACTCTGGAGTTGAGCGTGTTTATCATCCAGGCCTAACATCCCATCCACAGCATGCTTTAGCAAAACGTCAGCAAAAAGCGGGTGGTGCAATTGTGTCCTTCACACTGAAGGGCGGTAAAAAGGCGGCCTTTAAGCTGATTAACCAAACTAAGTTGTGCTCAATCACCGCAAACTTGGGTGATACACGTACGACGATTACTCATCCAGCGACGACTACCCATTGCCGAGTAACTCCTGAAGCCCGAAAAGCAGCAGGTATCAATGATGGCTTGGTACGTATTGCGGTCGGCCTTGAAAATATCAACGACCTCAAGAGTGACCTCGTTGGCGGACTCAAAAAATAATCAAGTCCACCAAAGCCAACCTATGGGCTTTTCTGACGCAACCCAGTTCTGGAATGAACGTTTTAATAAGGCAGAGTTCATCTTTGGCAAAGAGCCAAATGAATATCTTGTTGAGCAAACTCAAAAATACTTAAAGCCAGGCAGTAAGGTTCTTTGTATTGCTGATGGCGAAGGGCGTAACGGCGTGTGGTTGGCCAAACAAGGGATGCAAGTTGTTGGCTTTGACGCATCGGATATTGCGCTCGCTAAAGCCAAACAGTTTGCGCAAGAGAATCAGGTTGAAATTGAATATTCATTTTCAGATACCGATAGCTTTCATTGGCAAGACAGCACATACGACGCTGCCATTGGAATCTTTATCCAGTTTGCTGATCCGGCAATGCGAGAGCGCATTTTTCAGCAAACCCATAAGGCCCTGAAGCCAGGCGGCATCTTCATATTACAGGGCTATACGCCAAAGCAGCTGTTATATAAAACAGGCGGGCCATCCTTAATAGAGCACCTCTATACGGAAGAGCTTATTCGGGCTCTAGCTACGCAATTCCAAATACTGGATTTATGTTGCTATGAAAAAGAGCTGAATGAAGGTGCAAGACATGCTGGTATGTCTGCCTTATTAGGTCTGGTGGCTAAGAAGTAAAGCGACGTGGATCGTTTATGGGGCGCAGCGGCATGATGTGTATCTTGCTGCCATCCATTTCCACATGAGTGTTTTTGCCTACCTCTAATTCCAGTCTTTTGACTTCGGCTGCAGAGGCTTCCCAGCTAATTTTATGGCCACCATCATTTGTAAGTAGTTGAACAACTGCAATTTGACCTAAGGTGCTGATTTGCTGAACCGTGGCTTGAATGCTGCCAGCCACTTGACTAAGGTGCAGAGTTAATCCATCGGCGGGCACCACCCAGGCAACCGGAGTGCCCGGTGGAATTTTGCCCTTATCAAGCACTTCAAACACATGACTGCTGTTATTCCAGCTCAACTTCCCAGATTTAAAAACACCTTCAAACATATTGTTGATACCAACAAGCTCTGCAACTCTAGAGTTTCTCGGTTTCTGAAAGAGAACCTGTGGGGCTGCAGTTTGCAAGCCAATGCCTTGGTCTATAACGGTAATGTGATCAGCTAATAGGTCGGCTTCGCGTAAATCATGAGTCACCAGCAGAATGGGAATATTGAGATCCTTACGCAGCTCCGCCAGAATTTTGTAAAGACTTTGACGTGTAGGCGCATCAATGGCTGAAAATGGCTCATCAAGCAGCAAAGCATTGGGCTTTTTTACAAGGGCCCTCGCAAGCGCGACACGTTGTTGTTGCCCACCTGAAAGTTGATGAGGCATACGCTGTGCAAGTTCTGCAATTCCCATGTGATTTAACCAATCCATTGCGATGGTTTGGCGCATTGCAAGCTCATGTCCAGAGTTTTGCAGAGGAATGCAGATATTTTCAAGAGCAGTTAAATGCGGAAAGAGTGCATATTGCTGGAATAAGAATCCACAAGAGCGTTCTGCTGGGGAAAGTGATGTTGTGGTGCCCTGTAAATCATTGGCCTCAAACCAAATTTGATTGTCACACTCAATCTTTCCAAGGCTGGCATTGCTCAGTCCTGCAATGGTTCGTAAAACAGATGTTTTTCCACTTCCTGACGGGCCCACCAAAGCATGTAGTTCTCCTGGAGCGCATTCAATATTGATTTGCAGGGGATTTGGCAGTGTCTGCGTAACTTTAATTTTTAGCATTAGGCTCTCCAGCCTTTCCTGTGGGATGGATTTTGACCAAAGACCCCATAGGACACTGCAATTGCTATTAAGGATATCCCGAGCAGTAGTAGAGCAAGTGCCCCAGCTCCAGCAGTATCAAAACTTTGTACCTTGTCATAAATAGCAATCGATACTGTTTTGGTTTCTCCTGGTATTGCACCACCCACCATGAGAACTACTCCGAATTCACCGAGGGTATGGGCAAAGGTCAGCACTGCTGCGCTAGTAATGCCACGCCAGGCTAATGGCAATTCAATCAAACGAAAGATCTGCCAATTCGATAACCCGCTTACTTGAGCAGCTTCAATAATTTCTGGATTGATTGCTTCAAAAGCGCGCTGTATTGGCTGTATGGCAAATGGCAAATTGACAATGAGGGAGGCAATCAGAATGCCCGTAAATGAAAATACCAGTGGAGCGCCCAAAAAGCTTTTGCCGCCCAAGCCAACGAGAAGGTAATAGCCCAAAACCGTAGGGGGCAGAACGAGGGGTAGTGCTAAGCCAGCCTCTATCCAGGATTTACCTTTACCCGCTTTTTGCAGGGAATGGGCCACCCAGACCCCAAAAGGAAGGATGAGGACGAGAGTCCACAAAGCAAGCTTTAATGAGAGAAGAATGGCATCCATATCCATGATTTGATTGTATCTGCTGATATCACTAGGGTATCTCTCTATAGAAAACGTTCTTGAATGTAGGTTAAATATTCGTTTATACGCATATATTGATATAGATAGCCCGCATGAAAGCTAAGGTTCAAAAAGCGACGAAAAACTTATCTCCCAAGCAGATGGAGAAAGTGTTTTTTCAGGTGGCGGCTTATTTCAACGTTCTCTCTGAGCCAGCACGTTTGCGCATCATGTATGCCGTATGCTCGGGTGAAAAGTCAGTATCAGAGGTGGTAGAGATGTGCGGCACTAGTCAGGCAAATGTATCCAGACATCTTTTAGCACTTCATCAGGCTGGCATTTTGCTAAGACGTAAAGAGGGTGTCACCGTTTATTACTCGATTGCTGATAACGCAACGGTAGAGATGTGTCAGACAGTCTGCGCCAAGATTGCTGAAGGTATTCATTAATGACAAAGTATTTATTCTGACGTAGAGGTCAAATGACGAAGAAGCAAATTGAATTGAGCGCACAGGATATCTCAGCGATTGAGAAGCCCGCCAATGGAGTTCGCCTTGTGAAAGCGCCAGAGCACTTTATCTCTCAAGAGCTAATTGCTGAAATTAATGCCAATGGTCTTGATGAGACGCGTCGTGGCTTTTTACGTAAGGGATTCTTTTCTGCCTTAGGCGGCGCTGCGGCTGGCCTAGCAGCTCCCATGGCTTTTGCTGCCGGTGAGGGTGATCCAGCAATTTTGGAAAAACAAGAGTGGCAAACCACTTTAGGTAAAAACGTTGCCACGATGCCTTATGGCGTTCCATCAATCTATGAGGCGAACTTAATTCGCCGTGAATCTCCGGGTTTAACGCGTGTATCAGCTGCATCAGTTGCATTTACTCCTTTGCAAGGTTTGTTTGGAACGATTACTCCAAACGGTTTGCATTTCGAACGCCATCACCAAGGTTGGTACAACCTGAATCCAGAAACACATCGTCTGATGGTGAATGGCCTAGTAAAAAATGCTCGTGTTTTTACAATGAATGACCTGATGAGACTGCCATCAGTCTCGCGTACACATTTCATTGAGTGTGGCGCCAATACTGGTTTAGAGTGGGGCAATGTTGCCGTACCAACTGTGCAATACACCCACGGTATGTTGTCTTGCTGTGAATTTACTGGCGTACCTCTCAAAGTCTTGCTACAAGAATGTGGTGCTGATCTGAAAAAAGGTAAGTTCCTGCTGGCTGAAGGTGGCGATGGTTCCGGGATGACTCGTACGATTAATCTCGAGGCCTGTCTTGAGGATACGATTGTGGCTTGGGGTATGAATGGGGAGATGCTGCGTCCAGAAAATGGCTTTCCATTGCGTCTAGTCGTTCCAGGCGTACAAGGTGTTAGCTGGGTGAAGTGGTTGCGTCGTCTAGAAGTGGGCGATATGCCTTGGAATACTAAAGACGAGGCTGTTCACTATATTGAATTGATGCCAGATGGCATGCATCGTCAATACGCATCTATCCAAGAATGTAAATCTGTCATCACCACACCTTCGGGCGGACAACAATTATTGGATAAAGGCTTCTACAACGTCAGTGGTATGGCATGGTCTGGTCGCGGCAAGATTAAACGTGTTGATGTTTCGTTTGATGGCGGCAATAACTGGCGAACTGCTCGATTAGAGACTCCGGTTCTCACAAAGTCCATTACCCGTTTCAATATTGATTGGGTATGGGATGGATCGCCAGCAATATTGCAGTCTAGAGCAATTGATGACACCGGCTATATTCAGCCATCCATCAAGATGCTACGTGATGTTCGAGGTAATCGTTCGATTTATCACAACAATGCGATTCAGTCTTGGAAATTGGATTCAAACGGTGAGGTGAGCAATGTACAAGTTGGATAAATTATTTGCTCGCTTAGCGCTTGTCGTTTTAGCAGTACTCTGTACACAGTTAGCTTATGCACAAAGTACTCAGGGATCTACGAAGTTTCCTGGCATTGGGCGCAACGCAACGCCCGCCGAAGTGATGGCTTGGGATATTGATGTACGCCCAGACTTCAAGGGGCTGCCAAAGGGGTCTGGCTCCGTTGCGCAAGGTCAAGTGATTTGGGAATCTAAGTGCGCCAGTTGTCACGGTGTGTTTGGTGAGTCCAATGAAATCTTTACCCCGATTGCCGGCGGGACAACCGCTGATGATGTGAAGACGGGAAGAGTTGCGTCTTTGGCTGATCGTAAGCAGCCTCAGCGCACTACCTTAATGAAGGTTCCCACGGTTTCAACACTGTGGGACTATATTTATCGTGCAATGCCTTGGAATGCTCCAAGATCATTAACGCCGGACGATACCTATGCTCTAGTGGCATTTATCCTGAGTTTGGGTGAGATTGTTCCTGATGATTATGTCTTGAGCGATGCCAATATTGCGGAAGTGCAAAAGAAGATGCCTAACCGTAACGGTATGACTCGAAACCACGGTTTTTGGAGTATTAATGGCAAGCCGGATGTCAACGGCTCCTCTTGTATGAACAATTGCGTTAAGTTTGTGCAAATTGGATCTGAATTGCCTGATTTCGCAAGAAATGCCCATGGCAATATTGCAGAGCAAAATCGTCTCTATGGACCTTATCGGGGATCGGATTCTACTAAGCCACCAATAGCAAAGTTGCCTGGCTCATCGGGCGAGGGATTGGCGCATGCTGCCGATACTCATGCGCCCACAACTAAGGGCCCTGCAGCATTATTTAAGAATGAGAACTGCTCAGCTTGTCATGCTCCCAATGCCAAGTTGGTGGGCCCATCTATTGCTGATATTGCCAATAAGTACAAAGGCCAAAGTGGGGCTCAAGAAAAGCTCATGGCTAAGGTCAAAAATGGTGGCTCAGGGGTATGGGGAGCCATTCCGATGCCGCCACAGGCGCAGCTATCGGATGAGGATAGGGCAACTCTAGTGCGCTGGATGCTTACTGGACAGTAGATTTACAGAAGGTTTTTTGAAATACCGCTATATTTGATACTAAGAGTAGATTATTAAAGGAGTTTTTATGAATCAGCAGCGACGCAGTTTATTGAAATATTCAGCCGTTTTCGGCTTAATGGCTTCTGCGGGTCTCATTAGCGTAGCCCAAGCTCAAGAGTGGAATAAAGCCGCTTTTGAAGGGAAGAGCCTTGATGACGTGTTTAAGGTCTTGGGTGCTGGTACCCCCGAAAAATCTGGCGCCGTTACTTTAAACGCCCCTGATATTGCTGAGAATGGTGCAGTGGTTCCAGTTGGAATTACCACCACCCTTAAAGCAGAGCAAATGGCCATCTTGGTTGAGAAAAACCCAAGCGCCTTAGCTGCTCAATTCTTTATTCCTGCTGGCACAGAACCATTTGTTACTACACGTATCAAGATGGGTCAAACCTCCAATGTATACGCCTTGGTAAAAGCCGATGGCAAATGGAGCATGTCCGTCAAGGAAGTGAAAGTTACCTTGGGTGGTTGCGGCGGTTAACCCGCCCAATTCATCTGAATACCATTAATTAATTACTAGATTACAAGAGGAAAACATGGCTGATCCAATGCGCGTTAGAGCTGCTGAGAACGGTGGAATTGTGGACGTAAAGATTTTGATGAAGCACGATATGGAATCTGGTCAGCGCAAAGATGCTGCTGGTAAAACTATTCCAGCATGGTTCATCAGCACAATTAATGTCAAAGCTAATGGCAAAGATGTATTGAATGGTCAATTTGGTCCAGCAGTTTCTAAGGATCCATTTTTGAACTTCAAATACAAAGGCGCTAAAGGTGACAAGATTGTTGTGAGCTGGGTAGATAGCAAGGGTGATAAGCGCACCGACGAAGCAACTGCTTCTTGATGCGAATGTCTTCACCGTCTAAATAGTTCTGAAAGGGTAATAAATGCAGCGTAAATATACCTTGGGCTTAGCCTCAGGATTGCTGGCAACACTGTTGTCAGTTTCTTCATTGTCTTATGCGCAAAAGAGTGCAACTGACGATATTGCTAAATATCGCGAGATGATTGCAGACGGAAACCCTTCAGAGCTCTATGAAGCTGCTGGTGAAGATCTTTGGAAAAAACCAGCCGGCCCTAAAAATGCCACGCTAGAGAAATGTGATTTAGGTCTTGGGCCTGGAGTCGTGAAGGGCGCAGCTGCTCAGTTGCCGCGCTACTTTAAAGACACCAATAAGGTTCAAGATCTCGAGTCACGCTTGATGACCTGTATGCAGGCATTACAGGGTCGCGATCCTCAGGAAATGATTGATGCTCCTTTTCAAAAGGGGCCCAAGAAAGACATGGAGGCTATTGTTGCTTACGTAGTCACCCTATCTAAAGGTGACAAGATTAAGGTGAGCACCAATCATCCAAAAGAAAAAGAAATGTATGAGCTTGGTAAGCGCGCATTTTTCTTCCAGGGTGGTCCAATGGATTTCTCCTGCGCATCTTGCCATGCTGAAAATGGCAAACGGATTCGCTTACAAGACCTACCAAATCTCGTTGAGCAAAAAGGTGCAGCCTTAGGCTGGGGTTACTGGCCAGCGTACCGCGTTTCTAGCGGTCAGTTCTGGACAATGCAACAGCGCTTGAATGATTGCTATCGTCAGCAACGCTTCCCATTCCCGATCTACGGCTCAGATGTAACGATTGCTTTGTCTATGTATATGGCTAAGACTGCCAATGGCGGAACAGTTGAAACGCCTGGATTAAAGCGCTAAGAGATAAGAGACGAACAATATGAAAACTACACACATCAAAAAGCTCTTAACTATTGCAGGATTTATTGTTGTTGCATCCAGCTTGCTGCAAAACGTAGCAGTGGCTCAACAAAAGAATGATCCAAAGTTTAATAAGATGATGACCGACAGCTTTAGGGCTGAGGGCATTGCTGGCCTTGATCGCATTAACCAAGACGAAACCCAAAAGTTTTGCTCTGATCCAGTGTTTGCTAATAGCAAACAAGGTGAAAAAATGCGCGAAAAGATTCAGAAAATCAATATGGATTCCATCAAGCAACCATCAGATGGAAAATATATTGGCGACTGGAGGGCTGGCGAGAGAATCGCTCAAAGCGGTCGCGGTGCAACTTGGACCGACAAGGCTGACACTGTCGTTGGCGGAGGTTGCTATAACTGTCACCAAATTGATCCCAAAGAAATCTCCTATGGAAATATCGGTCCGTCATTGACTGGCTATGGAAAATTACGGGGTTATTCGCAAGAAGTGCTTACCTATACTTGGAATCGCATTAATAACTCCAAGGCTTATAACGCTTGCAGCAATATGCCAAGATTTGCGCACTTCAAACTCTTAAATGAGCAGCAAATTCAGGATGTCATGGCCTTATTACTTGATCCTGCCTCTCCAGTGAATCAATAAGAAGAGAAACGCAATATAAAGAACAGGCCGACAGGCCTGTTTTCTTAAGGGGAAATCTTATGTCTTTAAGTCGTCGCGATTTTTTGCAGGCCTTGGCTATTGCATCTGCAGGCGGAATGAGTTTGCAGTCAAACTTTGCTAATGCGCAAAGTACTGCGCAAAAATTTTATGACCTACCAAAGTTTGGTAACGTCCATTTCTTGCATTATACAGATTGTCATGCTCAGTTACTGCCAATTTATTTCCGAGAGCCTAATGTCAATCTTGGCATTGGCGCTCAAGAGGGTAAAACTCCGCACTTAGTTGGCGAATATTTCTTAAAAGCAAACGGCATTAAACCGGGTACTCGTGATGCACACGCATTTACCTACCTGGACTACGTAGCAGCGGCGCAGAACTACGGCAAGATGGGTGGCTTTGCTCATATGGCTAGCTTAATTAAGCAAGTGAAGGCGAATCGTCCTGGAGCCTTGTTGCTTGATGGTGGTGATACCTGGCAGGGTTCAGGTACTGCGCTCTGGACCAACGGCCAAGATATGGTTGATGCAGCGCTTGCTCTTGGTGTTGATGTAATGACACCGCATTGGGAAATGACCTTGGGTGAGAAGCGCGTGATGGAAATTGTCAATGGCGATTTCAAGGGCAAAGTCTCTTTCATTGCGCAAAATATTAAGACAGCAGACTTTGGTGACATGGTATTTAACCCTTATGTCATGAAAGTACAGAACGGCATTCAAGTGGCCATCATTGGCCAGGCTTTTCCATACACGCCAATTGCAAATCCAAGGTATTTCACCCCTGACTGGACTTTTGGTATTCAGGAAGAGAATATGCAAAAGACCATTGATGAAGTGAGATCAAAGGGTGCAAAGGTTGTTGCACTTTTATCTCACAATGGTATGGACGTGGATTTAAAGATGGCCTCTCGCGTTCGCGGCTTAGATGCAATTATGGGAGGTCATACGCATGATGGCGTTCCTATTCCGGTGAAGGTGAAGAACGCTGGCGGAGTAACCTTAGTTACCAATGCTGGATCAAATAGCAAGTTCTTAGGCGTTCTGGATTTTGATGTGAAGGGCGGCAAACCGGTTGATTTCCGCTATAAGCTTTTCCCAATCTTCTCCAATCTGATTCCTGCGGACCCAACGATGAGCAAGTTGATCACTAAGATCAGAGCTCCGTATGAAGCTAAGCTTAATGAAAAGCTAGCCACTACTGAAGGTCTCTTGTATCGCCGTGGAAACTTCAATGGTAGCTTTGATCAGCTCATTCTTGATGGTTTGATGGCGCAGAAAAATGCAGAGATTGCTTTCTCGCCCGGCTTCCGCTGGGGTACTAGCCTCTTGCCAGGCCAAGCAATTACCCGTGAGAACCTCTTAGATCAAACTGCGATTACTTATCCATACACCACTGTCACAAATATGACTGGCGAGACGATTAAAACAATCCTAGAAGACGTTGCAGACAATTTATTTAATCCTGATCCTTACTATCAGCAAGGTGGTGACATGGTGCGTGTGGGCGGCATGCAATACGCTATTGATCCAGCTCAAACCGCTGGCAAGCGTATTACCGATATGCGCTTAAATGGCAAACCTATTGAGGCCAGCAAGACATACAAGGTTGCAGGCTGGGCACCAGTGAGCGAAGATGCTAAGAATGCTGGTGGCGAGGCAATCTGGGATGTGATGGAAAGACACCTAAGAGATGTCAAGGTTGTAAAAGCTGTCAAACTGAATGAGCCAATCATCAAAGGCGTTAACAATAATCCTGGCATGGCTCCCATTTAAACCGTATGAAAGTTACAGCAATGAATAAGTTAATTCATCTTATATTTGCAGCCATGATCGCCCTTGGTTTTGGATCCATCGCCAATGCGCAATCATCTGGTTCGACCAAGGTGGTTTATCACATCGATGATGCCGAGACCCAAGGTTTAAAAGGTTTACGTAATATTCGCAACCACCTTGATGTCTCGCCACAAACCACCATCATTGTTGTTACCCACGCAAATGGTGTAGATCTGCTGATGGAGGGTGGCAAAGATAAAAAGAATAATGTGGAATATGCCCCGTTAGTAGGGGCACTTAAATCCCGTGGTGTGAAGTTTGAGGTCTGTGAAATTACTCTGAAGAATCGTAATCTCAAGAAAGATCAATTCACAATGGATGCAGATTTCACGCCATCAGGCGTAGTGCGTGTTGCAGACCTGCAATACAAAGATGGGTTTGCGTACATTAAGCCTTAACTCATATTCAAATGAATATTTACAGGATTAGCATTGCTTATGTGAAGTGCTCGATAGGGATCCTAATGGGATCCCTTATCTTATTCAGTAGCGCTCATGGGCAAATCACTAAGCCTGTCGACACAATTCAATTAAAGCCTATTCAGGTAGCACCTCATACCTATTTTGTGAAGGGCTACCCAGAAATGGGGAATAGTGCTAATCAAAACTTTATTTCAAATGCTGGATTTGTGGTGACTCCTAAAGGCGTCGTCGTAGTGGATGCCTTAGGCTCGCCTATTCTTGCGCAAAAATTGATTGCTGAAATTAAAAAGATCACCAACCAAAAAGTAGTTGCTCTGATTGTGAGTCACTATCATGCTGATCACATTTACGGCCTGCAAGAATTTAAAAAGATCGGCGCCAAGATTTATGCGCAAGGTGAGGGTAGAAACTATCTTTCTTCAGAGACTGCAAAGCAACGTTTAATCGCCTCAAGAATTGATTTTGCTCCGTGGGTAAATGCTGATACAAGGCTGGTTTCAGCGGATGTTTGGATTGATCATAAAATTAAACTCTCCATTGGGGGAGTAGATTTTTTTGTGAGCCGCGTTGGGCCTGCCCATGCCCCGGAAGATTTAATGGTTTACGTGCCATCAGAAAAAGTACTCTTTGCTGGGGACCTTGTATTTCGGGGTCGAATTCCATTTGTTGGTAATGCGGATAGTAAGGGCTGGCTCATCGCTTTGGATGAGATTGAAAAACTCATGCCCAATATCGTGATTCCAGGGCATGGCAATTACTCGGTGAAGCCCGCCGAAGACATTATTTTCACTAGAAACTACCTTAAATATTTACGGGATTCCATGTCCGTAGCGGCTATCAATATGGATCCTTTTGAGGATGCCTATAAGCAAGCAGATTGGTCGGAATACGAAGGAATGCCACTATTTAGAGCGGCCAACCGGATGAACGCCTATAACGTCTACCTTTCAATTCAGGCTGAGTAGGGCAATTTTGCTCATTGGGCCTTAAAATAGAGGATTAATGCTAAATCCTTGATTTGTAATGAAAATGCTTCTTATTCGATTCCTTCCCGCAATAACATTCAGCGCGCTTCTCAGTGCACCAGCTTTTGCTGCGCCGGATTTGGCCAATGGCAAGGCTATTGATCAGCAAAAATGCTATGCCTGCCATGCCAAAAAAACAGGTTTTGGCAATGGCGACATGATCTACACCCGTAGCGATAGCAAAGTGAAGTCTGTAGCCAATTTAAAGAGGATGGTGGCTATGTGTAATACCGAACTTCGCTTAGACCTATTTCCTGAGGATGAGGCAGATGTTGTTGCTTATCTCAATAAGCAGTTTTATAAATTCAAACCTTAAATTTTCAAAATATAGTCGCTATGGATGTTGTTGATATCAATTCTTTAAGTAGGTCAGTGCTCTGGGCTACGTTTGCCATTACCTTTGTGCTTGGTGCAGTGATGCAGAAGACAGGTTTTTGTACTATGGGCGCTGTTTCTGATGCATTCATTATGTCTAGCTGGGATCGACTCAGGCAGTGGTTCTTGGCAATTGGTATTGCCATCGTTGGTTTTGCTTTGATGTCTTATTTTGGATTGATCGATCCGCTGAAAAGCTTTTATACCGGCAATCGGTTTTTATGGCTTTCCACTATTGTTGGCAGTATTTTGTTTGGCTTTGGCATGGTTTTGTCCTCTGGCTGTGGCAGTAAAACCTTAGTACGCATTGGTGGCGGTAATTTAAAGTCGATCATTGTTTTTATGGTACTCGGTCTAACTGCTTATATGACTATGCGTGGTTTTTTAGGTGTGATTCGCATCAATACGCTGGATACTGTCTATATCGCTTTCAGTACCCCGCAAGATTTACCCAGTCTTCTGAGCGGCCCTTTGGGAATGGCTCGCGCTAATCTTCATCTAGCTTTAGGCTTGATCATGGGTTTTGCATTCATTGCCTATGCCTTAGCTAACAAAGCATTTTGGACAGCAGAGAACCTTATCGCCGGAATTGTTGTTGGTTTGGCTATCTGCGCTATTTGGTGGGTCTCTGGCAATCTCGGTTACGTAGCAGAAGACCCCAATACTTTGGAAGAGGTATTTTTGGTTACCAATTCTGGGCGTATGGAGAGCTTATCTTTTGTTGCTCCTTATGCCTATTCATTAGACTGGCTCATGATGTATAGCGATACATCCAAAGTGCTCACGGTTGGAGTGGTTGCGGTAATCGGAATGATCTTGGGTTCGGCGCTTGTATCTATTGCAAGCAAATCTTTCCGCTGGGAGTCTTTCCGCAACACTGAAGACACCGCAAATCATTTGCTTGGCGCTGCCTTGATGGGCTTTGGAGGCGTTACTGCTCTGGGGTGTACAGTAGGGCAGGGCTTAAGTGGTATCTCCACTCTAGCGCTCGGATCTTTTCTTGCCTTATCTGGATTTATTTTTGGTGCCTATTTAGGATTGCGCTACCTGCAATTCCGCCTTGCCCCTAATCCTTGCAGCTAACTATCAATCGTTTGGATATTCATTAATGCAAATTGACTGGCTTTCCTTCACACCCATTCCGTCCTTATTAGGCGGAATGATTCTAGGTGTTGCAGCAGCACTCTATGTACTATTGCATGGTCGTATTCTGGGTATTAGTGGGATTGTTTCTGGACTGTTGCATCCCAAGGTTGAGGACTCTGCTTGGCGATTAAGCTTGGTGTTAGGTTTAGTTACAGCTCCATTTTTGGCAGCATTATTTTTCGGTATATTTCCAATCGTTGAGATTGACTCTAGTTGGTTGGCAATTGTGATTGCCGGTCTTTTAGTTGGCTTTGGCGCCCAATATGGTTCAGGCTGCACTAGTGGTCACGGCATTTGTGGTTTGTCTCGCTTATCACCCCGCTCATTGGTTGCAACTATATCTTTTATGGGCGCTGGTTTTATGATGGTTTTTGTGGTTCGTCACTTGATCGGGGGCTAAGTTGAAAAAACATTACGGCCTCTTTAGTCAATATGGCATTGGTGTGCTCTTCGGATGGGGATTAATCATTTCCGGCATGAGCAATCCACATAAGATTTTAGGTTTCTTGGATTTAGCTGGCAACTGGGATCCATCACTCATGTTTGTGATGCTGGGCGCAGTGATAGTTGGTCTTGCGGGTTTTTATGTTGCGAGCAAGCGATCTGAAGCATTCTTTGGTGGGGCTCTGCATATTCCCACTAGGCGCGATATCACTAAACCTTTGGTTATTGGCGGTCTGATCTTTGGGGCTGGTTGGGGTATTGCTGGTTTTTGTCCTGGACCAGCATTAGTTGCCCTTGGTGCAGGCCATCTCAAAGCCCTGGTATTTGTGGCTGCCATGCTGGCTGGTATGGAGATCTGCGAACGATTCTTCACGGCTCATAGAAACAAGCCCAAGCAAGCCTGAGCCTGCCTGATTTAGAATCAACCCTATCGCATATTTATTGAATGTAGAGGGTTTTATGAGTCTTCCTATTACTTGCCATAACGATCAATTCGGTACTCTAGGCCAAATTGATGCTATCCATTTAGCGGAAATTGCTGAGCAGGGCTATAAAAGCGTCATTAATAACCGCCCAGATGGTGAAGGTGGCCCGAATCAACCAAGCAATGCCTCTATTCAAGCTGAAGCTGAAAAGCTTGGCCTGAACTACGTTTATCTACCAGTAGTTCCTGGTGCATTTACTCCTGCCCAAGTTCAAGAAATGGCGCGTCTCTTAAAAACAATGCCTGGTCCTATTTTGGCATTCTGTCGTTCTGGAGCTCGCTCAACCAATCTATACCATCTTGCATTGCAAGTTGCTTAAGACAAAAGTCTGATTGCATGCGCATTGTTATTCCTGATGAGCGCAAGCTTGTTCATGAAATGATTGCACCGATTCGGTGGGGTGATATGGATGCCTACGGCCATGTGAATAACACCATCTACTTTCGGTATATGGAGCAAGCGCGAGTAGATTGGATTAGTTCGCTGGGATACAAGGTTGCTCCAGAGGGTGAGTCAGTGATCATGATCAATGCCTTTTGTAATTTCTTTAAGCAACTAAGCTATCCAGGCGACATTATTCTCAAAACATTTGTTGGCGCTATTGGCAGAACCAGTATGGACGTGTTTCATACCATGACACTGAGGACTGAGCCTGATATCTTGGCTGCCGAAGGTGGTAGCACCTTAGTGTGGGTGGATATGAATACAAATCAGTCTGTGCCTTGGCCTGAAGATATATTGCAAAAGGTGCGTGCGTAAACGGAATGCAGCCAAGCAACCCACACATCTTATGGCTGGATCAATTTCTCTCTGAGCTACATCAATTTGACCTCATCATTGATGTCAGATCACCAGCAGAGTTTGCCTTAGATCATATTCCTGGTGCAGTGAATTTTCCGGTCCTTAACAATGAAGAGCGCGCCCAGATCGGCACTCTCTATAAACAAGTTTCTCCATTTGCAGCCAAGAAGCTTGGCGCAGCTCTAGTATCTAAAAATATTGCTTTGCATATTGAGCAAAACTTACTCGAATTGCCGCGTGAATGGCGTCCACTAATTTATTGCTGGCGTGGTGGTGAGCGCAGCGGGGCATTTACCCACATTCTGAATCGCATTGGTTGGAAGGCGATGCAGCTTGAGAGTGGTTATCAAGGCTTTAGGCGGACCGTGATTGATGGCCTTGAACATGCTGCAAGCATGTTTAGATTCCAGGTGGTCTGTGGGATGACAGGCAGCGGTAAAACTAGGGCCCTTCAAGAAGCGAAACAGTATGGTGCGCAAATCTTAGATCTAGAGGCCCTGGCGATTCATCGTGGCTCAGTATTAGGTAATGAGCCTAATAGCGAGCAACCATCTCAAAAAGGATTTGAGACGGCTATTTGGAATGCGCTACGCAATCTAGACCCATCAAAGCCAGTCTTGGTGGAGTCCGAAAGCAAAAAGGTAGGCGGAGTTCATATACCTGATGCCTTAATGCAAAAAATCCGTAACGGTGCTTGTATTGAATTACGCTCCAGCACTCAAACCCGAGTTTCTTGGTTGATTCGTGAATACCATCACTTCCTAACTGACACGGATAACTTTAAAAGTAAGCTTGCCTTACTCACCGCTCACTATGGAAAAGTCCAGATCAGTAAATGGAATGAAGCCATTGATACAGGCAACTTTCCGGAGTTAGTTGAGGAGTTGCTAGTAAAGCACTACGATCCTTCTTATCAATCATCGATCGTCAGAAATTTTCCTCAATACAAAATGGAAAATTTTGTGCAACTTGAAAATGATAGTGATGAGGCCTTTGCTAAAGCGGCAAAGGCCATCGTTGCAAAGCTGAACTCTTAGCGAATCAGCTAAACGCCTGAATACCAGTCTGCGCGCGCCCTAAAATCAGGGCATGAATATCGTGGGTGCCTTCGTAGGTATTGACTACCTCTAAGTTCAGCATATGACGCACAACTCCATACTCATCTGAGATACCATTACCACCATGCATATCACGCGCTAGACGTGCAACATCTAGGGACTTACCGCAAGAGTTACGTTTCATGATGGAGGTGATTTCTGGGGCGGCAATCCCTTCATCCTTCATGCGACCCAAGCGTAAGCAACCTTGGAGAGCAAGCGTGATTTCAGTTTGCATATCTGCTAATTTTTTCTGAATCAATTGATTGGCAGCGAGAGGTCGATCGAACTGCTTGCGATCAAGCGTATATTGGCGAGCAGCATGCCAGCACCATTCCGCAGCCCCAAGGGTGCCCCAAGAGATTCCATAGCGAGCAGAGTTGAGGCAGGTAAATGGACCTTTCAGGCCGCTGACTTCAGGGAATTCGTTTTCGGTGGGAACAAAGACCTCATCCATCACGATTTCACCGGTAATGGAGGCGCGTAAACCCATCTTGCCGCTGATCTTGGGAGCGCTCAAGCCCTTCATCCCTTTTTCTAGGATGTAGCCGCGGATCACACCCTCATCATTCTTTGCCCATACAACAAATACATCGGCAATTGGGGAGTTAGAGATCCACATCTTGGATCCCGTTAAAGAAAATCCACCGGGAACTTTTTTAGCTCGGGTGATCATTCCGCCAGCATCGGATCCGTAGTTCGGCTCAGTTAAACCAAAGCAACCAATCCATTCTCCAGTAGCTAACTTCGGAAGATATTTTTGTTTTTGTGCTTCGCTACCAAATTCATTAATCGGCACCATCACCAATGAGGATTGCACGCTCATCATCGAACGATAACCAGAATCAACACGCTCGATCTCGCGAGCAATCAGACCATAAGAAACGTAGTTCAGGTTGGCACCACCGTATTCCTCCGGAATGGTGATACCTAGAAGACCAAGTTCACCCATTTCGCGAAAAATTGCAGGATCAGTTGTCTCGTTGCGGAAGGCATCATGAATGCGTGGCATGAGACGCCCTTGCGCATACTCAGCAGCCGCATCACGGATCATGCGCTCCTCTTCGGTTAATTGCGTATCGAGGAGGAGGGGGTCCGCCCAATTAAAACTGGCTTTACTCATTACTTAGTCATCCTATTGTTAAATTTGCTGCTTCCTGCGAATTTTCAGGAATGCAGATATTCTTGTTTCTATTATCCATTTTTCCAGGCTTATGGACTCACCTAGACGACACCATCGCTATTACGACCTCATTTTGGCGGCCTTTGTGGTGGTCTTGCTTTGCTCAAACTTTATCGGCGCAGGTAAAGCGGCCGTGATTGACCTACCTTACTTCGGAACCATTCCGTTTGGTGCCGGAATTTTGTTCTTTCCAATTGCCTATTTTTTTGGAGATATTCTCACTGAGGTTTACGGCTACGCTTATGATCGCCGTGCTGTTTGGGCGGGATTTGCTGCTCTAGCATTTGCAGCAGTCATGGCGCAAATTGTGATTGCCCTCCCGGTTGCTCCTGGCAGCTATATGGCCAATTATCAGCATGGCCTTGAAACCGTCTTTGGAAACTCCTGGCGCATTGCCTTGGCTTCGATGTTTTCATTTTGGTGCGGCAGTCTGGTTAATAGCTACGTTCTAGCCAAAATGAAAATTTGGACTAAAGGACGCTTCTTGTGGATGCGCACCATTGGTTCAACGGCGGTAGGTGAGTTGGTGGACTCGTCTTTCTTTTACATTCTGGCCTTCTATGGCATATGGCCTACCCATGAGCTAATTCAGGTGGCATTGGCTCAGTATGTCCTGAAAACTTCCTGGGAGATCTTGGCTACCCCAATGACCTATTGGGTCATCAATTTTCTGAAGCGCAAGGAAAATGAGGATTATTACGACATCCATACGAATTTCACCCCATTTAGGGTCAAAGTCTGAATTAGACCTTTCTAAGCTGAACCCGTTAAAATAACGGTCTTTGCCCCCAAAGATGGGGGCATCTGTTGAATTGAATTTCAGAAAGCTAGAAACCATCCGTGTTGTCCGCATCTAATATCACCATGCAGTTTGGGGCAAAACCCCTGTTTGAAAACATTTCCGTGAAGTTTGGCGGCGGCAATCGTTATGGCCTCATTGGTGCAAACGGTTGCGGTAAATCCACCTTTATGAAAATCCTAGGAGGTGAGCTTGAACCCACCAGCGGTAATGTCAGCTTAGATCCCGGTATTCGTCTCGGTAAGTTGCGCCAAGATCAATTTGCTTATGAAGACGTGCGCGTACTTGATGTCGTGATGATGGGTCACGAAGAGATGTGGAAGGCTGCTGCTGAGCGTGATGCGATTTACGCAAATCCAGATGCTTCTGATGAAGATTATATGAAGGCTGCTGAGCTTGAAGGCAAATACGCTGAGTACGGTGGTTATACCGCTGAAGCAAAAGCAGGTGAGTTGTTATTAGGTATTGGTATTCCCATCGAGCAACATAACGGCCCAATGAGCAATGTTGCACCAGGTTGGAAATTGCGTGTATTGCTAGCGCAAGCATTGTTCTCTGATCCAGATGTATTGCTGCTTGATGAGCCAACCAATAACTTGGACATTCACTCCATTCATTGGCTTGAAGACATCCTTAATCAAATTAAGAGCACCATCGTCATCATTTCCCATGATCGCCACTTCCTTAATGAAGTCTGTACGCATATGGCTGATATGGACTATGGAACACTGAAGGTCTATCCAGGAAACTACGACTCTTACATGTTGGCATCTGTGCAGGCGCGGACCCAACAGTTAAGTAATAACGTGAAAGCCAAAGAAAAGATTGCTGAATTAGCAGCTTTCGTGGCGCGCTTCTCTGCGAATGCTTCTAAAGCACGTCAAGCTACCTCACGTCAGCGTCAGTTGGAAAAAATTGAGATTGTTGAAGTGAAGCCTTCTTCACGTCAAAACCCATTTATTCGTTTTGATACTGAGAAAAAACTCCACAACATGGCAGTCGAGTGCAATGCACTTACAAAAGCCTATGACCGCGTGATTTTTAAGAACTTTAAGCTCGGTGTTCGTGCTGGTGAGAAGATTGCCATCATTGGTCAAAACGGTGCTGGCAAGACTACGCTGCTCAAATCCATCCTGAGTAAACGCTTTGATGGTATTGCTGTTGATAGTGGTGATGTGAAGTGGGCTGAGAATGCTAAGGTCGGCGTAATGCCTCAAGACAATACTGAGATGTTTGCTAAAGACGAATTACTCATGGATTGGATGAATGAGTGGCGTAATACTGGTGACGATGATCAAGTGATTCGCGGCACCTTGGGTCGTCTATTGTTCTCCGGTGATGACATTGGTAAATCTGTCAAAGTCCTCTCTGGTGGTGAAAAGGGCCGCATGATTTGGGGTAAATTGATGCTCCAAAAATATAACGTCCTAGCAATGGATGAGCCAACCAATCACATGGACATGGAGTCAATTGAAAGTTTGCAAATTGCTCTAGAGAAATTTGATGGCACTTTGATTTTCGTATCCCATGACCGTGAATTTGTATCCGCATTGGCCAATCGCATCTTAGAAGTGAAGATGGACGGTACGGTAGTAGATTACTCAGGGACTTATGAAGAATACTTACGTAGTCAGGAGTTGACCGGCTAAGCTTTTAGCTAAGTACCATTCAGCTTTAGAAACAATAAGCCTGCGAGTGATTACGCAGGCTTATTTTCTTTATTCTGTCTCTGAAAACGCATTGCAGTTCCGTCTTCGCGAATACGTTTCCAAACGGATAGCTTCTCTTCATCGGAGAGAAAAACCCAATTACTCACTTCAGATAGAGTGCGACCGCAACCTTGGCAGATTTCATCATAGAGGGTTGTACAAACTCCAATACAGGGAGAGTCAGATGCATCATCCCCTGTAGAGAGTGAATGTGAGCCATCTTGAGTTTGCGGGTTAGCGCTATCAGAATTCATAGCTGTACTTTAGTCGATTTCAGTGGACTATGCTCGGCAAGCTCATCGACATAGGCGCCAATACCTTGGTGCTCACGATTGAGAAAATGTTCAATTGCCTTCGCAAATCTAGGGTCTTTGATTAAATGCGCAGATTGGATGGTGGTTGGTAAAAAGCCGCGCGCCATTTTATGTTCGCCTTGAGCGCCACCTTCAAAAGTCTGAATACCTTCGGCGATACAGTACTCAATAGCTTGGTAATACGCAGTCTCGAAGTGTAAGCAAGGAATATGGACTTTGGCACCCCAATATCTCCCAAACACCTTGCCTGATGGTCGATCTACCACTAGCAGGGAGGCCGCAATAGGAATTCCATCCTTTTCGGCAATGATTAAATGCAGATTATCTGGCATCCGTTTTGCCCACAGCTTAAAGAATGATTCATTTAAGTAAGGGGTTGAGTGGTGCTCAAGATAGGTATTTTGATAACAATCAAAAAAGAACTCCCAGTCTTGATCAGTTGATTCTTTCCCAGGAACATGCCTAAACGTAATCGCTTCTTTTGCTACTTGCTCACGTTCACGACGAATATTCTTGCGACGCTTCATGGTTAGCGCAGATAAAAATTCCTCAAAACTCTGAAAGTCTTGGTTATGCCAATGAAACTGCACAGAATCTCTCAGTAAGAAGCCTTGTTCCTTCAACACTTTTGCTTGATTAGTCATTGGAAAGAGTATGTGCACAGAAGAGAGGTGGTTTTCTGCCATTAAAGTCTTCAGTCCACCAATTAATGCATTCTGAATTTCAACCACATCAGATTTAGGGTTGCATAGAATGCGTGAGCCCTGCACAGGCGTGAAAGGAATGGCGCAAAGTGCTTTAGGGTAATAGTTCATACCTTGCTGCTCGTAGGCCTGTGCCCATGACCAGTCAAAGACAAACTCACCATAGGAGTGCTGCTTTAAATACATGGGTATTGCGCCGATTAATTGGCCATCTTGCTTCAAAACCAAATGGGCAACTTGCCATCCAGTATTGCCACCAACGCAGCCAGTTTCTTCAAGAGCGCTTAAGAATTCATGTCTCAGAAAGGGGCCAGCATCAGGGCTGAGTAGGGCGTTCCAGTCTGCGGCAGATACATCAGAGAGATGATCTAGGATTTCTATTTGGAATTGTTCTGAGCCTATCACTATTAGCGCTGGATTAATTCAATTTTATATCCATCAGGATCGGTAATAAAGGCAATAACGGTATCGCCACCGGCAACTGGACCAGCTTCACGGGTCACATTGCCACCTGCAACCTTTATTTTCTCGCAAGCAGCGTAAGCATCTGGAACACCAATCGCAATGTGTCCATAAGCACTACCTAAATCATAAGAAGAAACTCCGTGGTTATAGGTGAGCTCAATCTCAGCTTGGCCGTCCGCATTGCCTTTGCCATAGCCAACAAAAGCCAGAGAGTACTTTTGCTCAGGGCGCTCGGTCGTACGCAGCAAATTCATGCCCAGTACTTTGGTGTAGAAATGAATCGAACGATTTAAGTCGCCGACGCGAAGCATAGTGTGTAGGATCATCATATTTACATTGAGGTGTAGTTAGGGCCGCCTCCACCTTCTGGTGTGATCCAGATGATGTTTTGGCTGGGGTCTTTAATGTCGCAAGTTTTGCAGTGGACACAATTCTGTGAATTGATCTGCAGGCGGGGTTTGCCATCAGTCTCAACGTATTCATAAACGCCGGCAGGGCAATAGCGTTGCTCAGGACCAGCATAAGTCTTCAGGTTTATATCAACCGGAACGGAATCATTTTTCAGGGTTAAATGCACTGGTTGATTCTCAGCATGGTTGGTATTGGAGATAAACACCGAAGAGAGGCGATCAAAGGTGATCTTGCCATCTGGTTTTGGATACTCAATTGGCCGATGTTTTGCTGCAGGCTCTAAACACTCATGATCCGCATGCTTGAGGTGCACGGTCCAAGGCACATTGCCGCCTAAGAGTTTTTGCTCTAAGCCAACCATCAAGGTGCCAAGGTAGAGCCCTTTAGACATCCATGACTTGAAGTTACGTGCTTGATTGAGTTCGGTATGAAGCCAGCTATTTTGAAATGCTGTTGGGTAAGCAGATAAAACATCGGCAGAACGATTTTCATTTAAGGCAGAAACGGCTGCTTCTGCGGCGAGCATGCCAGTCTTAATGGCCGCATGACTGCCTTTAATGCGGGAGGCATTCAAGTAGCCTGCATCACAACCAATGAGTGCGCCACCAGGAAATACTGTCTTTGGCAGACTATTTAAACCGCCAGCAGTGAGCGCACGTGCACCATAAGCAATCCGTTTACCACCTTCGAATGTTTCACGAATTTTGGGGTGCAATTTATAGCGCTGGAATTCTTCAAAAGGGGAGAGATAAGGGTTCTTATAAGAGAGACCCACCACTAGACCAACAGCAACCTTGTTATCCCCTAGGTGATAGAGAAATGAGCCGCCATAGGTATCACTTTCTAAGGGCCAGCCAGCAGTATGAACAACTAATCCAGGTTTGCTCTTGGAGGGCTCGACTTCCCATAGTTCTTTAATGCCAATGCCATAGCTTTGTGGGTCTGCATCCTGATCTAAGGCAAACTTCGCAATCAGCTGTTTACCGAGATGACCACGAGCACCTTCAGCAAACAGCGTGTACTTCGCACGCAATTCCATGCCAAGCTGGAACTGATCAGTAGGGTTACCTTCTTTGTCTAAACCCATTGCGCCGGTAATAACGCCACAGACTGCGCCTTGTTCGTTATACAAAATTTCAGCAGCTGGAAAGCCGGGGAAAATTTCAACACCAAGATTCTCAGCTTGTTGTCCTAACCAGCGCGTTACGTTAGCAAGACTAACAATATAGTTACCTTCATTTTTAAAGCAGTGGGGCAACATCCAGTTCGGAACTTGATAAGAGTTATCGGAGGTTAAGAATAGAAATTGATCTTGGGTGACCTCGGTTTCAAGTGGAGCACCCATTTCTTTCCAGTCAGGAAAGAGTTCAGTAAGTGCTTTTGGATCCATGACGGCGCCAGACAAAATATGTGCACCGATTTCTGAACCTTTCTCCAGAATACAGACGCTAATCTCTTTGCCAGAGGCATTTGCCAATTGTTTGGCTTTAATCGCTGCTGATAGACCAGCTGGACCACCGCCAACGATGACTAGGTCATAGTCCATGGACTCTCTGGGTCCAAATTGCTCTAGCAGTTCTGCAGCATTCATTCAAATTCTCCGGAATTTCTTCAAAATAGGCTTTTCAGCCCCATTAGTTTAGTTCGAATAGAGAAAAACCAAATTAGTGCATAGGTAGTAGCTAGGCTGCCCAGGCTTAAGACGCTGAGGCGTTATGATTACTTTTTTACTCATTTTGGCAATATTAGGACAAAGTTATGAATAAAACCTACCCATCGGCAGTCGATGCCTTGAGGGATATCTTAAAAGACGGACAAAAAATAGCTGTTGGTGGTTTTGGTCTGTGTGGCATTCCAGAAGCACTCATTCAAGCGGTAAAAGATTTGGGCGCACAGAATTTGACTGCGATTGCTAATAACGCAGGTGTTGATGGTTTTGGTTTAGGCCTCTTATTGAACTCTCGCCAAGTGAAAAAGATGGTTGCCTCTTATGTTGGTGAGAATAAAGAATTTGAACGTCAGTTTTTAGCAGGTGAGCTAGAGTTGGAATTCACACCTCAAGGTACTTTGGCAGAAAAATTACGCGCTGGTGGTTGTGGTATTCCTGCCTTCTATACAAAAACTGGAGTTGGTACTTTGGTTGCTGAAGGCAAGGAAGTAAAAGAATTCGATGGTGAGAAATACATTATGGAGCGCTCCATTATTTCCGACATCTCTTTGGTGAAGGCTTGGAAAGCAGATAAGTCTGGTAACTTGGTATACCGCTACACCGCACGTAACTTCAATCCAGTCGTAGCAATGGCTGGCAAGATCACAGTGGCAGAAGTCGAAGAGATCGTTGAGAACGGCCAACTGCATCCAGATGAAATTCATACCCCAGGTATTTATGTGCACCGCTTGGTGCTGCACAAAACCCCCGAGAAGCGTATTGAGCAACGCACATTGACTGCAACAGCTTAATAACCATACACAGAAGAGCAACAGAACAGAATATTTAGGAAGATTGATATGCCTTGGACTAGAGATGAAATGGCAGCACGTGCTGCTAAAGAATTAAAAGACGGTTACTACGTAAACCTCGGAATTGGAATGCCAACCCTAGTGGCAAACCATGTGCCAAAAGATATGGAAGTGTGGCTGCAATCAGAAAATGGTTTGTTGGGTATTGGCCCATTTCCAACAGAAGAAACGATTGATGCAGACTTAATTAATGCAGGCAAGCAAACGATTACGACCTTGCCTGGTTCATCGATTTTTTCTTCTGCTGATTCATTTGGCATGATTCGTGGCGGCAAAATCAATATTGCAATTCTGGGTGCAATGCAAGTGAGCGAGCATGGCGACTTAGCCAACTGGATGATTCCAGGAAAAATGGTGAAGGGCATGGGCGGTGCAATGGATTTAGTTGCAGGCGTGAAACATGTCGTTGTCTTGATGGAGCACGTTGCCAAAAAGAAAGATGGCTCAGAAGAGCTCAAGATTTTGCCTAAGTGCACATTGCCATTAACTGGTGTAGGTGTAATCAGCCAGATCATTACCGATCTTTGTGTTTTAGACATCACTCGTTCTGGTTTGAACTTAGTTGAATTGGCTCCTGGTGTGACTAAAGAGGAAGTGATCGCCAAAACTGGCGCCCCTGTTGATACCAGCGGTTTTTAACCCTTCTCACCATTTAATGAAATAATGGGATCACCATGTCGGGATCCCATCGTTCACATTCAGCCAAGCCTAGAGTTCAAACTAGCTCTGAATTAGACCCTTCGTTGCATGCCCACAAAAAGGGTGATGCAAGACATACTCACAGTAAACAAGTCTCAAATCAAAACCTACTTCTAATAGCGCTGGTCCTCACACTGGGTTTTGCAGGAGTTGAGGGTGCCGCCGCTTATTTCGCGAATTCCTTAGCATTAATCTCCGATGCCGGTCATATGGTGACTGATGCCGCTGCCTTAGGTTTAGCGCTCTTGGCACAAATAATTTCCCGTCGCCCACCTTCACCAAAACATTCATTTGGCTTTGGTAGAGCCGAAGCGCTTGCTGCATTTGTCAATAGCATTGCGATGCTGGCTTTAGTTGCATGGATAGTATTTGAGGCGATTACTCGTTTCTATGACCCACATAAAGTAGATGGCTTTACGGTTACCGTAGTAGCAGCCATTGGTCTCGTCATGAATCTCATCGTTGCTTGGGTGCTCTCGCGCGATAAGAAAAGTGTGAATACCCGTGCAGCACTCGTTCATGTGATGGGTGATTTGCTCGGATCTATTGCAGCCTTAATAGCCGGTATTGTGATCCAGTTGACTGGCTGGATGCCAATCGACGCAATTCTTTCCATTCTGGTATCACTCTTGATTCTTAAATCAACGATTTCTATTTTAGGTGAGTCATACCACTTCCTCATGGAAGGTGTGCCATTGCACATTGATTATTTGCAAGTGGGTAAAGACTTAAGAGCTGTCCCTGGCGTGCTAGCAGTGCATGACCTCCATGTTTGGGAGATGACCCCCAGTTTTCCAGCCTTGATTGGTCACATTGAAATTACTGAAATTCAAGAATGGCCTGAAATCATGTCTCGTATTAATGAGATGCTTTTGGATAAGCATGGCATTGACCATGTGACCTTGCAGCCTGAAATATTTGGTGGGCTTGATGAGCATACTCATGATGAGAGCTTGCAGGATGACATTCATTCGTCACCAGTGATGCACCAGGGCGATACTTTTTATGTACAGTGTGCCGATGGTGAGAGTACCCATCGCATGGCTTATCACACTTGGGGTAATCCCAGAAATCCAAAAGTCTTGCTCTGTGTACATGGCCTAACCAGACGCGGTAGCGACTTTAAGACGCTTGCTGAAGTGATGTGTCAAGACTATTACGTTGTTTGTCCTGATATTGTTGGCAGAGGAGATTCAGATCGTCTCAGCAACCCAATGCAATATGCCGTACCTCAGTATGTAGCTGATATTGCTCAGCTCGTCAAAACGCTTGGTGTAGTGCACATTGATTGGTTTGGAACTTCGATGGGCGGCCTGATTGGTATGGTGTATGCAGCTATGCCAAACTCCCCAATCCGAAGAATGCTGATTAATGATGTAGGCCCCAAAATTGAACCCGACGCCATTAAGCGTTTAGGTTCCTATGTTGGCCAGCCATTTTCATTTGCCAATCGTAGCGAGGCGCTAAATAGACTGAACGCAATTTGCTCTACCTTTGGTGAGCACACTCCTGAGGAGTGGGAGACCTATAACGGCCCTATGCTGATTGAGCGTAATGGCTTGTGGATCATGCACTATGACCCCAATATATCCGTGCCATTTGCTTCGGTGAATCCCATTATGGCGAAAGCCGGCGAAGTGGCAATGTGGCATGCATTTAAGCAGATTCATATTCCGATGCTGATTGTACGTGGCGCAGAGTCTGACTTGCTTTCTGCAGCTACTGTTGCCCAGATGTGCAAAGTCAACCCCTATGCGCGCAGTATTGAGATTCCAAATGTAGGTCATGCACCTGCATTTGTGAAAAAAGAACAAATAGCGTTAGCAAAAGAATTCTTCAGTTAAGTCTTGGTTGCCAATGGCAAATGCTTCTAACAAATCTGCAAATGCATTATTCACAGATGCTTGGTATGGCGAGCCAGCAGAATCTCATGCTGCTGGCGTTTTACAAATACTCCAAACACTTAACTTGGATGACGCCACATTAACGGCTGCAAGCAATATTGCTCGCACGCATGGCAAAGATGCTCTCAGTAAATTCATTGGCGAAGAACCTGCAAAGCTCTTAATTGGTTATCGAGGCTTACGCCAGGCTCAGGGAAAGCTCGTTCGTGATGATGGTGGATTAAGTGTTACCGGCCAAGAAGAGATGTTACGCAAGATGCTTTTGGCATTTGGTGATGATTTGCGGGTTGTCTTGATCTATCTTGCTTCGCGTCTACAAACCTTACGTTGGGTTGCACAAGAAAAAATGACCATGCCTGCAGCTTGGGCGCAAGAGATTCTTAATATTGATGCTTCCTTGGCAAATCGCCTGGGTATCTGGCAGATGAAGTGGGAGATGGAGGACTTGGCATTCAGAGCTATGTCGCCAGATACTTATCGTGATATCGCCAAAATGCTAGATGCCAAACGAATTGAGCGTCAATCATTTATTGATCGCATTGTTTTGCAGATTCAAGACGAGCTGAAGACGGCGCAGATTGATGGTGAGGTTCTAGGTAGACCAAAACATATCTATAGCATCTGGAAAAAGATGCAAGGTAAGTCCCTCGACTTTGCTGATCTTTATGATGTGAGGGCGTTTCGTGTTCTAGTGGCAGATGTCAAATCTTGCTATGCAGTCTTAGGTATCGTCCATAACGTATGGCAACCAGTGCCACGTGAGTTTGATGACTACATTGCACGCCCTAAGCCTAACGGCTATCAATCACTGCACACCGTGGTGATGAATGAAGACGGCACAGCTTTTGAAATTCAGGTGCGTACACAAGAAATGCATCAACAGGCTGAATATGGTTTAGCAGCGCATTGGCGCTACAAAGAGGGCGCCTATATTGGGATGGCTACACCACCCAGCCCCACCAAAACAAAAAAGCCTAGCTCTACCCATCAGCAAGGTACGCATAGCGCAGAGGTTGCTTATGAGCGGCAGATTGCTTGGGCAAGACAATTGATCTCCTGGAAGGAAGATGCGTGGGAGCAGCTTAAGCATCATGAGATCGATGATCACATCTATGTACTTACACCACTGGGTAAGGTGATTTCACTTGAGAAGGGCTCAACTCCAGTTGACTTTGCCTATGCAGTGCATACCAGCCTCGGGCATCGTTGTAGAGGTGCGCGAGTAGATGGTGCGATGGTGCCTTTGGAGACTTCATTACAAAATGGTCAGACTATTGAGATCATTGCCGTAAAGCATGGTGGCCCTTCACGAGATTGGATTAGTCCTGATAAGAACTACTTACGCTCACACAGAGCGAGATCTAGAGTGCGCGCTTGGTTCAATGCGCTTGATGACGAGGAGGCAGGGCTTGCTGCAAAACCTGTAGAGAATAAAACAGAGGTCAGTACCGAAGAAAAAGCTCCCGCACCAGAAATTGTTCTCCGCAATAGCACTCGCAAGAGTGGACAAAGTGGCGATGTCTTAGTAGTTGGCGTAGATTCTTTGTTGACGCAGTTGGCACGTTGTTGCCGACCTGTACCTCCAGATTCAATCGCAGGTTTTGTAACGCAAGGTAGAGGGGTCTCGATTCATCGACGCTCTTGCAAGACTTTTAGAGGTCTTTTGGAGAGAGCTCCAGAAAGAGTGATTCAGACTGCGTGGACTGCTAATGCCAACTTAGCCACAGACAATGATCAAAAGCGGGTGTTTCCGGCTGATTTGGTGGTGACTGGCCTAGATCGACAAGATCTCATGCGCGAACTCTTTGAAATTCTAACGCGGCAGGGGGTGCATGTCATTGATCTCCGTAAATCCGCTAAAAAGGGCCTCGCTCAGATCCTTTTAACAGTTGAAGTGAAGGATTCTGAAGTATTGCGCCTTGTTCAAAATAGCCTAGAAGAGGTTAAAGGGGTCACCCAAGTACGCCGCCGGTGATAAACTCTATGGCTGTATAGGCTCGTAGCTCAGCTGGTTAGAGCACCACCTTGACATGGTGGGGGTCGTTGGTTCGAGTCCAATCGAGCCTACCAACGAATAAGACCCAATGGGGAAACCCAAGGCGCGGATGCCCATAAGCTGCCGCGCTTTATTTTTAGGTCATAGTAGTAAAACGGAAGTTCAGTAAATAAGATGGAGTCATCATGCTTGTAGTTACTCTGCCCGATGGATCAAAACGTGAGTTTGAGGCCCCAGTTCGCGTAGCGGATGTTGCTCAAAGTATTGGTAGTGGCCTTGCTAAAGCAGCCCTAGGTGGCATTGTTGATGGCAAGATGGTTGATACCAGTTTTGTCATCGACAAAGATAGTCAACTCGCCATCATTACTGACAAGAGTCCTGAGGCGCTCGAGATCGTGCGTCACTCTACAGCGCATTTATTAGCATACGCTGTCAAAGAATTATTTCCAGAAGCACAAGTCACCATTGGTCCAGTAGTCGAGAATGGCTTTTACTACGACTTCTCCTATCACCGTCCATTCACGCCAGATGACTTGGTCGCCCTTGAAAAGAAAATGACTGAGCTCGCTAAAAAAGATGAGCCAGTCGTTCGTACCGTGATGCCACGTGATCAAGCTGTTCAATTTTTTAAAGATCAGGGCGAGAAGTACAAAGCAGAATTGATTGCTGCTATTCCGCAGGGTGAGGATGTGTCCTTATATGCAGAAGGCAAGTTCACTGATTTATGTCGTGGCCCCCACGTTCCATCTACCGGTAAGCTCAAAGTATTTAAGCTGATGAAGCTTGCTGGTGCTTACTGGCGTGGTGATAGCAAGAATGAGATGTTGCAGCGTATTTACGGTACGGCTTGGTTGCGTAAAGAAGATCAAGATGCCTATTTGCATATGCTTGAGGAGTCTGAGAAGCGCGATCATCGTCGCTTAGGTAAGCAACTTGATTTATTCCATTTTCAGGAAGAAGCGCCTGACTTGATTTTCTGGCATCCAAAAGGATGGTCGATTTGGCAAGAGGTTGAGCAATACATGCGTCGCGTGTATCAGCAAGAAGGCTATCAAGAGGTCAAAGCTCCCCAAATTTTGGATCGCGCACTTTGGGAAAAGTCCGGCCACTGGGAAAACTACAAAGAAAACATGTTCACGACTGAGTCGGAGAATCGTGCATACGCATTAAAGCCGATGAACTGTCCTGGACACGTACAGATTTATAACTCTGGTTTGCATAGTTATCGTGAGTTGCCATTACGCTTCGGTGAGTTTGGGCAATGTCACCGTAACGAACCATCTGGTGCATTACATGGCTTAATGCGCGTGCGAGGTTTTACACAAGATGATGGACATATTTTCTGTACTGAAGATCAGATTCAGTCTGAAGTAGCCAACTTTGATAAAGCGGTCCGCGCCGTATACCAAGATTTTGGCTTTACTGAAGTTGCTGTGAAGCTTGCCTTACGTCCTGCAAAACGCGTTGGTGACGATGCGATTTGGGATAAAGCGGAAGAGGCTCTTCGAGGTGCTTTGAAGGCTTCTGGCCAAGAATGGGAAGAATTGCCAGGCGAGGGTGCTTTTTACGGCCCCAAGATCGAATATCACCTCAAAGACTCTATTGGCCGTACTTGGCAGTGTGGCACGATTCAGGTGGATTTCTCGATGCCGGCCCGCTTAGGTGCTGAATATGTGGCTGAGGACAATAGTCGTAAGACCCCGGTCATGCTCCACAGGGCAATTGTGGGCTCTTTAGAGCGTTTTATCGGCATTTTGATCGAAAATCACGCTGGAAACATGCCAGTTTGGCTTGCTCCTACCCAGG
>JACCDO011689158.1_pt1 | contig 38590 bp, 23 predicted proteins | sample 7446101 | NCBI WGS metagenome assembly JACCDO01 (sample SAMN15323440, study PRJNA562643) | freshwater metagenome | isolation source: river surface water | place: USA:Blue River Watershed | collected 2017-08-16 | reverse complement strand
TTTGGCGCCACGCAGCAACGGGATTGTGCGTCTCATCTATATCTATCTATCTATATCCTATATAAGCGCCTCAAAAGACGCGCTTTACTTTTATGTTATATGAACTATTTTGCGGCAAATTTGTCAGTCACTGCAGTACCGGTCAAAGTATTTTTCAACATAAACAAGTGTGAGAGAGAGACTATCGCCTTCTCAGTCCAGGAGACTTCTCTTGCTACTTAGATTTATTCTGACTGCTACTTCTATTGAATAAAGACTACATCACGACACCCGGTACCCGTCATATCCGGTGGGTCAAAGGCTTGACTCAAAGCAGTATAAATTTACTATAAAAATGAATGTAGGGGCTGCAATGAATATTGACCCTTGCCATTATGTGAATCGTTTTGAGACCAAAGGCATGAAAGCATTAGATTTCCGCGTGAATAAGCCGCGAATATCAAACGATGATGGCATAATTGCGCTAAAGCAAAGCCTTAGTCAAAACTCAATACGACATAAATTGAAACAGCAGAAAAAAGTTGAAAAGGCATTACGAGAGTTACAGCTCGAGGAAGAGGATACAGAGCCAACAATTACTCCGATTGTAGCAACGCCACTTGAGCCAGAATATAAAAACGTCACAGAATTTTCAAAGATGTTTGAAAGTGCTGATGCTGCCAGGGATACTTCTAAAGTCCCAAGTCCACATAGAATTAAAGTCGCGGATGAGACAAGACTACAAGAACGAGTTGCAGGTGTGCAAAAGTTGTTAGAAGATCAAAATTTATTAGTTTTGAGCCAACCAGTTGATCTTCCAAAAAAGAGCAAAGATATTTGTAAGGAGTTTTGTGATGAACAATTAATGAAAACAAAGAGTCAAAGGTTACAGGAGGGGAAAGAGTATCTTGCAAATAAAAAAAAGAAGCAAGCAGAAGTGAAAGCACAACAAGAACATGAAATGAAGCTAAAAAAAATTCAACATAAGAAAAGAATGACTGAGTTATATAAAATAAGTAACGCTAAATTGCGCGCATCTTTACAGCCGCAACCACAGACCAAGTATAGCGAAATATCGAGTAAGATTAGCCCCCGAATAGCACCCACAGTGCCTAGTAGAACTAAAGTGGTAGCGCGTTCTAATGTCACTCCTAATCATACGGAGACTATTCGCTCTAGTCCAAAGAAGACTGATTCATTAGAATTTGACGACGTTGTCATCAAGCAGCAGATTGTGGGACACCAACTGGAGGCAGCTTCCGCACATGAAAGTAGTGTCGCTGATAGTATTAATATTTTTCGAAGATCTGAAAACTTGAAGAATATCCATGCCAGGATACAAGAAAGCATGGCGGCTATGACCCCACCAGTAGCGCAGCCACCAAAAACTGAGCTACCGAAGAAGATCGCATCTTCGCCCTTGAATGACAGTTGCCGTAGTAATAACAGCAATTTGAGCACAAGAAGTTACAACAGTAATGCGAGCAACAAAAGTAAGACAAGCAACAATAGCGTTACGACGCAGCAAGTAAACGCAGATAAAAGCGCCCAAATAAGAAACGACAAGATCCGCTTACAGCAGAACAAGAACAAACATAAAATAAACAAGGTTCTCGATCGCTGCAGCCGCGTGAACGACATGTTGACTCGGATATCACTGGATTTAAAGGAAAATCAGAAGACCAAGATGGAGTTAGAGAAGACACTGACTAAGTCCATGATTGGAGTTGAATCATATGCAGGCAACAGCAGCAATGAGAAAGAGATCATAGTGCTGACGAGCTCGAAGTTGCCTGATTCACATTCTTTCATAATTTCGCCCCCAAGGAAAAGAGTAACCTTTTCAGCAAAACCAGCCAGCAACCAACGTACAAAACCGAAGAAAAAGACCCGCAACCATATTGCATTAACTAGAAAGCAGTACAAGGCCTCAATGGTCAAAGCGTTCCTCTCAACTCTAGCACCACAACAATTGCGGAAAATGAAAGCAGCAAAGAGAAATAAGTAAGAAAGAAGTGTATTAAGTTACATTGTTATATTGTACCACCATTATTATTGTTGTAATTGAATGATGTATTGTAGGTTGAATTGTCAAGGGCGTGCCCCGAGGACCCGCGATTTGTCTCGAAACTGATAACTTCGGCACCATCTTCATCGTCATCAGTACTGTTTACTAGACTTCTCATTTCTTGTTCTTTTTCACGACTACCTCCTCGATGCATTGCGTTTGTTACACCGTACTGTTCACCATTGTTACCACTGTTGCCACTTCCACTACCACTATTACTCGATTTAAACTTAGTTGCTAATTGTGACAAGGTTCGCTTTGCTGTCTCACCAACAGACGATAATCCTTTAAGTATCCCTAGATCTGGCACGGAATTATTTCCACCTTGATTACTATTTGTATTATTTGCTTGTATTCCTGAGTTCGACCCGACGGGTCTATTTGGTTGTGGTCTTATATAATTATACATAAATTCATCTCCTAATGCATCTCTTACTTCTCTTTGAAATAATTCATTTTGTAACATCAATGCTAATTGCTCATCTGCCATTATATTGTCATTCATTGGATATTGAGATGGAGGTCGTAAGAAATCACCAGGTAAAGTACATCGAATTCCTCGATATTGTGTGTTATTACTTGTAGTATTCGAAGGATAATTGCGGGAGTCACTACTTGGGGGAATTGGAGGAAACGAGCTATTGAATGAATCGGTTGGCACCGATGGATTTGTGTTCATATTAGAAGAAGCAGAACTAGTATTAACAGTTGAAACCGAGGAGGGATCTTCCATCATCAAGACGGCTTCAACAGTTCGCTCCATATGATTTTGATTCGACAGTAACAACTCACTTAAAGCCGACTTATCCCATGACGGAAACATCGCCAAGAGCGTGTCGACCGCATCTTCGAAGGAAACAGCCATTTAAAGTGATTATTTCAGATTTTCTCGCCGAACTTCGAAGTCTTTCGAGAAAACACGGCCCTCAGATTTTGGCAGTTTGGATTCAAAGAAGCCAAAGAGATACAGCGTTATGGAACTGGAGACGAGTGAAGGAAGAAGCATGACGGGTTCATACTTTTGAGCAGAAGGTAAGTACTTAAATACACATACTGAGGTTAGACCGGTCCTGTGCCGAACACCGGAAGGTTGACTCAATCCATGAAAAAGAAGGAAGATCATACCTGTCTTTGAAGAGTACAACAATGAGTAGGAATCAAATCTTGGTGTTGTATCGCGACTTCTTGCGCAATGCGACGAAAATAACGAATTATAATTTTAAAAATCATGCCAAGTACGAGATCATCTGCCTTCTTAACTTATTATTTATTTCTCACTATTCTTTAACTCCTTAGACGCAGAATTGTTGCAATGTTCCGTGACAATAAAAATCTAACAGGTAGTGCAATAGATGTAGCTTATACAGATGGGTTAGAGCAGCTACAGGTGCTTCAAAGACAAGTAATAGTGAATAATTTGTATCCTTCCAAAGTTTCAGTGACTGAAAAAATACTTAAGAAATAGCTTTTATAAATAATTTAGGAAATACTTGGTGTATTAGTAGATGTAATAAAGAAGACACGAAACTATATGATGTATTAACTTGTAAAAATATGAATTAAGTAATAAAATATTGTTTGAATATATCAATTTAACTTAGTAAAATGTTAAAAAATATTATATCTCTAAGCATCAATGAATGCAGCGATATTAGTCACGATTTCTTTACAAATGGTATCATAGTGATGCTTGGTTTCTTCTTGGTTTGCTTTAGGACTATGAAATTTACCTTCCTTGACTTTTTGTATAGTTGGTGCTAAAGCTAGTTTGATAGAGGCCCATGTGACCTTCTTCTCAGTCGATGATTTGGATATCGCGTTCATAGCAGATTCGTACAAGGTTACGATAGCTTTTAACATGCCGACGGACTTGTGTAATGGGCACATGTAATCAAAGTCTGAAAATGCATTTTGTGCTAAGAAATCATCGATGATAATATCAGCGATCTCTAATACTACCTTTTGGTCCTCACTTAATGACTCTTTTCCGACCAATTGAACAATTTCTTGTAAAGAATCTTGTTGAGCCAAAATGTCACGAGCAACGTTACGTAAGCGAGAGTAATCACTGTCAAAATTGGTGTTGAAATATGGTTCCAGAACTCTCATGTACTTGGTGTATGACATGGACCAATTTACGGATGGGAAATGTTTACGTTGCGCTAATTTTTTATCTAAACCCCAAAACACTTGAACAATTGATAGAGTTGCTGCTGTTACAGGATCAGAGAAATCACCACCTGGTGGAGACACGGCACCGACAATTGTAATGGCACCTTCTCTATCAGGACTTCCTAAACATTTTACACGACCTGCACGTTCATAAAATGCAGCTAAACGGGCTCCTAAGTATGCAGGATAACCGGAATCTGCAGGCATTTCACCTAAACGACCAGAAATTTCACGTAATGCTTCTGCCCAACGTGATGTAGAGTCAGCCATCATAGAAACAGCCATACCTTGATCACGGAAGTATTCAGCTAATGTAATACCAGTGTAAATACTTGCTTCTCTGGCAGCGACAGGCATGTTAGATGTGTTGGCAATAAGCGAAGTACGCTTCATGATACCAACTTTCTTGCCGTTATGTTCCATGACTAAAGTTGGGAATTCTTCTAAAACTTCAGCCATTTCATTACCACGTTCACCACAACCAACATATATAATACAATCCGAATTGGAATATTTAGATAATGATTGAGAGATAACTGTCTTTCCACAACCAAATGCACCAGGTACAGCACATGTGCCACCTCTTACGGATGGGAAAATAGTATCAATAATACGTTGACCAGTTGTCAATGCAGTATCACCAGGTAAACGTGCGGCGGTTGGACGTGGCTTACGGACAGGCCACTTATGAGATAAGCATACCTTGGTCTTCTTACCAGTTGCTTCATTCAATACTTCCATAATTGGCTCATTAACATGGTATAAATCTTTACCATCAGTACCACCAGACCATAACTTTACAATTTTACCACTAATATTTGGAGGACACATGATCTTATGTTTGTCTATTAATTCATTTTCAAAAACTGTACCACAAATGTCACCACCACTTATAATATCACCTTCCTTAAATTTGCCAGGAGTGAATTGCCATTGTTTACCTTGATCTAAGGAAGGAACATCAACACCTCTAGGAATGTAGCATGAATTTTCTAATTCCTCAATAGTTTTTAGAGGACGCTGAATACCATCGAAAATAGTATCCATAATACCTGGACCTAATTCAACAGATAATGGTTCATGTCTTCGTTCAACTGGATCACCAACAGTTAATCCTGAAGTATCTTCGTATACTTGCACGTATGCTGTATCACCTTCTAAACGAATAATTTCACCGACCAATTTATGATGACCAACACGCACTAACTCGTACATGGCAGAGCCACTCATACCTTCAGCAACAACCACTATGAATGTAAGATAAAAAATAAGTATCATAATATTGAGTAGTAATTTTAAAAATAAAATTAAAATAAAATGCGTCAAATAAACATTCAAGAAAGAGAAATAAAGAGTGGTACTTACATGGCCCAGACACGCGGTAGATTGAGCCGATGTCATTCTCTTTCACCTCGTAAAACGTCGACATCTTCTCTTATCTCAGTCTTTTTTTCGATATATCCCAGAGTCAGTCACACACTCGATTGAGAAACCCTACCCTAAAACCGATCTTAGATAGATGCAAGATATCTACTTCGGTGATGCCTGGTGTTGATACAATTGTTAAAACTTGCAATAATGCCTGTTATATAGCTATAATACGACTAACAATTAAGTTCACTGAATGAGAAATTAAGCAGGTAAATAGAGACTTGACGATCCATTTCTTGTAATTACATAATTATTTGATCTAATTAATAGTGATTACTACTTTATCTAGACTGTGGAAAATAACCCTATGTACCTACTAGTAGGATCGCATTTTTATCTTCGGCGAAATTGGGAGAGAACCATCAGAAAAAAGAGAAAGTACTTGGTAAATATGTATGAGGATAACAGGTCGCAAAAGCGCAAGTATAATGATGTAGATAGTGGTTCTTCCCGTAAACTTACACTAGATGATATCCTGGGGGAATATGACAAGCTTAATACTCGTATACTGACGACAAGTAGGGACCTTAGCAAAATTATTGGGAAAGGAGGAGAGATTGTGAAGAATATAAGGTCTAATTTTGGAGTAACTTGTCGTGGTTTAGATATAGAATCTGATGTTAGAATAGTACTTATTGGTGGGGTATTTGATAAAGTTGTAGCAGCATTTGATCATGTAATTGATTTATTATTTCCTGTTGCTGAAAGTAAAGAAAATGAAGAAGAAACAAAGGAAGGTGAAGGTAGTACTAGTAGTGTTAGTGGAAAAGGGCATGTGATTCAGATATTAATTGAACATAATAAAGCAGGGAAATTAATCGGGGCACAAGGTGCAACTATACAAGCACTTAAATTAAAATCTGGCGCAAATATTGTTCGTATGAATAAAGAACCGAGAGATTATTATGGCGCTGAGTTACGTACATTAACTATTGAGGGTACTCCAGCGCAAATAAAAAAAGTGCATGTTGCTTGTTTAGAATTATTGAGTGAAATAGTGGCTACACCATCAGATAGACAAAGTAGCCAACGTCCTAGAGAAATAGACAGAGATAGAGATCAACGGGATAATTATAATCATTATGGCATGTCCCAAAATCCTTATGCCCCACCTCAAATACCTATGCAACAACAGGTACAGCAGCAAATGCCACCGCAACAAATGATGTCATATCCACCGCCACCACAGCAAATTCCTTTTGAAGAACTTGTGAAAGTACAAGTTCCTAGTGAGACAGTGCAACAATTGCTAACAATGAAACAATACTTAATAGATAACATTGGAGTTGATTTAAATGTTACTCTAATACCAGGTGGAAGAGCCAGTAGTATTTTGAGTGCATCTCAAAATATGGGAATGGGAATGGGTATGCATCCACAACAAATGATGTACAATCCTAACGCACCACCTCAATACAACCAGCCACCGCATGGTATGATGCCTATGCAATCTCCAATGCAAGGGGCACCAATGCAACATCAACAACCATACTATAACATGCCTTCAGGGGGAGGCGTCATGGAGAAAAAATCTGATTCAGATAAATCACAGGGTGATAATATAACTTTTCCTGTGCCCCGCTCTGTTGTTGGCATCATCATCGGCACTAGTGGCGCCCAGCTAAAAGAGTTATCCAGGGAATTCCATTGCCGTGTTTTTGTTGAAAAGGAAACGGACAAATCTAGTTTAACTAGAAACGTAGTTCTATCTGGTGGCGACCACGACGGCAGGGTGAGGTGCCACCAGAAGATTATCGCGATGACTCAAGGCGCCCCGATGTATTGATAGTAATAGCAGATAGGTGTTCCCAACATATAGCATATCACATAGATTTGTTATAGTCACAATGTAATAAAGTGTAATAATATATTCTACAAACTCTTACTTCAACAAAGACGACTCCTCACTAGCCTCGTCGTCTCTTTCTTTGGCGTCTGCTGTTGCATTCTTATATCTATGCACAACCTTGGTCCTTGCTCTAACTGGAACATCCTCGGAGTGACTCTGACTGCTTGGTGCAATAGGGCGCAACAGCGGCTTCGACTCAGCTGTTGTATCGCGATTAATGTTCAATTTAGAGAAATCCAACGACGTGGAGGTAGATTCCTGCTTCGATTTATCTTGAGATAAACTAGTGGTGGTCGCGGTGCCAACAGTAGCTCTCGCTCTCGCTAGTATATCAGCTAATCTATTATCTACACTGCTAGAAGTAGAAGTAGTATTACCTTTACTAACTGTGCCACCTAATGAAGTGTTGGCACTGCGGAAGCTAGTCAAAATATCTTCAACAGTTCGTTTGACAGCGCTAGCTGGCTTCGTAAAACCACCTAGGCTGCCAGTGCTTTTCAAAGTGTTGTTAAAGCCACCACTGGCGGTACTGTTTAGCGTATTCATCAGACTAGCGCTGTAGTCTGACCCACTCAACATACCCGTACCTCCTTGTATATTTGCAACTGATTTTAGGGGCGATGTTAAGATCGAGTAACACTTGAAGCGAATGGTACCGGAGGACTCTGTTTGCACACCAAACTTGTTGATAACCCTACCATTATTGTTGTTTAAAACCGTTTTATCACGCAAACGAACACTATTACCCAAGAAATGGTCAAATAATTTGCTATTAATGCCACCAACTGGCCGCCACGTCTTCACTTCAACGTCTACCGCCGCGGTTGTCGTCGGTAGCTCAGCGAAGCCATAACCCTCAAGGGAGTATCTACCGAATAGCCCCATTGAATAAACTTCAAAGAAAATCTTGGGTTTTTCATCAATTATTAACGTGCTTGAGTCTTGGGTATTGAGCTTCTTCACGTCGTATGATATCGACGTCAGGTGGTTGAAGTGGGCGACGGGATCCGTCACATTTTTACCGATAAGAAGCGAGTTCTTGATGATGCTGTTACCGCTGGTGTAATGCTTGTTGAGATTGTTGGTGCTGTTCGAGCCACCAAGTTGCTGCGAATAATTTTGTTTGTGATTATTTTTATAAATTAAAACTTGGCTAGCACCGCCTGGGTACCCCGTACCCACCACAAACACAAACGTTAAGGACGGAACTAACCAGAACGGGTAGTTGCAGCCCAGGACAACCGAAGCTACGGTAATGATGAAAAATGAGTACGCCAAAAGCGCCGACGTAAAATCATCAAAGGCATTCGAAGCACTGAAACCCTTCCAATGAGGCCTGATGGAGTTGATATTAGCTCCCCTCGACAAGTCACAGGAGCTAGCTAGTTGTGTTGTACCCCTGCACGATCCCTCCACTTCATTGGTGTCATTATATCCATCTAATAACTTTAACGCCTCATCAACCTCATCTTCTTTTACACCATCCGTTAAATTACCAGAACGGACCCTCCACCCTCCGCTTGTTGGAGTCATTATTTCATACATAACCCGTATGTTATCACCCTGAAATCCACAACCCGAAACTATTTCGTTATAATAGCAAATAGAGTGCTCATAGTTGTCTCGTGGAGGGTCTTGCTTCCACAAGGATGGATCGTAGTGTATCTGCGGTCCTCTCACTCTGCTCACTAAGTCTCTATTCAAATTCTTTTTGTGTTCTTTTATGTTTTCAATCAAAAATGGCGATCGAACGTCGTTCACATTCATGACACAATACTCATACTCCGCACCTCGTTTAGCTATCACTCTGTATGTTGATAATTTAAATCCTTTTTTAATCCCAGCTTTGATTGTGGCATCATCAACAAAGAGTGACGATGGGATAGTGTCGGTTACTGCTTCACTACTTGATTGTTCGGCTACAATATCACTAAATGACGGCGTGCATTCAACGATACCATCTTGATGTAAAGTTATCGAAAATAATACATGCTCGGTAAAGTGTTCATTTATATCAAACACCACGTTATTTGTATCTGAGAGCGCTGCCACGTCCACGTCCGTTGCTAGACATACGTACATGGTTTTAGATGGGCTTTCACGATACAAACGATCTCTAACTTTTCGCTCTCTAGATATTGCTGATTTTGCATTATATACAGTTTCATTACTATTTTTATCACTGTGATTGATAGCAGCACTTATATATGGTTCTTCTGCATCATACAACCCATCAGAACCAACAAGTAAAGGTGATCGTGTGGGTATGAAATGATCTTTATCTACATATGTGTACAACATCACACTTTTTAATGTTTCAGTATTCCCTCCTGTGATACGATTATTATTTTTTCCTGAAGTCATATTCCTCACCATGGCGGCTATCGAATTGTCATTTCTCTGAACCGATTCATATATATCGCGTGGTCCATTTATCTTTTCCTGCCAAGACAACTCCAACTCAATGTCTTTAAATTCATCTGAATTCTCTCGTCCACCACCGGATATTTCCCGAATGAGTAACTTGATCTTTAAATTCTCCACCGGATCATCCGATCGATAGTACACAGGAGCAGACGATGCCATGATGGCACTGTTACTTCCGTTTATAACTTCCGATTCTTTTTGATTTTTTAAATCTGTACCGACATGGCACCGTGACGGTGAACTTTATCTTTGATGAGAATGAATAAGAATAACGAAGCTTTGATAGCTAACTAGTTATACGTTAATGATTTTAAGTTATTAGGTAACTTAGGAAAAAAATTGTATATATTTTAAAAATATAGTAAAGTAAATAAGAGAATCCTGGCGCCCATTGCGATGAACCTTTGCGCTCACTACCATATGCGCCCGCGAACTATCTTAGCAACAGTCTAGTGCCACTTAACTTAACCAAACTTGATTCCGGTCCCAAAAATATTTACCTTGATTCAAAAAGTCAAATTAGAAAAGAGAGAGGATAATTAGACAGTTACTAGTAGTGTGATGGAAAACTATCACATCTACGAGGAGATCGGCAAGGGCGAGTTCGGTTACTCGCAGGTGTTCAAGGGACGGGAAAAGAAGAAGATTGAGTATGTTGCTCTTAAACGTTACGAAAAATGCATGATGAATAAGATCGTAAATGAAGTGCAAATTATGCATAAATTGACATCGCCACACATACTTAAATTCCACGATTGGTACGAGACACGATCTGCCTTTTGGCTTATAGTAGAGTATTGTACGGGTTCAGACTTGGAAAGTTTATTAAAACAGGATGGTCACTTACCAGAAACATCTGTACGAATGCTAGGATTAGATATTCTTGCAGGGTTAAAATATATACATAGTATAGGCTTTCTACATTGCGATTTGCGGCCAAGAAACTTTTTAGTCGATGAGTATGGAATATTGAAGATAAGTGACTTCAAATTAGCTCGTAAAATACCCAAGACAACGTTAGGCGATGAACAATTAGAGTCTAGGGGGCATTTTTCATACATGGCGCCTGAATTGTATTCATCCGAAGGCTTCCATTCATATTCTTCTGATTTTTGGTCGTTAGGTTGCGTTTTGTATGAATTACGACGTGGTGTTGCACCATTTGGTAATGATAGTGTTGATGTTAGTGTATTGTTAGAGAGGATAAAGGAAGTCGAACCAGTCACAAATCCTATTGTATTTAACGAGAAAGATAAGAATATTACGAATAGCAATAGCAAACGTCGCCACGAAAGTGATTTAAGAGATAGAAAAGTAGATCCAACTAATTTCAATAGCAGTGGAGTAGACTTTATTGGGGTTCCAGCTATCTCGGCTGATTTCGCTGATTTACTGCTGTGGCTATTAGAAAAAATGCCAGTAAACAGGTGTGTATGGAAGGATTTATCTAGTCATCCGTTCTGGCGCACCGCTGTCTCACCACCGAAAAATTTGCCAGAACAAACACAATTTGATTTATACTGTAAAAAAGTTGAGAACCAGCAATCAAAACGCATGGAAATGCAATCTCTAGCTGAAGTAGGAATAGGACCGTCGGAACTGCAGCAAATTAATAATAACCAAGTGCCTATGAGCATACCCTTACCTATGCCTGATATTACTCCAGTCAGGACTCAAGTGAAGCCTACTAATAACACTCATGACGACACCGCGAATCACCGACAGCGTATTGATGACGCAAGTAAGTTGATGAAGGGAGTGGCGAACAGCATCAGCCAGGATCCATCCGGCGACGACTACAGTGACGGGTTTGAACCCTATGACGAGGACAGCAATGTTGTCTCAGTAAATTCAAGAGCATCGAAAGTTGCCACGAATCCGACGAAGGAGAATAAGAACATTGCAGATGGTGGCAAGCACAAGAATGGGTCTTCTCTACTAGATGCGACTCAAGTTGACGATGGTAACGGTAGCAATACCACGTTAAACGAAACTTTTATAGATTTAGAAGTTAATGACGTGAAGGAGCTGTCAGTCGCCGCGCTCTTGATGCACGTTTCCGACAACAACGCCAAGCCTATTATGGGCAACAAATACATCGAGAATATCGACAAGCCAGTGTATAAGTCATCCACTACCGCGTTTCCAACGGTCGTGGCCGAGGACATCCCTCAGCTACCACCCGCTGAACTGGAGAGTGTACTCAATCAACTGTACAAGTACTTGTATAAGTACTGCTATGCCAACGGCTCCAGCAGCGGCAGCAGTCCGAACACAGGGAATTCCACCTCGTCTTCTATTGTTATGAATGCAAACGCGCTGGCTGAGCGCTCTCGCTTATTGAGTTACTTGGTCACAATATCGTCGTACGTTGAGGTGGCAAATTACATTCTCAACAACAATTTCCTCCTACTACTGCTACGGATAATCAGGACTCCCGGCGACGCCTCCAACAACTCCAATATGGCAACAAAAACATTCAATTCTTCGATCAAGTCAACGGCTACTAACGGTGCAACTAGCTTGAATGCCGCGATTACTTTATCACGGACATTAGCTTCAGCGTCACTTGCATATATGCTGCGGTACTGCGGCTTCGTGCAGCCACCAACGGTTCGCAACCGCGACGACCACATAATAGCATCACTTATCGGTATATTGAAAGAGTCATCGAAGATGGATTCGAAGTTGAAGCGACGTGTCGTAGCAGCACTAGGCGAAGCCGTGTTCTATGTGTGCTCTCAGCCCGATCCTCAAGACGAGGATGGTAACGGCAATGGGGGACAATGGTCCCTTCCCGCGGGGGTCATAACCGTTTTATTGAAGTGTTTAAAAGATGAAACGGATGAAATAGTACGTCATTACGCAGCAAAAACAATAGAAAATGTGTTATCACAAGGAAGTATTGAGTATCGACGGCGATTCGCAATCGTAGAGATAGCGGCGCGGCTGTTGGAGATGTCGCAACACGCCAGGAACGAGGTGTTGCAGGCAACATGCGGCATGGCGTTGTCACACATATTTTACTTAGTCATGACTAATGAGCCAACTGATATAAAAGTTGGAGGTAATGATGCAGCTGCAGGAGCCAGATTTATTGTGCGGGTTTTCGAGAAAGGAGGGTTACCAGGGATTGTCGAGGCCCTGCGGGACGGGCAAGGCCAGCCGAAGTTGCAACAAGCTTATTTAAACATAATCAATATAATATTTTGCACTGATTTATGTCCTTCAACGGGCGAGGGACCAAACGAGCTTTCTTATCGGGATACGATGGATACTCGCTTAACAAGTGCAACGGGTAACACTGCAGGTCAAGTGCTGCGTCCGTTACAGAACTTCTTCTTGAAGGCTCCTAGTATCATACCTACTCTGTTGCGGCTTATTGAACATGGTAACTCTAATTCTGTCCGAGCAAAAGCATTTCTATGTTTACAATTGTTGTGCAAGCACAAGACGTCTATCTTGACTGAGCACCGACTACCGGTTATACTGATGCGAGTCATTGAGCCTTACGTGGTGCAGAGTGATATCCCGACATCCGTTACTCAAACGGGATCCTCTTACAACATCAAAGTAGCGCTTTCAATGGTGTTCTTTATTCGGTCTACTTGCATACGAGCCCTGCAAGGCATCCACTCGAAATTAAAGCAAATAATTCAAAGTAAAGACGTGAAAAATGTGACCAAAACAACTCCAATGAAGCACAGCACGCCTATTCACGACAATAATAGTGCGTACTCACGCAGCCGCTCGTCCCCTGGCACCATGACAAGGCAGACACCTCTATCCGCGGGTACTCGGGATAAAAGTAGTCGAGGTAGTGCGTCAAGCAGCAAAGGAGGTAGTGCCACTCCTATTGACGACAACAACGATGTTATCTCAACGAAAGTACACGTGCAACTACTCAATCATTTCTCGGAAATGTTGCGATCAACCTTCTCAATGGCTGCGCAGCCCGCATTAGGTAGGTTTATTTTGGCTACCGGATCGTTTCTAGTATCATCACTTGCGAATGTGTTGGAGTTGATCCCCGAAGCAAGAGTCGCGGCTAACGAGTTAGTAGATAACAAAGAATCTTCGGTAACGGCAGAAGCGATTGATACCGCCGAGCAAGCGGCGCTACTTGCCCTAGAAAGCATTGCGCAAGTTGATGTGGTAGACAGTCTAAGCGGCATTTGCAACACGGGACAGTGGCCGGCGTCGATAAGCAAGTATATTCCAGATAAAGATGCGGGATACCGTTTTGTAGTTGCATTACACAAAAACCTATTACCTGTAGCAGGCGGGCTGGCCTTTCATACTGATGGCGACGTTCGAGTGCTTATAGCTGCGTCCTTGCGCCGGTTGATACCTGGTACATTGAAGGCACTCTTACTTACGAATATAAGTAGGGATCAGCTGTGCTCATCACTGAATCCCTACCTCAAATGTGTACCCCAACTACTGCAAGACCAAGCGCCAATACCTCAGTACACGATACGGCTGCTATCCGACGCATACTCCGTCTCGCCATTCGTAATGAAGTACATGACCGGGGTGTTGAAACAAAACGAGGGATTTCAAATCCTTTTAAAAGTGTTGAAGGAAACGATCGGCACCCAAAAGGACTCGGGCGACAGGAACGGCGGTTTGGTTTACGACGAGAATGTCATTTGCTGCAGCAATTTCTACGCAATGATAGAAAAATTATAAATTTGTAATCAATAAACATGTATTATCAACCGAATTCGGGGTAATTACCCGGGAAAAAGAACGCCGGAGCATCGCTGGAGCTGGGTTGCGGGTTACTAACGGTCACGGGACGCTCCTGGTAGCTTCTATGCTTGTTTATGCTGTGAACTTGGTAGTAGTTATACTGATTATTCTCATACTTGCTGTGCTCATACGCACTCGTCGGTCTGCCCCAGCCGTAGGAATCGATATTTCCTAACGGTACTTGCACCTTCTTCATCCTACTTACACTGGAAGCAGAAGTGGAAGGGCGATGCGGTACGTGGATCGTTAAGTTCTTGTAATCATTCGAGTTTATGTCAGTTAGAAGCTCCCGAACAAGAAGATCATCGTGGTAATTCTCAGGTACAATGATGGGATCAATGTTCTCACTGTCGACAGCCGGGCGCACTCTCTGGCCCACTTGCATGTTCAGGTAATGGTCGACAGAAGGACGGGCGTAGTTGCCTCTCTCCCAAGGCAGACTCTTGCTCGCCGTACTACCACTATTAACACTATTGTTGTCGTAAGTATCTGGGACAACACGTTCTGGCACCATAAACGTGTACTGTTCGTTCACATTTCCGTTGGGTAGAAGAAATGCGTGGGTCGTTCTCAGAGCTATTGCGCTCTTCGGCTTCTTCCTCACAACTTTTCTCTTTGGGCGAGATGATGCGGTGTAAATCTTAGTCTCTAATGCAAACTTAGCTTCTCTAGATCCTCTAGAATTGACATCGCTAGAGGTTGTGTGCGTGGCAACAGATTTCACAGGAGAATGCGCTGGGACTTTGGCATGCTTATCGGCGTCATTAGGCGGTTTCTGTGTCGTAGTTGACGAGTTTGCCAAGGCTTTCGCCCTCGCTGCATTGATTAGGTCGAGACCCGCCGAATAGCTTTCTCTTTCATTCACTCCATCATTCGAAGATTTATTACTATTAACATAAGCACCATCACTCGAAGTTTTATTACTATTAACATAAGCACCATCACTCGAAGATTTATTACTATTAACATAAGCACCATCACTCGAAGATTTATTACTATTAACATTGCCTTTGACAGTGTCGCGATACCAACTAATTCTTTCAGTTGGCGATGTTTGCCCATTTAATAATATGTTTTCCATTTTTTTTGTTAAGTTATCAATAATTGCAGCAGATTCGTCATTCTTTCGACTTAACAACGCTATTTGCGATAGATAATTATTGTTTTCCTCCTTCAAAATAGCATAATCTTGCTGCGCATTAGAAAGCATCACTTCCAGATCTGCAATCGTCCGCAGTAAACTGCTCCTCTCATAAGCCGCTTGCTGCAAGGGTGAGATAACGCCATTTTCTGCCATCAGAAGTAGCTGTGCAAATTGCAATTGTAATTCCTACGTTTCAGCGATGGCTTCTTCCAACATCGCAACAGTCAAAGGTACCGGCACCTGCTTGTTCAAAGACTTGTTGCACCTAGATAACAATAGTAAGGCGAGAGAGTTACTTGCACATAGCAAGGAGCCGCGCATGTTACCGCAGTACTAATTAGCAGTTACAAAAAAAATGAACTAATGAAATTTTTCCTCGCGATCTTCCCTTACGTATATTTGACGCCCGTTTAAGTATGTGTTATTCAGTTGCGATGCAGCTTCACACGCATCATCAGAAGTAGTAAACTCCACAATACCATGCCCTTTTGACTTACCTCCATTATCTGTAGCAACATCTGCCCGCACCACCGTTCCAACGGTCTTGAAATAATCCTTTAAATCTTGCCATGTCACGTCAAAGGATAGATTGCCCACGAATACTTTGTTGCCGAACACTGGTATATTTATAAGCGGCTTAGGTTTCTGAGGGCTTTTAGGAGTAAATTCTAAAATACGATAACTACTTACGTTATTGGTTTCAACGACTGGCTGTATTTGATGCATTTCACGGTCAACTCTGACATTGATCACACGTCCTTTAATATCGGTACCATTAAGCGTTTCAATGGCATAATTCGCTTCAATAGAATTACTAAATTCTACTATTCCATATCCCTTCGATTTCCCTTCATTATCCGCAATGATGTCCGCCCTGGTGACAAAACCCGCTTTCTTAAAATGATCCTTTAAATCTTGCCAACTAACATCGAATGATAAGTTACCAACAAATAACTTGGTGTATCCGGTTTTGATTTTACTACTTGCTGCACTATCACGATCAATACGAACAAAAATTTCTCTACCACATATTTGTGTATTGTTTAATTCATCAATAGCTTTTTGTGCCGCTGCTGTATCAGTGAACTCGACAATACCATAACCCTTTGACTTACCAACATCATCCGTCATTACATCAGCACGAGAGACATATCCTACTTGTTTAAAATGATCTTTTAAATCTTGCCAACTAACTTCATAGGCTAAATTTGAGACATATATTCGAGTGCACGTAGCATGCTCCACTGACTCGCGATCTTCCCTTACATGTATTGTTCTGCCTTTTAACTCGGTACCATTCAACTCGACAATAGCTTTACTAGCAATTTTTGCATTACCATATTCTACTATGCCACAACCTTTTGATCTTCCATCATTATCCTCCATAATATCAGCTCTTTCAACCCGACCAATTTTTTTAAAATGATCTTTTAGTTCTTGCCATGAGCAATCATAACTTAAATTGGACACATACAACTTACATCTAGCTTGATTTACATTCAACGCAGCAGTCTTGGTAACTTCTGATACATGCTTATACGTATCAAACTTGCCAGGTATTCCAGGAATAGGATGCATCGGCTGCCTACTGCGCGGTCCCTTCTGTCGAAACTCACTCATAATCTCGATATCGATACCTTTTTCTCAAGGAAGTTCTCCCCTTTCTCAAGGATCTATACGAATTTCGTCTATCTCTACGAAATCTCGTGTGACTCTTTATAGTCGCCGAAGTCGGGGCCTGCAGAGAAAACTCAAAGTTCCACTAGACTCTTGAACTAAGTAGCAAATAGATGAGAAGTGTAGGAGGTCGGGGTGTATAGTGATGTGGTAACTAACTGTCATTCATTTGTACTCAAATCTGTTCATTCTACTTCACACGAATATCGCTATTGAAGTGTTTGAATCAATTATATCGTGTTACTTTGAGCGTTATTGGACTACATCATCACCCAACACATTGCGATATAACACCGACTGCATTGTATATGAGTATATAGGTCGTCATTGGACCTGAAGTTCCTTGGTCAGGTTGGACCCGGCAAATTTTAAAAAACGAATTTTAACGAAAAAGTAGAGATTACTACTCACGAGTGACACGAGATGGATGCACCCAGGGTGGACATCGCCTCACTGGAGGGATTCCTGTTCAAGAAGTCACACAAAGACAACAGTTTAGTATCGCTGTTGAAGAAGGACGTGAAGAAGCGATGGTTTAAAGTTATGGAGACTTCGGGATGTGAGGGAACAGAGCTTGCTTTTTGCTACTTCGAGACAGAGAAGGACAAGAATGCAAAAAGTTGGATATATTTGAAGGATGTAACGAATATAAGCGATGATGGCACTACTTTTACTGTTGCATCAAAGTCTAGATCAATGACCTTACATGCTGCAACTAGAGCAGAGCAACGACTTTGGTTACAAGGTTTGGTTAACATTTGCCATTTTGCTGATTGTTCCAATATAATTTCTAATGAAATTATTATTCCTCCTAAAAAACATCGAGGAGTAGCTCGTGATGAAAAGCATGCAGATGATAAAGAAGTAATAAAAAGTGATAACGATTTGTTATCTATTGATAAAGCAGAGGGAAAAGAGGATAATGATCATAAGAAGTCTAAGTCTCCTCATAGGACGAAGTTAACTGATATCAAACTTGAGATAAGTGGTCCAAAAGTATCACAAATAGAGAAATTAATAGACAAAGATGATCATAGGTTGCATGGATATCGTAGCGCAGGCGCAGGTGCCACAAGTAGATTGCATGGACATATCCGTAAAGATCAGAATCCAGACACAGCCGTTAATAAGAATAATGCAGTTAGTAAGAGTAAAACAGTGATGGAGTCTGCTCCTTCGACCATCAACAATAGAGTATCAGCCCATATAGAACATAAGAATAGTAACCAAAATGCTGACGATCAGGACATCGAAGACGTCGACCTCAATAAAATGTCAACTTCAAACGCGAAGGCGCATAACAACAAGTATAATAGGTCCAACCGTAATGAGTACCTGAGGAACAAGCAGAAGAAAAATGAGAGTAACAATGACAACGAGGACGACGACAGTCATGGTGATAGCGATCAAGAAGAGTCACCAGCTGCCAGTAACGCATGCGATACAAACGCAGAAAGTAAAGTTGATGCAGTGCAAATTGCACCTAAAATTAGAAGAGCTTGTGATTCTCTTGATGAAAAAGATAGCAATGAAGTCATTCGTAAACCAACCCTCGACGACCTGCTCAATCGCGCAGACAACGACCACTCGTTCGAAATTGATGAAAACGCTATTGATTTCAAGGCGGAGAGCGAGAACAGAAGAGGCAACTCAGCAAACAATACCGACTCTTCTGGACTTTCGAAACCACCGCGTCCTCCACCGAACGTGTCGAAACCACCGTATGCACAGAAAACGAAAGTAACAACATCTAGTAATATAAGCAATGCAAATAGACGCGCAACTCCGCCTAGAGCTGCGGGCCATCCCGGCGTCGTGATGGACACTAACTTTGTGTCTGAAGACTGGGACGAAGACAGCGACGCATCGCCAGCTATCAAGGTTGACCCTAGTTTGTTGCAGAAAAAGAAAGCACCCATCCCCGGTCAGGTCGGAAAAGACGCAGGAGTTAGGTCTGATGAGAATTGGTTAGAAGCAGACTTCGATGACGATTGAGGACTATTAAATTAACAATGTATGATTTTGCTGTATACATAGAGACTTATTTTACAACTGCATCAATTCTTGGAGGATTGATTTTGCAAATTACTAACTAAACTATCGACGTCAATGCTATCTTGACGCAGAAATGTTGCTATAGTTGACTCCAGCGAGTCAAGTCTGGACATGGTCTTGTTCTGGTCAGACATCAAGGTCTCCATGTCCTCCTTCAGTGGTATCGCCACCTTCTTACTGTTGTCAGTGTCTGCCGGCGACCAATCGTACTCTAAGCTATTGAACCGTTTCAGCAAAGATCCATCTTTATCAATGCTAGTAGTAGGAGGGGCGATGCCTGCTGCCGCAATGTCGAAGGAGTTCATCCTCCTCGAAAGCTGCACACCTAACTTGGCATCATCTCCTAACTCTGCTTTTGGTGGTACAAAAGGATTAGAAATCTGTAAGTATTCACATATATTAGAAGAATTGTCATCACCAAGCGACGAAACCTTCGTTAGGAATTGACTTCCGTTACTATCCACACTACGTGGTGATCCTATAGACAATAACTCCCTCGGCGAAGATACATCAACATCTTTCAACGACAATAACCCGCTATTACTACCTGCAACACATATCACTTTAAGCAATTTCAACACCTTTTCCATCTTTGCTTGCATGGCGCTTTGCTTGTTCTGCGACTCGGTGACGATCTTCTTGAGCGCGATGTTCTCATTCGACAGCTGTTTCGATCTCGATTCCAGATTAGCCATCCTTTTTTCAAAATTTTCTCTAATATAACGTTGTTCGGCCAGTTCCTGCAACACAGCGCTACTCTCATCCACCAGTACGGCGTCATCGGTATCAAAATTATTCAAGAATCCGTCATCAAGTTGATGCGAGAAAGTTGTAACGGGAATATCTGGATCATCTAACATCATATCATTTTCTTCATTTTCTGGATCCAACTCACGACTTTTCACACTTTTTAGTTTAGGTTTTCTCTCAATCTCTACGTCGTCTATGTCTTCGTTGTCTTTAGCTTTTCGATTCCTTTTAGATCCAGCTACTTTGCGCTTTATACTAGGCAATAAATCGTGACGACCTTTCAAAAAATATGGATGCTTGAATTCTCCATTCAAAGGATCTAAGTGCGTCTTCTTAAAAGCATACATGTTTAACTGCCGCGCAAATGATGGGAAATTTGCATGATTAAAAAAATTTGGTATTACAAATTTTGTGAACTCATTAATATCATAAACTATTATATTCTCTCCATCTTCAGACCAGCCACAGTACTTAGTCCACTGTTTACTATTGAATATCTCATATAATTTCACGATAAATCCTGGTAAATTATCCTTTTTCTTAAGATTGTCGATCTCCTCCTCGTCGTCGTCACTGTCGTCATTGTCAATTGCTACCGCATCAAGCGTAGCTTGTACAGCATCGTTTGTCATATCATCCGAATGACCAACCATCAGGCGCGCAGAGAAGCGTGTCGGCGTACCTTCGTTCATCCTTATTAATTATCTACGTTACTACCCACCGCTTCTACTAGTCCAAGGTACGAGGTGGTGTTATGTCATTACCAGCTTGGGCAAGGTTGTAAGGAAAGCCCGGTCCAGAGAGGAAGTAAGTTATAAACAAGTTGATAAACCTATTGCTATGTGACACGATTTAGACGAAAGACTGGTAAATATACAATTGATTGCTCCTTTCGTAAGGACTGCATGTTGCTGCCATGCCTGCCTGCCAGATCACACTTGCCCAGTTGTCCAACTACCACCCAAACTGAACGTTCGAAATAGTGATCCAAACCCGCCGAATGACGAATCATTAGACTTATCATCGGATTTTGCAGTATTTGGCATCGTCCACTCCTTGCTGTTGACTCTCGATCCGAATGGACTGTCAGAAAGTGAATTACTTTCTAATTTCAACTTTTCAACTTTCGTTTTTAGGTCTTTCAGACTCTTTTTTAATTCATTATTCTCGGCAGATAACTGCTGTGTCTTATTCTCGAGATACTCGACTCGCTTCTCTAAACTGGTGTCATAGTTATCTGAACTATATTGTTCAGGTTCATTCCCTGATGATTTACCTTGAGAAGATTTAACAATTTTCTTAGGAGTTTTCCTAGCTGGAGTTGTTGTCTCGATCTCTTCATATGATCTTTTTACTCTTTTGGTTTTTGACTCACGAGAAATATTATGTAATAAATCACGTCTTCCTTTTAGAAAAAATGGATGTCTAAATTCTGCTTCAAAACTACCTTGTACTCTAGAGAATTGATACATATTCAACTGTCTCTGGAAAGATGGGAATTTATTAGTCTTTAAAAATTTTGGTATTACTGAATTAGTAAACTCATTTAGATTGTAAATGAGTATAGTTCCACCATCATCAGACCAACCACAATATTTTTGATACTGTTTACTATGAAACATTTCATATAACTTCACGATGAATCCTGGAAGACTATCCTTTATCCTAGCATTATTATCAGCGTCATCATCACTACTGGACTCTCCATCACTATCCGGCATCTGAGGTGCGGTGTCTAAATGGTTATTGCGGGGACTATTGCGGGGCAACGATTCCAATCTAAATAGTGACAAATCATTAGAGTCAATGGACCCCGCTGATAGACGGGACGAAGAGCGGGAAGGCGTCGAAGAATACATTAATCAGATAATACGACCAAGATCTTCCACCGAGTTATCTTCTTCGAGAGGACTTTTAGGGCCTGCCCAAGTCCTACCTGCTAGAATTATAGATTTACCAAGGATTACAGTCATGATTCACACCAAATCTCTTAAAAGAAGGAATATCCGGGAAACTACTACATGAACCAAGCACCAAAACAATTTGATTCATTTATTTCCGACCTTCAACCTGGCTATAGGTACCACTTATTTGTCTTACCAACAATAAACTGGACACTCATTAATGCACAAAATAATGCCTTACATGACTACGAGCGCACATTAGCCTCAATTATTCAATTATGCATTGTTCAGTCACAAACAACGAGTTTATTCTATCAAATTCCATGGAGTACCGGTCCGGCTGGAAATGTGATATTCGGCGATAAAAATCAGATCAAAATTTTACCATCAAATCCTTGCTAGTCGTGTAATGGGAATATATCATACAAACGATATATAGTACAATCATTCGAGGGCGTGCTTAGGAAATGGAATTTGGAAATTTGCGTTATTTTTGGCGACATTTGGCTTGCGATATTCAGGGAGGGCATTTTGAACCAAGATGCTCACACACATGCGTGCAAGTAGGAAGATATTTCTATATAATTGCAGGAGGCGTATACGATCCAGCAATAAACGACTTCAAGCATTATAGAGATGTGTGGAAGTTCGATCCAGTCATTTGCACCATGAAACGGGTCGAATTAGTCAATGGAAGTGTATTGAAAGCAGTAAGAGGACACTCTGCATCTGTTTATAAGGACAGTATTTACATATTTGGCGGGCTATTTCATAGTAGCGATATGATCGCAAGTGGTATTCCATGGGAAGTACAACAATTTTCTAATAAATTTTATAGAATTGACACTAATAAGAATGAAATCATCGAATTGCCATGCAATATAACTGGGCGACGAGGTCATACTGCCACTATACACAACGATAAGCTGTTCATTATTGGAGGAGAACTTTCGTTGTACACTCCCGAAGAAAAGCATCTAATTCATATCTATGATCTACGCAGTCAAGAATGGTCGACCCATCCAAGTCGCGGAAAGCTACCTCAGCACCTAAATCTGGTGATTAACGACAGAATTGATGACACTCTCTATTTCTACGTCGACGAACCAAAATTAAACATGAATGACTTGACAATAGTGGATCTAGCGATTGAGGTATATGCTTTGAATCTAAACACGTTGGAATGGCGGTCACTGACACAGTATCACATCAGCGATGATCGATTCTGTGCCGGAGGAAAGTTTTCACACGATAATACCATGGTAATATTCGGCGGTACAAGCACAATGATTAGGAACAAATACTTGAATGACGTCCTGGTACTAAGGAATAAAGACACATTACAACCCACAGAGTTAGTATCACCCACCACCGCACCGTTGTCTCGGAATGGAATGTCTTTTACTCCGATCGGCAAGTCGTTCCTCATGATCGGCGGTGGCGAGTACAAGAAGCAATACTACTCCGACATTTGGATTCTTGATTTAATGTACCAACACTCGCCGTTACCATGTGTGCGTCATTCTTGTCTTGATTACTACGAAAACCTGCTGGAAAACAAACTATTCGTGGATCTAAATGTAGTAGTTGTCGAGAAATCGCAAGTGCAAGAAGCGACCTTCCAAGCGCATCGCATCGTGCTGGCCTCGAGGTGTACATATTTTGGGAAAATGCTCAGCGGTAAATTCAGCGAAACAAGAAGCACGGAAAGCGCCTGCACTACTATCAAGCTAAACGACGTCAAGATATCAGCATTTCAAGTAATATTTTACTTCATTTACACCGGTCGAATCGAGCTGCAGCACCAGCTGCAAGGCATCGACCATATCGATTGCGTGAACCATATCATCGACTGCTTGGAGTTGGCGTCCATGTTGAACTTCACCGAGTTTGTTGAGCGTATGGAGAATATTATTCTTGTGACGTTCATGAATCCCCTCACCACTCTTGTTTCCAACAGACAAGTAGGTAACGTTGAAGGAGCGAGGGAAGCCATCAAGTTGCTACTGGAATTACTCATCATCGCGCACAACAATGATTTACCAACTCTGCTGCAGAGCGTTTATCATCACGTGCACTACTTCACGCTGCTCTGGCATAGTGAGAGCTCCACCCCATCGGAGTCCCCACTGTACTCATTTATTGATTTCGACGAGTTGCAATGCCACTTAAGCGACGAGATTCTGGAGAAACTGCAGTTACTAATGACTTATAAGCAAGCAAGTAATTTATTTTTATTTGAATATTAAACAATTATAAGCATGGTCACTATGATACTACTTACAGCGAGGACGGCGTTGAGTGCGCTTCTTGATGACGCGCTTGAACTCAAAAATGGATAGAAAACATCGTAAGGTACCTCGAATAAAACTGGTGGAGCTGGCGGCAGGTAGCCCGTTAATTGGTTCTTATCGGTGTACACGAATGTTGTGGTGATAGTAAATTGAAACGTCTGGGTCAACGTGCTGTCATGTGGCAACCGCCACACCCAATTACTCGTTTCTATACTAGATGCTGCGGCTACAATTTTATTCTGAGGATTTGCTTTTTCACCCGTTTTTGCTACGAGGAAATTATATACTAAACTAGAGGGCATGTTTTGGCAGGTGCCAGTATCTTCAACCCATACGCGGGTATCAGTCCATGCGCCCACTTCAAATGAGAACCATTGGTCAGAGTCTAATGGATCGGCGTTACCGTAGTAACCAACCACTGCATCCGTTTCACTCAAAGGACCATTGAATATATACGGTGTACCATCTACAGTGCCAACATAGTCACTAGAAACACTACTAGTGCAACCAGTAGAGCTGCCTTGGCAACACATGGCCTTGAGTTCCTCCCTGGTAATCGACACGGTGCAACCGGACTGAGTATCATAACCGAATTGCACAACTTGCATGTCAACAGTCGTTGTAGAAACAGGACACGTACTGGTGCCGAATAAACTCGACGCAGAGTCGTCATATGATGTCAACGAGGATGGAATGGTCAACCCAGTGATCAACTCGTTGATCCCCGAAGAATCATAACCGTATAATACTGGTTTGCCTTGTAAATAACCAGGATTACCAGATCTCGCTCTCGTGACTTCATTACCATTAGTTGAAGTTGACTTGCTATCGTAGGTGTCCACTGAAGAGAATCCTACTTCGAAATACTGCGTCACCACGGTATCGTCAGAGGTTATGTATGGGACATCTGAAATATACACAACTGCTGTAACTGATGAGATGTTGAAAGTATTCGCTGAATCGTGCACGATAGAGTAGGTGACACCCAACACCATACCACGGCATATGTCATAACTTGCAGAATTATATGGAGTTGTTTGTAAATCGGATGAATAAGCACAAGTAGTTAGCGCTGCGTATGTTAAACCGGTTTCAAGATCAGTGTCACAACTGTTAGTCGTCCACGACGTTGTAACGTCTGTCTGGATGCCAGTTAGGTAATCTACAAAGTACACGGCGGATATAACAACATCCGCTACATCGCCAGCAGAAACTGTTGAATAATCTGTCGAATCGGCGCTTTTTGCCAAATATAAATTGTTTACATAGTTGTCCAGTGACATTTCGCTGGCGCACATAGCCTCGAATGTAGCCGCGTCTGAGAAGCGACGAGTACATTGAGAAGGTTCAGTAGTGGATACTTCGAATTTCACATAGTTATCAACGCATGTGCCGTCTAAATTGTTAGATACTGGAATTGAAAATAATCCATTGTTTGAACCAGGATAGTAAACTGTTGAGTCAATGTAATATGCAGGAATTGTATCGTTTTGGTCATAATATGTATCTGGAGTTAAGGTGGTTATTGAATCTATACTGTAGTCATAATCTTTTTGGCCATTTGATGTAGTAAATATCGCACTATCTTGTAAATCTACAGTGGTATAATAAAATCCTTTATGCGCTGTGTTTTTAACTTCAACACATAATGCACTACCAACAGCTTCTTGTGCAGTAGATTGACCACCTAATTCTGATCCTCGTGGGTTAACTCGTTCTAAATCTAATGAAGAGTAACACACTGGATAACTATCCGCTGCATTACCTTCAAATGAACAAGCATCTAATGCTTCAAATCTACTAATAGCATTATCAGAACAGTCTGGATCACAGCAACAATTGTAATCACAAACATTTGCAGTGACATCGCATGCACACGAGCAACTAAAGTATTTACAATTAAATTTCGTAGCTCCATCTTCTCGACATGCACATGATTGAGGATATGTTCTTGTCCAGTGATAGGTGCTTGCTGAAGATGTATCATAATATTGAGACGACTGCACTTGAACCAGCAGCAAGAATGCGGAAAACACCGCGATCCCCCACAAAGTCAGCATCCTAACTGCTTCTTGTCTGCTACTTAACTGTTTTTGATTTTTTTTCAAAAATATTTTTGAAAATTAGGGTTTTTTTTAGGAGTTGGTCCAAATTGCAACAAAATTATAAAGATAAGAGTGACGTTGTGCGCTCAACATCAGCAGGAATGCGCGCATTCTCAGTATGCAAGTCATACGATAGTTGTTTCAATTAATGTCAGAACCCAACAAAGGTGAAAAAGCGGAACTAACAAAAATCTCAGTCAAATTTTGGCAATAGGACTTAGTTTCGATGGGAGCTGCTGTGGGTGTAGAGTTGAACAAGCCAGTTGATGGCTCCGATATACTTGCGTCTGAAAGTCTTCTGGTGGCGCGGGATGAAGTTGTTCGATTGAGATTACTATTAGGACATCTAGCAAAGGAAAACGGTTTCAGCGAGGTAGTTTACGATGCTAGTGACTTGGTGAAAGGGGTAAGTGAAAAGGAAGATTTTACTAGGTGTTTAGATGAGATTATACACATTAGAAAGTGCTTACAATTAAGTACACAAACAACGAAGAGGAAAGAGAGGATGAATATGCTACCAGCGACTATATTTACAAACATTGCCGCATTAGGTGCGGAGAACGACGACGATGTTGACGACAGTGATAGTAGTAGTGACAGTGAAGTAGATGAAGCCCAGAAAGATGCTGATAGTATAAAATCTCCTGCTGTACATAACACTGAAAAACCGAAATAAACGTTCTGCACTTATTGTCACATTTTTTACACTAGTTTACTTTGTACCCGTTATAAATTGTAATGATCACAATATAATACATATTGCAATAACTTCTTGATGAATGAATGTTAATCAAACATACCCATTAAACATCCTTCATTATCATCCTCATTGTTACTGTCTAAAAGCTTGTCTTTTATATGCAAGACTAGTTTGCCATTTGAACCGTTCATCAGTCTTCTATCATGAACTGGAGCAGCACCGCGGTGTCTCTGGTACCATGTCTCTTGATAGTCACTATCGCATACAATAATACTTTTCAACTCCATAATTAACCCAATAATATCATCAATTGTTTTCGTCTCACCTATTTGATTACGAAGTTCGGTATGAACCGTGAAGTAGCGATGCAGCATCTTCATACAGTGCCCTCTTACACTACTCCATGGGGCTTTATATCTCTCGGCATATTCTAAATACTCTAAAGTTAAATCAATCATGGTTATCGAGTCACTGCCGGAGAACAACGAAGGGTTCTCAAGGATAGATTCACTAGACATGACACCATCGCATCCGGTGTGCATCAAACATCTTTCAATGTCGTTATAAACTTCAATGCCACCATTAGCTATAACTGGCACTCTACCTTGAAAGTGATGCTTAATTCTTTTGATCATATCCCAATCAGCAGCGCCGACTAAGTGACCTTTTTCATCCCTAGTACGTCCGTGAATAGTTAGCAATGATGCGCCTGCTCGTACTAATGTTTCGCATAGCTCAATGCATTGATCAAAATTTTTGTATATTCTTGTTTTACAAGTAACAGGAATTTTTAATCCTTGTACTAAAGTGCTTACAATAGTATATAATAAATCCAATTCTTCCATTAAAAATGCGCCATACCTACCACGTTTGGCAATATTTTGTGGACATCCTAAGTTAATATCAACAGCATCACACTTATCTTGTACTATTAATGCAGCACTTAATAGTGAACTTGGATCATGTCCAGCGAATTGAACGATCAATGGGCGGTCATCGGCACATGTCTGAAACATATGTTCACACCCATTGCTAAATATATTAGCGTTAAACATCTGCGTATAAGCTATATCCGCACCATACTTCCTAGTTAATTGGCGATAAGCTAAATCAGAATGCTCCACCATAGGTGCCACCACCGTCTTTGGAGAACCTATACGCCTCCAAAACTCATAGGGATTCTCCTTTGGTGGAATAACTTCGCGATGCATTCTTCGGATAGTTTTACAACACCTCTTATATAGGTTGATATTGATATTTTCTTGGGGATGGTTTTCCCAAGTTCCCGTCGCCGAAAATACCGGTACCAGACCGTTGACACATACTTTGTTTGGGACAAGAAGTTGAAGAAGACAGTGCTTGGCGGCTTGACGTGGTCGCCTATGGCTGGCGTCCGCGCATCCCCACTTCTCCGCGCGTCTATCTAATACCGGTGATTAATTACAATGTCTACATGTGTACATGCGCTAAGGCGGCGGCGGGGTCGAGATCACGGAGAACCGTTTGATCATTTTCTTCACATTGGATTCGCTCGTAATCTGCTCATCATTCGCTGGCTCGACACCGCCTTGGTTATTGTGGTAGCTTTGAAAGTGCAGATCACGCAGTCTCTCGTTGGTGCGACCCTCAATTAGGTCGGCGATGTTGTTGTAAGCAGCTATGAAACTGCGTCGTGTGTTTTCTTTAAACTTTTTTCTATTAAGTTTCCACTCTTCAAAAGACAGAGAACGTCTCTCGACTAGCGAAGTCTCCGTCAAGTATGACTGGTACAACTGATTAGTATTCGTCTCCGCGATGTCGTCGGTGTTGGTGCTTCCTGCGCTTGGCACAACAAGTCGTGGTTGAGGTGGTGGTGGTGGCGGCGGTGGAGGAGGAGGAGGCACGTTACTTGGAGCCTTTATTGATTTTGATTTAATATATCTAGCTTGCAACAAGGGATTGTCCGTGGTGAACTGGGATGTTCGGTTGCTCGTGTACTCTAGTGCGCTGGCGTCATTGAACGCTTGTCCCTTACTTTCAAATGCTGAGTTTTCCCATAATTCATTCATTTCTATAGTAGTTGCGCGTTCATCAGCCGCAGCTTGTTCATGGTGGGTAATCCAGCCCTTCTTCATCGCATAAGCACGGCTGCAAAGTGTCTCCGAACGGATAAATCCACCCAAATAGGACTTGCTATCAATAAAAACATGTCGATCACTCAAGTTGCGCACACTGCCAGGCTTTGAGGTGTTTTTGATGAGACGCTCAGCGTATAATGCACCGATCAGCACCAAGGACTTAGAAAAGAACGGGGTGGTGATGGATAAGTTATAATAGTAGTCAGGCGTGAATATCAGCACGGTGTACACCAGTTCAAGGATGAATGACACCACTTGCACCTGCAAAAAGAAGGAAAGAATTGTGTCATAACGTGACTTTTCGCAACTGAATGTTGACGCCAAAACTAATAAAGCAACAACACCAACAACAAATGGAACCGCGACGAGTCTCCCAACGGACTTGACCCAGCGATGCATCGTGGGGTGTTCAACTCGGAAGCTGTTATTATCCACCAAACAAGAGCAAGTATACAGGAACTTGATAAAAGTGCCGAATGAAACTGACAGCGGTGTGATGACTAAAATCGAGAAAGCGGGAGAAAAATACAACGGGAAGTTCATGTACTGGAACACTCCAAACGACAGGATCTTGATGAAAAAGGCCAGGCTGTACTGCATGATGTAGACGAGTCTGCGACCCGATCGACTGAGCGGACCTCCTTTCGCAGCATAGATACAAGCCAAAACAGGGTGGTTATTGCAAACATAAAGGAGAAAGTCTTCGTAAGCACCTTTGGGGAAGCACCAGGTGAAGCAGAGCATGTTCCTTGTGTATCCATCTGCGTGCAGCAATGGCTCGCACCCTATAAATGCTCTTTTTTGCAATATATACGCATAGAACTCAGCAGAAAGCTTGCTATTCTTAGTAGTTTCTTTCGGTCGGAAAATTTTCCTACTTTCAGCGCGAGGGTCTGCTTCAACAGCATCCTCAGTGCCGCCCTCGTCTATCTGATGTAATCCCTCGCGTTTATACAACGAAATATCATCTAATTCCTCTTTCACTCGCGCATTTTGTATTATTTGCATCAATATTTGATCTTTTCTCTGCAAGTCACGAAGGATTGCGGACTCTTTTTCACGGGAAGAGAAATTAGCCAAGCTGATCGAGGAGTCCAGCGGCACGTACACAGCAGCGCTATGCGCAGAGACCAGAAGTCGATCAATAGATTTCTTGCCATATTTCGATTTATCCGCAATAAATAAGAGCAGGAAGATGGCGAAGAAGTAACTGATGTACAAGCCGAGGTAATACTTGGCTTTTTCTACTACCAGCTTCTGGTCTATTGTCGCACTCAATGCATTTATCAGTACCAGGTTTACTTTAGTGGGGCTTGACGACGGCACAGCTGAAGGCTGGGAGCTGGGCAGTGATGTAGGCGAGAACGTATATTCTGTTGGACTACCAGTTGGCATAGACGAAGGAGGCGCCGTTGGGGTCACACTTGGCTGAAGAGATGGCCGTGAGGTTGTAGGCTGGGCGCTCGGTGTGTGGCTAGGAGACAATGTAGGTAGAACTGTCGGTGTAGCAGTTGGTATGGCAGTAGGAGTAAAAGAAGGTGCTACAGTTGGGATGCTGGTGGGAAGCATAGTGGGGATAGTTGTCGGTACCGACGTTGGTATATATGTCGGTGAACATGTGGGTGATGCGGTTGATGGCAAAATAGTTGGATTTTTAGTCGGCATTGCAGTCGATGGCATCGATGATGGCGCTGCAGTCGGTAAGAATGAAGGTGAACATGTGGGTAATGCAGTCGATGGAGTTGAAGTGGGCTTAGCCGTAGGTAATGCAGTCGATGGTATCGACGTTGGTGACACAGTCGGTTTAACACTAGGGGAAACGCTGGGGACACAGCTACAGTAAAGAAATTGATAAGGAATATTCAATAAGAAACAGTTCTAGTAGAAAAATTACCTAGGAATGAAGGTTGGACTTGCAGTTGTTGGCGTAAAACTAGGCGAGTTACTAGGTGTGAAACTAGGAGAGAAGCTGGGCGAACTAGTTGGTGTTTTCGTTGGCGCGTTACTTGGTGAGTAAGTTGGTGTGCAGCTCGGCGAGGAACTCGGTGTGTAGCTCGGTGATACAGTTGGTACATTAGTTGGTGATACAGTCGGTCTAATACTAGGGGAAACGCTGGGGACACAGCTACAGTAAAGAAATTGATAAGGAATATTCAATAAGAAACAGTTCTAGTGGAAAAATTACCTGGGAATGAAGCTTGGACTTGCTGTTGTAGGCGTTAAACTAGGCGAGTTACTAGGTGTGAAACTAGGAGAGAAACTTGGCGAACTAGTTGGTGTTTTCGTTGGCGCGTTACTTGGTAAGTAAGTTGGCGTGCAGCTCGGCGAGAAACTCGGCGTATAGCTCGGTGACCTAGTTGGTACTCTTGTTGGTGCATTAGTTGGCGAGGGAGTCGGTGAAACTGTCGGCTTTGACATCAATCGTATTCGATTATTGTAGGTATCAACTACATAGAGATTATCATTACTGTCAAAAGCCGCAGTAAATGGAGTGCTAATTGCAGCAGAAGTCCCTTCTGAACCATCGCCACTGAACCCAGTCGAGCCCGTCCCAGCTACTGTGGTGATTATACCCGTTGATATTGTAACCTTACGGATACGGTTGTTAGATGTATCGCCGATGTATACGTTTCCCGAAGAATCAAGCGCGACGCCACGTGGATAATTCAATTTAGAGCTCGTTGCAGCCCCATTATCCCCACTGTAACCAGTGCTTGTGCTGCTGCCAGCAATCGTGGTGATTATACCCGTTGCTGCAGTAACTTTACGTATACGATTATTACCATAATCCGCGATGTATATATTACCCGAAGAATCAACTTTAATACCTCTTGGGGAGTTTAGGTATGCACTCGTCGCAGCTCCTCCATCTCCACTAAAACCAGTACTAGTACTACAGCCAGCAACAGTATAAACTAATGAAGTACTTATAATAAATTTACGAATTCGGTTATTATCTCTATCAGTTATATATAAATTTGCGTAAGTGGAATCAAAAGCGATGTCACGTGGATATCCTAAATTAACGGAAGTTCCCGTAAGACCTTCGCCATTATAAGAACTACTTCCCGATCCGACTACTGTTGTTATTATAGTGGTGGAAGAAGAAATCTTCCGAACGCGATTATTTGCACCATCTGCTGTATAAACATTAGACGATGCATCTAAAACAACACCATAAGGGTCATATAAGGTAGCAGACGTCGCTTGTCCGTTGTCACCACTGAACGAACCGACAGTTGATGACTCACTATTTCCAGTCCCAGCGATGGTAGTAATAATACCCGACGACCTTGTCACTTTACGGATCCTATTATTCTGTGAGTCGGCAATATAGATATTGAATGAGCTATCAACAAACACTGCGTGTGGATAACATAATTTCGCCGATGAAGCTGCTCCCAAGTCGCCAGAAACACTGCATGAGGTACTGCTCCCAATAATAGTATTAATTATGTCACACACCGTGCAAGTTAGCAGTGATAGCAGTAGAATCCAGTGCATACTTATCATCATGGCGCATTATCTCTCTCAGAGTTCTAAACGGGACATCCTAACTATCCTGGGGAATTTCCACGAGGAGTTCATTCAGAGTTTTGTCAGGAGAATTCTCTCTTGTTCCTAGTTGGTTTTTTACTCCCTCAACTGATTCCCGGCCCGTTCCGTTTCGTTGATTGAACGTACAATTGAGCAGATTCTCGGCTGCGCAGATCCAAGGCACTAACTAGCACTATTGTCGACTGTTGGCATGCTAGTAGCTACTATTAACTCTTTTTTGGAGTTTCCTCCTGGTCTTGGTCAAGGCCGGTCAAAATTTTCAGCTGAAGCTGGGGGAAAACACAATTGAAGAAGCCCCAATGATGCGAGGCTTCGGGTACTTTCTTGTACTTCTTTTGGCTATAAATGAAGTAATTGGGACGCCAAATGAATTAATCAAACAATCCCTGTCAAATCCCGAGGAATTTGTAAATATCCTCGGTGGAACAGACAGTCGTTATGATATATCGCATGGCTCTACTCTACCAATTATTGGTTACCCGTGGGGCTTTAATCATTACACCATCCAAACTGATGATGATGATAATTGGCCAGGTTGGTTCTTTCATCCAAGTGATCGTCGGTTTTATGGGCTCCGCATTACTCATCAACCTTCTCCTTGGATACAAGATTATGGCAATTTTTTAATTAAAGCAACAATTCCATCCTCCGCAGTTCCAGCTGCAGATAAATTTACTGGTTACTCACCTAAAACATCATTTTTTTCACCATATTATTTTAATACTACGTTGTACTCTTATGGCACTGATGAGGATCAATTGACGATAGAGTTTGTTCCAGAAATGCATTCTGGTATATTCAAAGCAAATTTCCCAAAGTACGTTAAATTGAGTAATGGCAACGAATTCATTCAAACTCGTCGTATTTCAGTGATAGTAAATGGTGGTAGTGATAGTACTGTCATCGGTATTAATGATGCTGATGGAACCGTGAAAATATCTGGTTATACATCCATAAATAGTGGCGGTGTAGGCGATGAAAATGCCGCGTTTAGACACTATTTCGTGTGTTTATTGTATGGAGGCGAGGACGGCACCAAGCCACTCGACTCGACTATGATAACCAATGTTCATTCGGATAATCAACAAGTATACGTTGACTTTAAGCCAGATGTTGCTATCACATCAACTATAACTGTCAGATTTGCCACATCATTCATCTCCGAGAGTCAAGCAGAACTTAATTTGCAACACGAAGTAGCCACAGATAGAACATGGGACTCTGTCTATGACAAAGCCAAAAATACTTGGAACAAATTGTTGAAAAAAGTACAAATCCCCGAACCAGGTGAATATGGAAGTGTAAGTGAGCTTAAGAGTGCATACACCTTGTTTTACTCGTGCCTGTTTAGGGCGTCCTTGTTCCCTAGGAAATTGACTGAGTATGATAAGTCGATGCAACCAGTGCACTGGTCGCCTTACGCCACCTCCAGCGACAATAGAGTTGTCACAGGACCGTTGTCTGCTGATATTGGATTTTGGGATGCACATCACGCTGTATTTCCATTACTGACTTTACTACATAAGGACACGTTGGGTGCGGATATACTGCAAGGTTGGGTAAACGCTTACAAAGAAGGTGGTTGGATGCCTAAGTGGTCAAGTCCCGGCTACAGGTCTGGCATGGTCGGTACCATGGCGGATGTGGTGTTCTCTGATGCTATAGTTAATGAAATTCAAGGTTTTGACGTGAAAACAGCGTATGAAGCTATTCGACAGAACGCCTACACGGTGCCACCCGAAAAAATCGAAGGAATCGGTAGAGTTTGTCTTGAGGGCTATCTGAAATACGGCGTCATACCTCGTCATTCACCTATGACCACAGGTGGTGATTGCACTGAAATCGTTAGTAGAAGTCTGAACTACATGCAATCTGACTGGGCGCTGTCACGAGCTGCACTCAAGTTGAACAAGCAAAGCGATGCTCATGACCTAGCGCAGCGTTCCATGAATTACAATAAATTATTTGATACCAATCTCGGTCTCTTCCGTTCCGTTGAACCAGCCGGCGAGTTCACTGTGCCATTCGACCAGTGGGAATGGGGAAATGACTACACCGAAGGTGGTCCTCACCAGTACAGGTTCTACGTCCCGTGGGACCTCAATGGTCTTGCTGAATTATACTCCAAAATTGGCAAAAATATGTGCCGTGAAATTGAAAAGGAACAAGAATCAATATCAACATTCCATGTAGGCGTTTACGTAGATGAGATCCATGAGCAGACGGAGCTGGTGGACCATTGCTGGGGTCAGTACTCCCACAACAACCAACCAGTGCATCACATGCTGTGGTCACTCATGTACAAAGGTTATCGCGATCCAAATTGCGGAAATGTGGGACAAAAATACATAAGAAGAGTCATGTCAACTCTATACCGAGCTGACAGCGATATGTTTCCCGGCGACGAAGACAACGGTGAGATGGCCTCGTGGTACGTGCTCTCTGCACTAGGACTCTACAACGTCAATCCTGGCTCCGGGGAGTATGTTTTGGGCAGTCCAATATTCAGCAAAGTAGTCATTAACCTGGGCGATAAGGAGGGTTCTAACGGCACATACCTCACAATTATTGCCAAAAATAACAGTAAACAGAATGTCTACGTGCGAGATATTCAGTGGAATAACGAGCACTTGGATAGTATCGAGACAAGGAGTTCAATAGACTTCTCGTTGCTGAAACAAGGCGGTGTTCTGACCTTTGACATGACTAATTAGCTACATAATAATTTTACACAAAAAATATATTTAATCAAGTGCTGGTGCTTGCGACCCTTGCTGCGCTCGCAATAGATTTCTAGCATCTCTTTCTTGCTCAAATTTACGATAATCACATCGTTCTAAGAAGTCCTTCTTTGTTAGATATCCGTCCTTCTTCGCCACTGCTAAGTCATCTTCTAAACCTTCTTTTTCTTTAAAATTATCCCAATCGTAACTGGATTTGGCAACTGTAGATACAACTTTGGGTCCTTTCAGAGTATCTAGCACTTTATCTAATGTATTGTCCTTCTCTATTGCTACTGATGTATTCACCTCGCCAATCTGCATGGTTCGTTCTACTTTGATTTCTTGACCAGCAAATTTTCTTGTATCGATAACTTTTTCCTTCTTTTTTAGAGATTTAACTGAATCCTTCAATATATCTTTAACAGAAATACTATGTTCACTATTGCTTTCAGTTGAAGCTTTTTTATTCTTTGTATTTTCTGTTTTCTTTTTCGATCCAAATATCATCGCCATCATATCATTCAACTGCGATGATACCTTTTCCTTGTGTCCTTTCTTTTCCTCATTTGCATTATAAATCTTTGATATTGTCACATCTGACAATGGACGGAGAACATTCTTCTTAGTTTCCTTCTTCTCGTCATCTTGTAGCATTGATTTCCATGTATCTTCAGCAACTCTCTTCCTCTTAAAACCAATACCACTCAGTGTTGTTTTAGATTCATCTACTTCTAATCCTTCCTCAACAACCTCAGTCTCTTGTGCGGGGTCGTAGTCACTATCTGAGTCATCAGAATCATTCTCTTGTTTCACCATGGCGCTAAATAACCTACTAAATTCGCCTTTTTTTTGAGCATTTTTTCTTCCTTTCCATACGTTCCACACCCACTATCTTACAAAACGCCACTTCTATAACCGCTACTTAAAATTTAACTCTTTCCTGGAAATATATGGACCCCATGTTGGTGGCCCATTTATTTTCTTCTATTAAGTAGTTCTAGTACCTTAGAGGTCAGTACGGTACGGTACCGATGAAAAGCCGTTCTCTAGGGAGGGTCTTAGTTGCTACTTGCAAAAAAGCCAGAAACGTGCCATTGTGGGCGTAAGATATGATGTATTAGGTCTATGACTTCTCCAATGCATCGTAGTAGTAGTCAGCAGTATGACGATCTTGAGTCACTGGTGGTTGCCGATCACATCAAGACAGCCAAGTTACTCGCAGTTACAAGATCGCTACAGCATAATATAGTGCAAGAAAGATATGGAAAAGATATGTTAAATCGTATTCTAGCGGAAAACATGTCTAATATACTCACCAACTCGCCAGATGACATACATAACTTAACATCGTATTATGATGATGATTTTTTACCGATGAATGAACTACAAGGTCCAGATCTCCCATTGTTCAATGATTTAGATAAAGACTATAGATATGATACCGAATACGGCATACCAAATATCAACTTTACACACTCAGCAGCAAATAATTATGATATGCCACTTTCTGCTCGTCCAGCGGATAGTTCACAGAATATTGACTCAAAAGCATCTCATGTCCACTTAAAGGTAAATAATAACAACGATTATGATCTGTTCGTTGACGACTTACTCGATCAAAATGGCAATGTCAATCAATTCAAGCAAGCAAAGAGTAGCGACTACTTCCCCAATAACCGCAGCAGGAATCATCTTGTCAATACTAATAATATCGCGGATTTGAGTTATAGTGATCGAATCACCGAGAATAATACCCAGCAGAATGAATCCGCGGCAAACCGACCTCACGTCCATTTGCATGTGGGCAAGAACAACGAATACGACTTATTCGTTGATGGCGCAAGTGCTCAAGGGACAAGCGATATTCGATATAATAACAATACCAAAGTGCTAGCAACTGATAACACTGTACATAGTCGTGTTCTTAATAGGTCTCGACATGCTGACACTATTTACGAAGAGGTTGTATCAGAGAGCAGTTATACTTCGGAAGAAAGACATCGTAATCGTCGTGAGTACTCCCGATACAGGAAGCGGAAGCCGTACTTCTTGAAATCTAGACACAGATTTAGGAAAATCATTAACAGACCCAAGGCTAGCAGATCCAGGCACTATGATGCCTACTACGACAGTTATAGCAGCGACAGCAATTCTGCGCTGAATAGCTCGGAGGAGAGAAAGCACGGGGGATTATGGAATTCGCTCGCGGAAAGACTTCGGCGCAAACGGACCAATAATACCCGAGCAAAGAAACAAACCACAAGCGCAGTTACATCAAAATCTTCTGCAACTGCCGTATCTGTGGCCAAGAAAGCTGCAATTAGCGGCGACGATGAGATGAAGGTAGATGATATCTTCGCCAAGAGTGTTGAAAGTGATAATGACACCGAAGATAACACTCGTCCTAGAGGTTTGTGGCTGTCGCTAGCCGAATCTCTACGCACTAACCGCGCCAACAACACCAGATCGGTTAAATCGACCGATACTAGAACTGGTAAGACAACATCTAAGTCGGCAGCCACTGCCGCGGCGAGAGGTCAAGGCAACGGTGACAACAGTGACGACGATGAGGATGGCACTATAGACAGTACTACGGGTCCAAGGAAAATAACTACCAAACGCGGTGCAGGTAGTGACGATGGGCTTAATGACGAGAGCTCTGTAAGTGCCGACGAAAATGGTACTGTGGACAACACTGCTGCTAAGTCGGGGGGACTGTGGCAATCGCTAGCCAATACACTTCGGAGCAACCGTGCAAGGAACACAAGAACCACGACGACAGCGTCAGCGAATAACAAGACAAGCAAGACAACATCTAAGTCGGCAGCCACTGCCGCGGCGAGAGGTCAAGGCAACGGTGACAACAGTGACGACGATGAGGA